>Ga0209543_1000152_pt1 | contig 99695 bp, 83 predicted proteins | sample MesohylFT_FD_187296 | JGI IMG/M metagenome (GOLD analysis project Ga0209543, IMG submission 187296) | Host-associated microbial community of the marine sponge Aplysina aerophoba from Gulf of Piran - sponge mesohyl, lysed by freeze-thaw... | ecosystem: Host-associated > Porifera > Sponge >... | reverse complement strand
TACCGATAAAACGCAGAGAGTTGCATAGACAACAGGCATCGAAAGGCGGTCAACGCTCACCGGTGGGGGGCACTGTATTCGGTCAAGGTCTCATCAAAAACACATTGATTCGGCATGTCAAATACGGTTTAACACGACTGGCTGGCATTAACGCAAAAGGTTTATTCTCAATATACAGCATGGAAAATAAGCGATTGACGACAGGAGCAAAGCGTTCTGATTTCAGAGTGCTAACACGCCTCAACTTTTACTACAGGAGCGGGCATTCCTCCCAAAGCTAAAGCATTGGGTCTCCTGCCCGAAGATGAGATGAACTACACAGAATTGTCGCTCCCACAACGTCAGAAAGAAGAAATTCATCGGATATTATCCAATGCTTCCGATAGAGCTGGTAGTGTAGATAGCGAATCTATATTGCGAAACCTCCAAGAACTTACCAGTGATGACGCAGACATCCAGACCTGCTTTGCGCACATCGTCATCCCCTTGTTGAAAACTTCTATAGACTCACCGAACTCTGAAGCCGCTTTAAATCATTTTTCACGTTTTGCGGAAGCATCGTTTAATCGCAGATCGCTCTATCAACTGCTGCGAGATGCCCCTCATCTCATGCGTCCTGTCATCTTAGCTTTCGGTGCGTCCACCTATCTGTCTGAGATCCTAATTCGCACCCCTGAATATTTCTATGACATCACCGACCCAAATGTGATGGACATACAGAAGACTTCCAAGATGATGTATCAGGAGCTTGAACAATCACTCTCACGGTTCGCTTCGGTGGAGCAGAAACTCCGCATCTTGCGGCGATATAAACGACGGGAAACGCTCCGTATTGGACTGCGCGATCTACTTAAAGTCGCAAACGTTGAAACAACAACGTTAGAGTTGAGCAATTTAGCAGAAGCGGCACTGCAACACTGCTACGAAATCGGGCGCGATCAGATTATGAAACCGAAGTTCGGAACGCCGCTCAATGAAGAAGGCACTGCGCCGTGTCGTTTCGCTATCATCGGGATGGGGAAGTTAGGCGGCTATGAACTCAACTTTAGCTCCGACATAGATCTCATTTTTGTATACTCAGACGACGCGCGGACTGATATGGGAATTGACAATAGTGAGTACTTCTCTCGTCTTTGCGAATTTATCATCAAGGCAATGAGTGAGATAACCCCGGAGGGTTATGTTTTTCGGGTTGACATCCGCTTGCGTCCGGAAAGTAGTGCAGGTGTTATTATCCGCTCTATGGAGAGTTACGAAAGTTACTATGAAGGATGGGGTGACTTGTGGGAACGTCAAGCTTTAATTAAAGCGCGTCCTGTCGCTGGAGATATGGCTTTTGGTGAGGAGTTCATTCGCATGATCCAGCCGTTTGTCTATCAGCGTTACTTAGATGGCGTGACGCTCACAGAGATTAAGGCAGACATCCGACGTACCAAAGCGCGAATAGAGGAGCGGCTCGTCAATGAAGGTGCGAATCTTGCGAAACATGTAAAACTCGGTCCGGGTGCTATTCGTGATATTGAATTCACCGTACAGTGTCTTCAGATGATTCATGGTGCCAAACGAAAGTCATTGTGTTCGCACAATACTTTGGAAGTACTTGCGGCGTTAAAAGCGAGTACACTGCTCAGCGCAGAGGATGCGGACGCGCTCATGGCGGCTTATAGGTTTTTACGCACCGTTGAGAACTGCATTCAAATTGAGACAGACCAGCAGCGTTATTCGATCCCAGAGAGAGAAACTGAGGAACGGGAACTCGCCCGGCGCACGGGGTACCAACACACCACAGAAACCGATGCTCTGGAGGCGTTTCGAGAAGATTATCGCGCCCACACTGAACAGGTACGTGCAATCTTTAAGAAGATCACAGCGACTTCGATTCAATCTGAAGATGGGATACCTGACATCGCTGTTTTGCTTTCGGAAGAGGATCCACAACAACTGGAAACCTTCTTGAGCACGTTTCGTTTTGAAAATATAAGAAACGCGCAGCGTCTTTTAAAACAACTCGCGAACGGTGGAGAAGGCATTCAATTCTCACCAAATGTGCGGCGCACCTTCTTTAAACTCGCGCCGACGCTCCTAAATGTTTTGCGTGATTCCCCTAATCCGGACATGGCACTCCGTTACCTGTCGGCATTTACAGATAAAGTGGGTGCGCGGAGTAGCTACTACACGATGTTCGCTGAAAAGCCTTCAACACTCGAAGCGCTTACCCGCGTCTGTGGCACGAGTTTATATCTCGCAGATATGCTCATCGCGAGTCCTGAACTCTTTGATCTACTGACGGTTCCTACGTTGATAGAACGCCCCAAAACGCTCACTGAGAAACAAACGGAGGCGTTGGAGGTGGTCGCGCAAGCCCCTGACAGAATGCTGCCTATGTTGCGGCGATATAAGAACGACGAGATTTGGCGTATCGCCTTGCGGAACATTCTGGGGAACGCGACACTGCCGGATACAACGCAAGAACTCTCTGATTTAGCCGAAGCTACTTTGCAAGCCATTTATCCAGAAATCGAGGCAGAATTCCGAGAAACACACGGCACGCCACTTGCTCCTGATGGAACGCCCGTAACGTTCGCTATCATTGCGATGGGTAAATTTGGCGGACGTGAACTGAACTTCAGCTCAGACTTAGACGTTATGTACGTCTATTCGGCAGATGGTGAGACGACAAAAGGCATGCCGAATGTGGAGTATTTTTCAGCTGTCGGTTTGGAGTTAGTAAAACGACTTGCTGGAAATCAGGGGATGGGTGTCTATGAAGTTGATCTACGGCTTCGTCCGCACGGAACAGGTGGCGCGATTGCTCTGCCGCTGACAGGATATCAGAATTACTACGATAATACCGCAGAAGTTTGGGAACGTCAGGCGTTAACACGTGCACGCGTTGTCACTGGAGACATAGAACATCTCGGAAACCAGTTTTTGGAAATCGCCCACGCCTTCTGTTATGGGGATGCCCTAACGTCCGAGGAGATCGCCGAAATTGTACATACACGCCAACGGAAGGAAGCGCAAGTCACCCGCAAGACATCTACTCGACGGAGAAGGGGTGGCAAGGCACAAACCCCTGCTGCCAATGTCAAATCGGGATACGGTGGACTTGTTGATATTGAATTTGCTGTCCAAACGCTTCAATTGGTGCATGGCGGCAGAGAAACTTCCGTGCGTGTGCAAAACACGCCGTTTGCGATTGATAGATTGCACAAAATCGGGGTACTGACAGAGGCACAGCGTGATGGATTAGGGGAAGCGTATCAATTTTTGAGACGCGTCGAAAATGCCTTACGCATTGTTCACGATCGACCATTGGATGCGCTTCCAAAAAATCGTGAAGAACTGGGACAGTTGGCACGCCGTCTCGGATACACGGGAGGTAACGATAAACCCGCTGCAGAGGCGTTTTTACAAGATTACGGAAAGTGGACGGAAACGACCCGTTCGCTTTTCAACGAGATTCTTGTCAAATGAACGTTATTCACCCAATACGTCTCACCGAACCGCAAGGAACAATTTAGGAATGAACATCAAACCAAACCCGTAGTCCGTAACATTGTCCCGCAAGCCTTTATAGGCTTGCGCTAGGAGGACGGATATACGGAAATGAACGTTATTCACCCAATACGTCTCACCGAACCGCAAGGAACAATTAAAATCCTTGAGAAATCGCGACGAACCTGCTAAAATAGATGCCAATTCTTTTTGGAGTAGGGAGAAAATTTTATGGTTTACGGACAAGGCACACATCAATATACTGTGCAAGAGAATTGGTGGACACTTCCAGACGGTTGGGAATTCGGTTGGGTTCCCGCTGTTGGTGTTGATTCACAGGACCGCGTCTATGTTTACAGTCGCAGTGAACATCCGATGGTCATCTTCGATCGTGACGGCAATTTTATCGACTCTTGGGGCGATGATATTCTCAAAGATGCTCACGGGATTTTCATCGATGCCGATGATAATATCTATTGTACAGAACGTGATACACACGTTATACGGAAGTTCACTACGGACGGTGAGTTGCTGATGACGCTCGGCACACCGGATGTCCCCGGTGCGGAAGGTGAACCTTTCAATAAGCCGACAGATTTGGCACTCGGACCCGATGGCGAAATGTATATCACTGACGGCTATGGCAACGCCCGCGTTCACAAATACTCGCCTGATGGTGAGCTGATTAAATCGTGGGGACAACCGGGCACAGGTCCGAGTGAGTTTGACCTCCCGCACTGTGTCAGGGTCGATCCGCGCAATAGACTCATGGTCGCCGACAGGGAAAACAATCGTATCCAATTCTTTACCCTTGAAGGTGAGTACATTGAAGAATGGGGAGATCTGTTGCATCCAGACACGATTTACATTGGTGACGACGAACTTGTCTATATCGCTGAACTGGACCAACGTATCACAATCATGACGCTGGATGGCGAGGTTGTCTCTCAATGGGGCAGTGAACCCGGCAGTTCGGTCCCCGGTGAATTTATGGCATGCCCACACGGTATCTGGTTGGATTCGCGCGGCGATATCTACGTCGGTGAAGTTCAAGCGGATGCGCGTCTTCAAAAGTTCGTCAGGCAACGGTAGCATCGGTTCCTAAGACGAAGTTTTCATACTGCATCGTTGTAGGGCGAGGTCTCTGTGCCTCGCCCGTTCCTACATTCAGGCTCAACATTATGGAAACCGAAAATTTCTCATTTTTCCAGAAAGTGAATAGGGATTTTGACAAGGCGGCTCAATTCACGGAGTATCCACGTGGGCTTTTGGAGCAGATAAAGGTATGTAATAGCTCGTGCCATTTCACATTTCCAATAAAGCGGGATGACGGGACTATTCAAACCATCCACGGCTGGCGTGCAGAGCATAGCCACCATATTCTCCCAACGAAAGGTGGCATCCGTTACAGTACCCTCGTTAACGAAGATGAGATAATGGCACTTGCGGCATTGATGACGTACAAGTGCGCGCTGGTTGACGTGCCATTTGGCGGTGCCAAAGGTGGGATTCAATTGGATAGACGCGAATATTCAGAAAGTGAATTGGAGCGCATCACCCGCCGTTATACCTACGAGTTGATTCAGAAGAATTACATCGGACCCGGGATAGATGTACCAGCACCTGACTTCGGTACGGGTGAGACCGAAATGGCGTGGATCCTGGATACCTATCTCACAATGGCACCTGACAAGCTTAATGCTACTGCGTGCGTAACAGGCAAACCGATCGAACAAAACGGGATTCATGGACGGCAAGGGGCTACTGGACGCGGTGTTGTCTTCGGTTTAGAAGAAGTATGCGGCTTCGCAGAGGACATGAAACCACTTGGGCTATCTCCGGGTCTACAAGGAAAAAGCGTTATTGTTCAAGGGTTTGGTAAGGTCGGCTACCATGCAGCGAAGTTTCTGGTGGAGGCGGATGCACGCGTCATTGGGATTATTGAGCGAAATGCTGGCATCTATGACCCAGAAGGATTTGATGTCGAAAAAGTCGCCATGCATCGTGCGGAAACCGGATCAATCTGCGGGTATCCGAGTGCTGAACTTATTGAGAATCCGAACGATGGTTTGGAGTTAGAATGTGATATTCTCATCCCCGCGGCACTTGAGAATCAGCTTACGACAAAAAACGCGCCCCGAATCAAAGCCGCTATTATCGCCGAAGCTGCAAATGGACCCACAACACCAGCTGCTGACGAAATTTTTCAAAGACGGGGGATTATGGTTATACCGGATACTTTTCTCAACGCTGGTGGTGTCACCGTCTCCTATTTCGAGTGGCTTCGGAATCTGTCGCATGTACAATTTGGGAGACTCGGAAAACGTTTCGAGGACCAAACCCAACACGCAATGCGCCGTGCTGTTGAGAAAGCGACCGGCTATACATTTTCAGACGATGAGCGTGCGTTAATACATGGCGCAGATGAGGAAGATTTGGTGAACTCCGGTCTTCAAGATACGATGATAAATGCCTATCAGGAGATGCGTGAAACCCGCACGCAACATAGAGATAAAAACAACGCCATAGATTACCGAACGGCTGCGTTTATCAATGCCATTCATAGAATTGCAAAATCCTATATGCAGTTGGGTATTTTCCCATAGTTTGTATATATATTACGAAAACATCCGATAGTAGCGATTTTTCAATCGCTACTTTCCACCGACTAAAATATAGCAAAAAGGAACAGAAAAGATGATTTGTCTAAGTGTGAATGTAAACAAAATCGCAACACTGCGAAACTCACGAGGTGGTGATATTCCGGATGTGCTTACGGCTGTCGATACCTGCGTCGCCGCTGGGGCACAAGGTATCACTGTGCATCCGCGCGAAGATGAACGCCATATCACACCGACAGATGTGCAGGACATCGCTGAACGGTTAATAGAAATCAATACCCAAAAAAGATCCAACATTGAATATAACATTGAAGGCGATCCGAGACCGGATCTCATTGATATGGTGCTACGCACAAAACCGACGCAATGCACGCTCGTCCCCGTTGTCGTAGGTGAAATAACAAGCCACACTGTTTGGGACATCCGCAAAGATGGCAATACATTAAAACCGATCATCGAAGGGTTGAAAAATGCGGATATCCGTGTGAGTCTATTTAGTGGAACCGATGTGGAACAGATAGCAAGAACGCGAGACATCGGTGCAGATAGAATTGAACTTTACACTGCTCCTTATGCGATGGCACAGACAAAGACAGAGATCGAACGCGAGTTCGCGTTGTTGGAAACTGCGACAGCAAAAGCAGTAGATTTAGGGCTTGGTGTCAACGCCGGACACGATCTCAATCTTGAAAACCTACCCTTGATGCAGAAATTACCGGGACTCCTTGAGGTTTCTATTGGGCATCATCTGATGGCAGACGCGCTCTATATCGGATTGGAAGCCGCTGTTAAAGCCTATCGACGTGCGCTGGGGCAACAAACAACATGACAGAATCCAAAACATGTGCCATTTTCGATTTAGATGGCACGATTATCCGTCTCTCCTCAGAGCAGATTTTTCTGACGCACCTATTGAACCACGGCGAGATCCCTATACCGAATCTGCTTGCGTGGACATCCAATTTTCTGAGGGTTAAGTCCCTGTCAGTGGCGAAATCTAACAAAATCTACCTTCGCGGTTTAGAACAGGATCACATCCATGAAATTGCACGCCGCTGTTTTGTTGACCCATTGCGTGCAAGCATCGCGCCTCATATTTCTAAATTGATATACGCCCACCGCGCCGAAGGACGAACAGTTATTCTCATGTCAGGTTCGTTGGCGTTCCTCGTTCAGCCGTTTCATGAACATTTTCAAACTGATATGATGGTTGCTCACGAGTTGGAAGTGGTTGACGGAAGGTTTACTGGACAACGTATCGGACTGCACCCTTTTGCAGAAAACAAAGCGAAACTTGCCCAACAACTCGCAACCGAGCATGGGTTTGACCTGAGTGCTTCCTACGCGTATGGAAATCATCATACGGATGCATACAAGCTGGAATTGTTTGGGCATCCGGTCGCCGTCAATCCAGACAGGAAGTTGCAACGAATCGCTATGGAAAAAGGTTGGCACATAGAAAAATGATGCGACTTGAAAAGTATATTGCTACTTCAGGCATCGCCTCGCGGCGGTCAGCGAAAAAGAGCATTCGAGATGGAGCCGTCACTGTCAATGGTGAACCCATTTTGGTCCCGGGACACCCGATTAACGTAGAGATTGACTCTGTTGAATTTGAGGGAAAACAGGTCGAACCGTTAGCAGAACACGCCTATCTGATGCTGAATAAACCCGCAGGGTGCTTGACGACGCGCCGCGATGAACGCGGTCGCCCTACTGTCATGGAGCTCGTCGCGGATCTACCCGATACCATCTACCCTGTCGGACGCTTGGATTTGGAGACCGAAGGGCTTCTCCTTTTCACAAACGATGGAGACTTTGCCTATCAGTTGCTACATCCGAGCCATGAAGTAGAGAAAACCTATCTCGCGTGGGTGAAGGGTGTGCCGTGCGACAGCGCTATTCAACGGTTGCGTCAAGGCGTTACGATTTCAAGCGGAACAACGTCACCGGCGAAGGTCAAGCGTTTAAAAGCAAATAAAGATAGCGCGTTAGCAAAATTTGAGGTAGTGATTCACGAGGGGAAGAAACGACAGGTACGTTTAATGTTTAAAACCGTGGGGCATCCGGTAATCCGTTTGAAGCGGGTCCGAATCGGTAATTTGCGGTTAGGCAACCTTCCGTCTGGACAGTATCGACTTCTAACGCCAGAGGAGGTTTCTGAGTTGATGTTGTAAGTGCGGTTTAGAACCGCACTTACCGGAGATTGTTAGTTGGAACTCGCCAAATCTTTGACCCGTTCCAGCATTGCTTCGGCGTTCTGTCTTATATTTTCGTCCTTAGCATGGTGGGATAACTTTTCAAGCGCGACGATCGCATCTTCAAAATTTCCTTTGATGGCGTACGTCACGCCGAGATAGTACTGCGCAGGCTCATAGACTTTACTTTTCGGATATGTGTCTATGACAACTTTGAAGTGAGAGACAGCCTTTTCAAAGTGCATCTCTGCTTCTTCGCTGTTTTCAAGCATAGCCCCTTCAACGAGTCCGCCGTAAGCAAGTCCCAATTGGCTGTGCAGGTTTGGAATGAGCTTCGTGCGGTTTTTTGGGTCATTTTCAAACGCTTTCTCACTAAACAAGACTGCGTTTTCAATCTGTTGTCGTTCGAGGTAGGTAAGCGCGACTTGAGCGTTGAGTTTGGCATCATCCGATTTCGCCTTCAATTTTTCCAATTTCTCTTGAAATGCCGTCTCTTTTTCCAACGCATCTTTCATAATCGGTGAAAACTGATCCGGTGTGAGAAATCCTGAAGCCTTTTGGATGAGACCTCCATCTGGACTGACGAACAGGACTGCCGGGTAAGCCGTAACACCGTATCGGCTTCGGGTCTCTTCATTGATGGGACGTTCCTTGTCTTCTGGATTCACTTTGACGGGAACAAACTTTTCAGAGAGCTCAATAATGTGTGCATCCGTAAACGTTTCGGCATCCAGCCGCTTACAGAACCCTCACCAATCGGTGTAGAAGTCCATCATCATCGGTTTACCGGTCGTCTTGGCTTCTGACATGCTCTCTTCGATTGACTTACTCCATTGGACCTCTTCACTCGCGATGAGCGCGGGTATTGTGCCCACCATCAGCAGTAGTACACCGAGTGATATACGGCGAAAAACAGTATTAAACATTAGTTTTCTCCTTTTTTATTTAATAACGCCTTAATTTACGATTCCATTAGTTTCAGTAGTACTATTGTCACACCTGCACTACTTTTCAGTTGCAGTCTCTTCCTCGCTCTGCTCAAGAGCAGCTGCACTGGTTGTTTTGCTTGATAGCGTTGTCCGACACTTGAAACAGGTAATAATAATTCTGACGAGTTCTTTCTGTCTGCCAATGTAGGATTGCTTCTGCTCTGTTTGTACGTGCCTTTTGCAGCGAGGACACCACTGTTGTTTTGCTCCTAACATGATACGCTCCTTTGTGATGTTGTGTCCAGAATCAATGCCTTTTGCTCGTCTGCAGGAAATAGACACACCCAATCACGGTAAAAGTTCTCATTTTTTTACTTTCCGACGCAGAACTGAGAGAAGATTCTATCTAAAATATCTTCAGTTGTCGTTTTACCGACGATGTCTCCGAGACCGTCCAAACTGATTCGTAGATCGACAGCGACGAGGTCAGGGGGCATACCGTTTTCGAGGCTCTCTATTGCATAATTAAGTCCTTCGCTTGCGCGTCGGAGCGCTTCTTGGTGGCGAGCGTTTGTTACAATCGGCGATTCACCGACGACCAATTCGCCTCCGATCAATTCCTCACAAATCGCAGCCTTTAGGGCATCAAGTCCCTTGCCCTCAGGAATTGCTGTCTCGACAATCTGTTTTTTAGGACAATGCCCAAGCAATGCGGTTAATGGTGTCAGAACCGGTAGATCCACCTTGTTGAGAATAAGAATTGCCTTGGTTGATTGTGCTGTCTGTAAGAGTTCCAAGTCTGCGTTGTTCAGCGGTTGCGATGCATCGAACATCAACAGTAACAGTTCTGCCCTGTCAAGCACCGCTTTGCTCCGTTCAACACCTTGTTGTTCTACAACGTCATCTGTCTGTCGAATGCCGGCGGTATCAATGAGTTTCAACGGGATACCGTTGACGTTAATCGTCTCCTCAATTGTATCGCGTGTTGTGCCGGGTATGTCTGTCACGATTGCGCGTGTTGCTCCAACGAGGGCATTGAGCAGACTTGATTTTCCAACGTTCGGTTTACCCAGTATAGCGACATTAACACCTTCTGTGATAATCCTACCTTCTGCGGCAGTGTCGAGTAGTGCCGTTAAGTCGGTCTGAACAGCACGCGCCGTTTCGAGTTGTGTCCCCACCTTCATGAAATCCAGGTCTTCCTCGGGAAAGTCGATGGATGCCTCAATTTCTGCGAGCAAGTTAGCAAGTTGGTCGCTGAGAAAATTTACAGTATCAGAGAGTTTCCCGGCGAGCACCTCTATAGCGATTTTTCGGCTTAAGTCTGTTTTTGAGGCGATGAGTTCGGCGACTGCTTCCGCTTGTGCCAAATCCAATCTTCCGTTGAGGAAAGCACGTTTTGTAAATTCTCCTGGTTCAGCGATCCGTGCCCCGCGCTTCACCACCAAGTCCAACACTGCTGTGAGTGTCACCGGACCGCCGTGGCAGTTAAATTCGACGATGTCTTCACCGGTATATGTCTTCGGTGCGTGCATGATACCGAGTAACACTTCGTCGATGACATCGTCGGATGCGTTTGCGTCTATGACGTGTCCGTATGTAAGCGTATGTGTTGACAGTTCTGTGAGGGGCACGCCGCGTGGGGATCGGAACAATTCAGCGGCGATCGGTAGGGCAAGGTCACCACTTACTCGGACGATGCCGATGCCGGCTTCACCGCGTGCTGTTGCGATGGCTGCAATCGTATCGTGGAATTTCATAGAATAGCCATCAGCTATCAATCATCAGTTGTCAGGGACAAGACGGATGTGAGAATCCTAACGTCTGTTGTTACTGACTGCCGATGGTTTCGGATAGCCATTTTAAGGTTGTTGCGTTGTGACGACGACGCGTCGCATCTCACCCTCGCCTTGGCTGTAAGTAGAGACGACCTCGTCTTCTTTTAAGGTAACATGAATGATACGCCTGTCGCGTGCGGACATCGGTGCCAAGATGACTTCCCTGTCGGTATATCTGACCTTCTCAGCGACTTGGTGTGCCATTTCGACGAGTCGTTCTTCTCGACGTTCCCGATAGCCTTCTGTATTGACAAAAACGCGTCTTTTTACAAGCGAGGCTTTATTGACGATACAATTAAGCAAACGCTCAATTGCATCGAGAGTCTGACCGTGTTTTCCTATGAGGAGTGCGGGACTGTCGGTGACGATATTGAGGTGTGTGCTTCCGTCAACAAAGCTTGATTCAACCTCTGCGTCAATTCGCATACGGCTGAGTATCTCCCTTAGAATTGTATCCGGGGCGGAAGAGACATCTTGTTTGAGTGTTGCGCGAATTTTCGCAGGTTTAGCACCGAAGTTCAAAATCCCTTTCGTAGGTTCGTTGACGATGTCAATTGTGACCTGATCACGAGTTGCCTCGAGTTCGGTGAGTGCGTGTTCAATTGCTTCCTCCACTGTATCGCCTTCGGTTTCGATGTAGTGCTGCACAGGTAATATCCTCCTCAATAATTGCTTCCAGCGGTGAAGTCGTTGATTGGGGCATTTCGTTAAAAAAATTGATAGAATTCTCTGGGATTTAAAAGCTCCTATTTGATGCCCGGAGCGGTTAAAAACTGCTCCTACCGGTACTGTGGGAATGCTGATTCTACTTTCGTTTGGAGTTGTTCCTTTTTATAGTGTTTGCTGGTGCGGATTGATCTTCGCCAGTCTCACTCCGGTTTTGTAAGTACTGTTGTGTGATCGTGAAAACATTATTGCACAGCCAATACAACACAAACCCAGATGCCCAGTTATAAAAGATGAAAATAAAAATGAGGGGCATAAACTGCATTAATTTCGCTTGCATGTTGTCCGTTGTTGGTGCCATATTGCCGACAAATTTTTGTTGGAGCCAGGTTGTTAAACCGTTTATTATAGGTAATAGACGGACAGCATCTATTTGCGTGACAATCAATGGAATCGTGAAAGGCAGATCGATTAAAGTGTCGGGTGCCGAAAGGTCATCGATCCATAAAAGGAAGGGTGCCCCACGGAGTTCCACTGCGCCTCCAAGAAGTGCGAAGAGTGCCCAAAAAATCGGAATTTGTGGAAGCCATGGTATACAGCCCCCTAACGGGTTGACGCCGTGTTCCTTGTAGAGTCGCATCGTTGCGCGATTGAGTTTCTGTGGGTCATCCCTGTATTTCTCCTTCAATTCCACTAATTGCGGCTGAAGTTTCTGCATCTCCTTCATAGATTTATGTGCTTTGTGTGTGAAGGGATAAGAGATAACCTTCACCAAAGCCGTCAGGAGTATAATCGCTATGCCATAGTTCCCGAAGATACTATGCAAGCCTTTGAATATCCAGAGCATTCCCCATGCGAGGGGCCAGAAGAATCCGAAGTCGATGACTTTCGAGAGACGTACTGGGTTGTCAGGGTCATTCGGTGCCTCTATACTTTTTAGAATTGTATCGTCTTTCGGTCCGACGTAGAGACGGAAAGCATGCCTCTCCTTCCCCTGTACTGGGAGATAAAAACTTGGCACTACGAGTGCCGCCGTCTCTGTTGGTGCAGTGACAACGATATCGGTTGTAACATTTGCCTGCGGCGTCTCTATAAATTTATAGGTAGCGGCAAGTTGAGGGTCTGGAATCATCAATGCGCTGAAGTACTGGCTGTCCAATCCCGCCCAAAGAACTGTAGCTAACGCCTGTTCAGATTTGAGTTCACGCCTCGGTTTGTCTTCACCGATGTATGCTTTGGCACCTTCTGTGCCGCGCCGTCCACGTTTGCCGCTCTTTTTTTCATGTGGAAGCAGATCGGCATTGATACCTCGTCCCCACTGAAGTTGGTACCCGTTTGTGGGTTCAGTTCCACCCATAAGCAGTGGTTCATCAGAGACATTTTGGAAGGTTAACATCATATCAACGAAGTAACCTTCTGGATTGAAAGTGAACTGCTTTGTGACTCGTAGTTTTTCTCCGATTGTTGTCCTGAAGATGAGTGTGTTAGTATCTTGCCCATTTGTGATGTTAACTTCGGATTTGTCTGCCTTCCATGCAGCACGAAGTGAATCAAGTTGCAGCTGTGAGTTTCCAAACCGAAGTGCGAGGCAGTTGAGTGCGTTTTCAGGAATCAGGTTCAACGGATTTTTGTCCGCATCTGTCCTGTCTGGAAAGTGATTTAATTCCCACTGTTTAGCGATTGCGAGTTTTTCGTTAAAAACAATAGTATAGTTATCGGTTTGGACGTTGACTTTTGCATCGTCTGGACTTTCCTCAACGGCTGTCCAGAGGTCAGGGTTGACAGATGCATCGGCACCATCAAATGTTCCTTGCGTCGTGGTGTCCGATTGTGTTTCGCTTGGACTTGATGCTGCCGGTGTCTCAGTAGTTGCGGGTTCATCAGGTTGAGGGGCAAAGCGGTTGCCGAAAAATAGGCTCCATCCGATCATCACAGCAATCATTAGAACCAATGCAAGAATGTAACGTACTCCCATCGAGATTAGATGCTCCTCATTTTTTGTATTTTTTAATTTTACCTTGCGGAGGAAGGATGTGCGTTTCGATGTTGACGTGCGTCCCTCATATCCGCCTGCGCCGGTGTTGCAGGCTACCGGTTTTGATGCTATTTTAAGAAGTAAAGAGTGTTAGACAAAAACCTCTTTACCGATTGCTGATTGTTGATAACTGACTGCTAATTGGCATACCTGCTATTTTAGAGGATCAAAGCCTCCTGGATGGCAGGGATGGCACTTTGCAAGTCGTTTAATTGTGAGCCAACACCCTTTGAGGGCACCGTAGCGTTTTAACGCTTGGAGTGCATATTGCGAGCAGGTCGGATAGAATCGGCAGGACGGTGGCAAGAGCGGGGAAATAAAGCGTCGATAAAAGCGGATAGGTTGTAAAAGTATCACTGTCCCGTCCAATTTATTGCGTATCCACTGGTTCCTATTTTGGTTTATATCTTCTTCGTTGTGCTTAGAATGTGGCACGCCTCTATTCCTTATTAACTACTATCGTTTCTACCTTGTCTTAGACTGCCGCTGGCTGGATTGTTTAAAATAGACGCTTTCCGAAAGAGGTGAAACAATCCATCTTTTGCCTCTCGACACGTGAGTCGACACGCGCCTGTCCTCCCGACGACCACGATGTCGTATTGCGTTTTCATTCGTGGGCGTAACTGCCGAAACGATTCACGAATGAGTCTTTTGACGCGATTCCGTTGAACACTCTTTCCAACTTTTTTGCTGACGGTTATTCCCAATCGGAGGTTATTGAAATGGGTGTGGAACACGTATATCACAAAGTAGCGATTCCAATACTTACTGCCCTTCTGATAGGCGCGCTGGAATTCCCAACGCTTTTTCAGTTTTTTCGGATCTTGCATGATTTAGTTGATATACAGATATTTTCTCCACGACGGGTGGCACCCGCGAAAATGACGATTGAGTTGCAAATAGGTCAAAATTGAGGGTGTTTTCGGCTGACGCTGCAATTTCAATCGCGCTTCGTAGAGCATTTTACTGCCCTTCTTGTTATTACACTTTTTGCAGGCTGTCACAACGTTCTCCCATGTTGTTTCTCCGCCGCGAGAGAGCGGTACCACATGGTCCATCGTGAGCTGCGCTGCTGGGAACTCGCTATGACAGTATTGACATGTATACTGGTCGCGGACGAGAACATTCCTCCGTGAAAATTTGACGACGCTGCGCGGGACGTGGACGTAACTTACTAACCGAATTACATGTGGGGCTTTCATCGCGGCACTGGGTGAATGAATCTCAATATCAGAGACTTCTTCAGTCTGTGCAGTGCCCTTAAAAACCATTTTCATAGCGCGCCTGAGGTTGCAAACATTGATCGCTTCGTAGCTGGCGTTAAGTACTAAGACAGATATTTCCACTTGCATGTCCTCTAACTTAGACAACTGGTTTTACCACACTAACTCCTATGAATTTTAACACATTTTTAGTGTAATTGCAACTAAAATCTCAGTTGTCAGTTGTCAGTTGTCAGAAGAACCGCCATCGGCGGTCAGCCGTCAGGAGCCAGCAAAGAGCAGAAAAGGTCAGTAATTATCTGAATCAGGATTCACAGGATTAAAGGATTTTCGGGATTCTTATAGGTATCAGGGAGTAGATAGATAGCAAACATTGTCGGGAATCAGGGTGTTTTTGCTTGGGCGTTCCGTCCTTCTATCTACAGGAGAAATAAAATACACCTGACGCACGGTTTTGTGTATAATGTCGGTACAATGCGAGTTAGGAATGAGAGGAATTTGAATGCACAAGAGGTTGCGAGACGCTATTGCAGTCTTGAGTTTTACGTTTATTTTCAGCAGTTATGCATCTGCCATTCGATTCGTGGAGGTCACTGAGGATGCGGGCATCCGTTTTGAGCACGCTGGCGGTATCGACTTGCGTGTGGTGCCTGCGCTCGTCGGTTCCGGTGCAGCATGGTGCGACTACGACAACGATGGGAAGTTAGATCTTTATATTCTCAACAGTGCATTGGTGCGACCAGCATCAGGAGCGGCGTTACCGAAGAACACGCTCTATCGGAATAATGGTGATGGGACTTTCAGCGATGTAACCGATACCGCTGGAGTCGGCGATACCGGATGGGGTATGGGATGTGCCTTCGCAGATTATGATAACGATGGTGATGCCGACCTTTATGTCACGAATTATAAGGCGAATCTGTTCTATCGGAACAATGGCGACGGGACTTTCAAACGCTTCTCGTCTGGGGCAGGTGGCATCGGTCACGATGGTTTCGGTGCCGGGATATCGTGGGGCGATTATGATAGCGATGGGTACCTTGACCTTTACGTCGGTAACTATATCGAATATACCAAAGTTCCGCAAGGGGATGAAGTCTTTTTCCCGTATGATTTCTTCGGGCAGGCAAACGTCCTCTATTTAAATAAGGGAGATGGAGGTTTCATTAATATTACGGATGCCGCCAAGGTGAACGGTGGATTTCATCTGACCCTTGGAGTCGCTGCAGCGGATTACGATACCGATGGCGATCTGGATCTGTATCTCGCCAATGATACCGACCAGAATATCCTCTATCGCAACGATGGAGAGTTAACGTTCACGAACACGAACCGTCCAGATGCGAGGAGTCGCACCGGCGACATACGGAGCGGTATGGGTATTGCTTGGGGCGATTACGATTCTGATAACGATTTGGACATCTTTGTTACGAACTGGTTAGACGAGAACAATGTCCTTTATAGAAATGAGGGTGATGGCACTTTTACTGATGTTTCTGCACAAAGCGGTGTTTTTGAGTCGGGGCTTGGTAAAACATGCTGGGGAACTGCGTTGTTTGATGCAGACAACGATGGGGATCTGGATCTTTTCTTTGCAGCGGGACACATTGATCCGGCTTCATGGGAGGCACATGGGCAAGCGGATGTTTTTCTCCAGAACAACGGTGACGGCACCTTCACTGATATTTCTGACGCTGTCGGGCTTCGGCAATCCAACTCGTATGGGGTTGGTAGAGGTGTCGCGGTTGGGGATTACGATGCCGATGGCGACTTGGATATCCTTATCGTCAACAGTGGTGGGAAACCGATGTTGCTCCGAAACGACGGCGGGAATCAAAGGCACTGGCTTCAGATCCGCACGCTCGGCACAGCGAGCAATCGGGATGGTGTTGGCGCACTTGTGAAGGTAAGTGCTGGCGATCTTCATCAGATTCAGCAGGTAACAGCAGGAGACAGTTATCTTTCTCAGAGTAGTATTGATGTCGAGTTTGGTCTTGCGCACCACAAGATAGTGGACCGGATTGTTATTCGGTGGCCGAGCGGGACTGTACAAACACTGACGGATGTACAGACGAATCAGCGGATTGTCGTGACTGAGCGCGAGGAGTAACGCGAAATAATCTTGCAATTGTAATGTAAATGTGTTATTTTTTAATATGTTTACGTTTTTTACAATAAGGAGAAAATATGAGACGAAGTTTATTTTTGACTGTTTTGCTTGCCGTATATGTTGCGGTACCGGTCGTCTACGATGCAAGTTCCGCCGAAGAGATTCGGGTATGGGGCGGTAAATTGGAAGATTTTAAAGATTCCGATGGTCGTATCTGGCACGGTGGACAGAACGAGAAAAAAGAATGGGGTGGATGGGTTGAAAAACTGCCTCGTACAGCAGAAGTCCTAAACCTTACGAAAGATGCCGAAAAACTGGCAAAAGCGGAAGGGTACGATAAAGAACTCTTCTATGCTGTGAGTTGGGCACAGTTTCCTGATGTCGTCAAGGTCGATCTGAATACCGGTAAAGGCATGTTCACTGTTACCTATCTCGTCGGCGAGCATTGGTCTCCGAACAATCGCGGTTTCGATATTATCATTGAAGACGAGATTGTTGAAGAAGAGTATGTGACACCCGGTAATAACGAGATAGATATTATACGATACGAAGGCATTGAGGTTAAAGACAAGGTCATGAGTCTTGAATTTGCTGGCAATCCGAAGACCGGTGCTGGAGATCTCAATGCTATGTTTAGCGGGATAGAAGTCATTCCCGCATTAGCCGTTGACCCGCAGCAGAAACTTGCTACAACATGGGGTGTTCTGAAAGGGGAACGGAATTAACACATAGATGGAGGTATTTCGATGAGATCATTAAGTGTTTTGATGGCTATCGTTTTTCTGGCTCTCTTCGCCGTACCGACGGTGCTACCAGCCGAGGAGTTCCGAGTATGGGGAGGCAAGACAGATGACTTCACCGATTCACAGGGGCGTGTCTGGAACGGCGCGCAGCAGACGGACCAAGCGTGGGGTGGATGGATTGAAAAAGAGCCACGCATCGCTGAAGTCCAGACGTTGACAGCGGATGCCATAGCACAAGCGGAAGCCGCTGGTTACGATGTAGAATTATTCTATGCTGTCAGTTGGGCACAGTTCCCTGACACGGTTAAGTATCAGTTTAAGACTGGCAACGGCGTTTTTGACGTGACTTATCTCGTCGGCGAACACTGGTCTCCGAACAACCGCGGTTACGATATTTTCATTGAAGCGGAGAACGTTGAACCGCTCTATGTGACACCAGGCAATAATGAGATTGACATCAAAACGTATTCGGGAATTGAAGTCAGCGACGGTACCCTTGATTTCGACTTTGCAGGAAATGCGGAGACTGGGGCAGGGGACTTGAACGCAATGTTCAGCGCCTTAGAGGTCGTGCCATCTGTGAGCACTGCTGTAGATCCGAAGGCGAAACTTACGACAACATGGGGTTCGCTGAAAGACAGCCATCAGTAAAGAATACACCGAAATTAAAATGCCCGCGGTATTTTCGTTACCGTGGGCATTTTTTTGTACGAGGAAATATCATATCTTAGGGGTCGTCAAATCACCGCTCAGGATTGTGGGGCACCAGAATTTTTCAATATATTCAATGATGAGTTGTGTACCTGCTTCGTGGCTAACGTAAGGTGGCTTGAACGGGTTGTACATCGCATCGGTGAGATCGCGTGCGAGGACGGCGTTGAAGCCCCAACGCACCATCTGTTTAATGGCGAAGGAACGTCCGAGGACACACATATTGGTGTGAACGCCCATGAAGATAATATTCTTAATACCTTTGTGATCCAGCAGGTTGTATACCTCCTGCCCGTTGTCGCTGATGGCATCTATATCCGCAATTTCAATGACTGCGTGCTGACGGTGCCATGCCTTGTAGCCATCGGTTTCCCCAGTATCTGACCCCCCATCGGAGGCATCAACGGGTAAGGGTGGATCGGGGAGTTCGCGTTCGGCGGGTGGCTCGGCGTGCGGCAGTTCTAAGATCCCACGGCGTGCGGGGTGTGCCTCATAGAAGTCCATCGTGTCAGACGGGGCATGGATAATCTGTATACCGTGTTCTCGTGCCCGACCGAGTACGATGTTCATCCGAGGTGCCATCACGTTCACACGTTCCGTTGCTCCCCATGACCAGTGTTCGTTCCACATATCAACGACAACGATGGCGGTTTCAGCGGTGTTCCAATTGACTTCTTCTTCAATGACACGCCAACCATTTCTGCCGACCGTCCGTGCTTCCTGGCGGCGTGTTGAGAGCGATAGGTTCGTCGTCGCTGAAAAGGTTTGACTTAATAGGTTAAACAGCATAACTTTCGACTCCTTTTCGGAAAACGTAAGCGTCTTTGTAACGTCCGTAGTAGTTTTTTCGGGTACCACAAATGCGGAATCCAAACTGTCGATAGAGATATTGTGCAGGTAGATTGCTGACGGCGACTTCCAAGAAAACTTCGCGTCCATCATGTGCCTGTATCATTTCTAAGGCTGAAGTGAGCAGGTATTTGCCGATACCCTGTCGCCGATAGGCAGCCGGCACCGCGAGATTCAGGATGTGCGCATCTTCATAGAGAATGCTGAACACAATGTAGCCGACGATGATATGCTCGCGCCGTGCCACGTAAAAATGTTCGTACGACCGGGGTCGCTTCAGAGATAACGTGTAGTAGATTTCGCTCCATGGATCCTCAAAGCACTCGTTTTCTATTTTCATTACCTCCTGTAGATCGCACGAGCGCATCGGTTCAAAGGTGACGTTTGGAAGCGGGTTTTGGGTTATCATCTGTGTCAATGGATGTAGGAAAACCGAGGAGAATTATAGTTAGCACGGCTCTTATCAAGATACCAAAGTATAGCACGAGACGGAATTTAATGTCAATTTAGACAGTTTTTAGTTATCAGCAATCAGCGGTCAGGGAGCGAGGTTAGAAACCGCGCCAGCAGCGATGGAGTCCTCACATCCACCCCTATCGTCCACACTTTCAGAGTATTCAGAGTAAAAGTGAAAAAATTTATATGTCAAGGAAAGGCTCTAAGCCTATGGATTGACTGGGTTCTTTGAGTTTTTACAGAAGATCTTTAAGAGATTTACTCTGAAATTTTATGCGCAAAGTAGCATATCAATTCCGTGCGTTTTTCGGTGTTGCTTTTTTTCAAGAGGTCTGCTATAATTCACTTATCTGGAATTTGCTCAGAAAAAGGAGCGTATTATGAAAGACTTTGGTTTTACAGGCGGGCGTCCGGATCCGTATACATTCCCGACGGAAGGGTTAATCGCAGCGAGTGAAAAGGCTCTCCGTAAGCTGGGTGGCGATCTGGTTAACTATCCGGGCGAATCAGGCTATCAGGGATTGCGGGAACTGGCATCAATGCGGTTTGAAAGACGCGAAGGTGTCCCGTTGCCGATTGATAACATCTCAATTACCTCAGGTTCTATGCAGGCACTGGAATTGGTGCTCGGAACGTTGATTAACCCCGGCGATACAGTGCTAACAGAGGAATATACTTACAGCGGCACTTTGGGTATCATGCGGCATTTCAAGGCGAATATCGTGGGTGTGCCGATGGACTATACTGATGGTATGAATATGGATGCGCTGGAGGCGAAACTCGCGGAACTCAAACGTCAGAATATCCGCCCATCGTTCATCTATACGACATCGAACCATCAGAATCCGACAGGTGCGATTCTCTCACTTGAACGTCGTCATCGGATGTTAGCCTTGGCAGAAGAATATGATACACTCATCGTTGAAGATGACTGCTACGGCGATATTGACTTCACATCAACACCGACACCAGCTTCACTTTTTAAGTTGGATACCTCCAATCGCGTGATTTTCATCGCAACTTTCTCCAAGATTTTAGGAGCAGGTGTTCGACAAGGGTATTTTGTGGCGAGAGAGCCTTATTGGGGACAAATTCACCAGAACCGCTGGGACGGCGGGACGAGCGCGTTGGCGAGTGCGATTGTTGCTGAATTCTTCATGGAGCACTTAGAAACGCATCTTGTGAAGACGAACGCGGCTGTGGGTGCGAAATGCCGCGCAGTGGTAGAGACGCTTGAGAAACACGTCAGTGATCTCTGCACATGGACGCGACCTCGCGGTGGACTCTTCCTCTGGATAGATCTGCCGGAGACCACAGATCTCAACAAGTTACAGGAACTTGCCTCGGCAAAAGGGGTCGGATATAGCAACGGAAGTGCTTTCCATTATGCGAACGAATCCGTAAAGGCGATCCGACTGGCGTATGCTTACTGCCACGTGGATGATATTCCTGAAGGGATTACTTATTTGTGCGAAGCGATTCGCGCGGCGCAAGTGACCTCAGCGGATGTTGCGGCAGGGGATTAGGAAAATAGCTGTCAGCAATCAGCGGTCAGTAAGTGTCCGGATTCGGAGATCCCTCCTACAAGAGGGTGGGCGTGGAATTAGAGAGAAGTTTAAAAATTCTCATATCTGTGTCATCCGCGATCCAGATAAAAACGTTACAAGTCTACCAGAGACCTTATCGTGTGCGCCGATGGTTAGGTCAGTCGATTGCTGACAGTCGATTGCCAGTATTGGAAAGGAGCCGATTTTTTGCGTAATATTATCCTCATCTCGTTAGATACGCTACGGGCATCAAGCATGAGTTGTTACGGGTACCGCAACCTGACAACACCACACCTCGATGCCCTCGCAGAAAAGGGAACGCTTTTTGAGAAGTGTATCAGCCCACATATTCCGACACACCCTGCCCATACCACGATGTTCACGGGCAAGGATGTTTTGTCTCACCAAATTATTACACAGGGTGGGACGCTTAACTTGGCAACAGATATAAAGACGGCTCCTGAACTGCTGAGTGAGGCGGGTTACTTCACCGTTGCTGCGGACAATTTGGGACGCTGGTTTCAGCGGGGTTTCCCTGAAACGCAGTATCGTGGTTACCAATGGGAAACGGGTTACCGCAATGCTCGGAAGGCGGAGGCGGTTAACGAAACGGCAATTGAACTTCTGGACATCGCACAGGCGCAGGATAAACCTTGGTTCGCTTTTCTTCACTATTGGGATCCACACACGCCGTATCTTCCTCCATTGCCGTTTGAACGGATGTTTTATAGCGGGGACGAATGCGACCCGAACAACCGAAGCATGGATGCGGTTTACGCATGTGACCCTTTTACGGACTATTTCCGGCAGTGGATGTGCACGCCAGACCCATCGGATCCTGACAACATCGCGAAGAAACGACTTTGGACGGACAGACGGTATGTGAACGCGCAATACGATGCCTCAATCGCTTATATGGATGCGTGCCTGGCACAGTTGTTCCGATATTTGGACGATTGCGGACAACTTGAGGAGACGCTCCTGATTATTACCGCCGATCACGGTGAGGAACTCGATGAACACGAACTCTGGTATGATCATCATGGGCTTTACGAGACCAACTGCCATGTGCCGTTAATCGTTCACTGTCCGGCACTTATTTCCGAAGGACAACGGCTTGACGGTCTTGTCCGTCTCACTGACATTGCCCCGACAATCCTTGATTATGCAGGATTGACGGCAGTGGCGGCGCGTGAAAAGATGGAGGGCAAAACCTTACGTGTCTTGATGGAAAACAGTTCACATGATGGAACGACGGAGGCGGTCTATCTCACGGAGTGCGGATGGATGAAAAAGCGTGGGTGGCAAACGCAGAAGTGGAAATTGATTGTTGAAACCGGTGGAACACCTGCCGTTTACGGGACACCGGACTTGGAACTCTACGATCTTGAAGAGGATCCCGATGAAGTCTATAATCTGGCTGAAGAGGCAGATGATATCGTTGCGCGTTTGAGAGCAGATATGGAGGCTTTTCTGCAACGCCGACTTGCCGAAACAGGTCTACCGGACCCGACGATTGAACAGGATATTACCATGCGGCGCATTGGTGATACGTCTAAGGCAGTGCCGCTTTAAAGAGGAATACTGTGAAACATAGATGTAAATTGTGTCTTATTGTTCCAATTTTCAATAGCGTGATACGAACGCGAGCGGTGTTTGCGTTGCTCGTGTTGCTTTTTGTTGCCAACGGTTGCGCGGCGTTAGAAGAGGCACAACGACGGCGCGAGAAGCGGATACTCGAAGAGCGCGATGCCACTTCGCTCATGCTGAGACCGTCGAAAGCGAAGATTCTTCCGATTAGACCGGACGCACTCTTCGGTGAAAGCGATCACTATACCCTCACATTTGCTGACGATTTGCGAGCACTCGAAGAATTTGACGAAGCAGCAGAACGGAAGGAATTCATAGAAAGCGCGCTCGGTTATATGGAAAGTCTTTACGATGCGATGGATCGGCTCTTCGGTTTTAAGCCGGAGCATAAGATACACGTGACACTGCATCACCTCTATAGAGGCACGAATCTCGCGGCGTTTACGCGCACCGACTATCGTTCAGGTATTCAGGACGGACGGTATGTGAAGGTGGTTAACGGCATTCAGATGGATTTCCCACTACAGATGTATGAAAAACACGGTGTGCGCGTCCATGAGTTGACCCATGCCTTTACGAATATCTATTTTCTCCCGGTCTGGTTCTCAGAAGGCATTGCTGTCCTGATTCAGACGGAATATGCGAAAGGTGGCACGCACCCGAAGTTTGATAGCCTTGAAAGGTATCTGGAAGTCGATCTTGATGGCGTGAATCAATTGGAGGACTGGGGCGGACATACGGAAAACAATCCACTGACGCATTGGCGGTATAGATACGCCTATACGCTTGTTGCTGAGTTGTGGGAGCGATACGGCACAGATTTTTACATCAGGGTTTTTAGGTTGATGGAAGCGGATGGTTTGCATCAAAAACTGGTGGGGACTATGAAGACGAGTTTTTTGGTTTACTATTTCAGTGAAGCGGCGGGGGAGGATCTGGTGCCGTTCTTTAGGAAACTGCATTTCAAGGTGCGTAAATTGACGAAAGAGGACATTCTGAATCAGATTGAAGCGAATAGGGTAGGTCGGAGATGACGCACTTTATAGGAAATCGAACCTCGTGAAGAGGCAGAGTTAGAACCCCGCCAGCGAAAAACGGTGTTTTGTAGCGTACGTCGGAGGCGATAATGCGTGTTAAATTCAAATCATGTAGGGTGCGCGTATTCGCGTTATTAGGGTTAATGTACCTATGCTCTGGTTGCAACCTCGGTCAGAACTGGAGTGAGAACTATGCACTCCTGCCGGGTGTAACCGCCAGCGATCCGGCATTCATTGATGGAAAGAGTGAGACTATCGGTGAATCCCAACGTAAAAAGGGGTCGGGCAGTGTTGTAACCGACCTTGATATTCCATCAGAGGCGATCGTTCACTTGCCGGAGAAGAAGTCCCTCTATCGGATTGTGATTCACTCCACGAATTTGGAAGAATTCGAGCTGATGGCGTTCAACTCGCGTGGAGAATGGGACAAAATTTATGACAAGCGGAGTAATAAGGATCCGATCATCGATATCCGCCTCAATAAAATGGTTACGACAACGGGCATTAAATTGGTTGTGCATCGGACGACCGAGGATGCCGCTCGGAGACGGCAGAACGTCCAAATACGGCGCGAAAATGTGGAAATTACGGAGGGACAGGTGCGGCGTGGACGCTACCGCTACCATATAACAGGACCAACCACGGCACTCGCGAAGATTGCGGAGGTTGAACTGTACGGCTATACTGATTAGTCATCAGCGGTCGGAAGAATGGTGCTCAGTCGTCAGCGGTTAATTTCCATCAGTTTTGTCGGGTTTCGCTATGATCCATCCATCGTAAGGGGACATCGGAAAGTGGAAGCGAACGTATAAACGAGATGGAACTTTGTCTCTCACTGCTCAACCCAACCTACCTTGATTATCTTAAGGATTCATGCAGTCCACTCGGCTTCAACAGCACTTAGATCGATACCTTGGCATCCCGCTTTGTGTCCTGCTACGTCTATTTTCTAAGCAGGCACCGACAACACCTACCCCGAAAAAGATTCTTTTCATCCAACTCTCTGCTTTGGGCGACACCATTTTGGCGATTCCCACTATTCGGTCGATACGACGCGCCTTTCCCAATACCGAAGTCACGATGTTAGCGTCACCGACGAACCTAAATTATTTAGCGGAGTGTCCTTATATTGACAGATGTATCCCATTCCATAAACCGGGGAACCGCTTGATTTCGCGGCTACGCCGTGAAAGATTTGATTGGGCAATCGACTTAGAGCATTGGCCCCGATTGAGTGCATTGCTCGCTTACGCGACCGGTGCGCCGATGCGAGTCGGGTTTTCGACGAAAGGGCAGCATCGTCATTTTCTCTTCACAGAAACGGTGCCGCACATCCGAGGACGGCATGAGGTCCGCAACTTCTTGAGCCTTGCGGTGCAATTAAACTGTTCAGCCCAAGAACTTGGGCTTGAGGTTTGGTGGCGTGAAAAGGAACGTGCGTGGGTACGCGAAGTTCTGGCAGAAGAGGGTATCTCGCTGGAAAAACCGCTTATTGTACTACATCCAGAGGCGGGCAGACGCGGCAAACCACGCAGGCGATGGCCACAGGGACGCTATGTGGCATTGGCAAATGCCCTCGTTGCGAGGTATGACGCACAGATTGTTTTGACGGGCGCGCCTGATGAAGTAGCGGTCTCCGAAGAGATTGCCGAGCGGACGAAACATCAAGCAACCGTACTTTCGGGACGGACGGATGTCAATCAACTCGCTGCACTTTTTTCGGATGCAACATTGGTAGTGAGCGGCAATTGTGGTCCAATGCACCTCGCGGCGGCAACGGGAACACCGGTTATCGGGTTGCATGGTCCGACGAATTTTGCGCAGTGGGGTCCTTGGAGCCGTAATTCGAGTATCGTGCGTGCGCGGATACCGTGTAGTCCGTGTCTTAATTTGGGGTTTGAGTATGGGTGTCAAGCACTTCCCGATGGGACATCGCCGTGTATGCACACGGTTGCGGTTGCGGCTGTGCTTCAGGAGTGTGAACGGTTGTTATCGCCGATAGCCAATAAATAAAAAGGCGAGGTTCGGAAACCTCGCCTTTTGTTGTACTGACGGTTTAGTACATGTCACCACCCGGCGGCATCGGAGGTGCCGCTGGGGCTGCTGCCTCAGGCAATTCTGCGATGAGCGTTTCGGTGGTAATCATCAACGCTGCGATACTGGCTGCGTTTTGCAACGCCACCCGTACGACCTTTGTCGGATCGGGGATACCCGCTTCAAACATGTCAATGAAACGTTCTTGATGTGCATCGTAGCCGACGTTTCCGCCTTCGTCCTTGACTTTTGCGATGATGACGGAGTCTTCCTGTCCGGCGTTCGTCGCGATTTGACGAAGTGGATCTTCGAGTGCACGGCGGACGATAGAGACACCGACTTCTTCCGTGGAATCGCTGAGTTCAAGCGAATCGAGCGCGGCTTGGGATCTCACGAGTGCGACACCTCCACCAACAACGACCCCTTCCTCAACGGCGGCGCGTGTGGCGTGCATTGCGTCTTCAACGCGTGCTTTCTTCTCTTTCATCTCGACTTCTGTAGCGGCACCGACGTTAATGACGGCAACACCACCGGCGAGTTTTGCGAGGCGTTCCTGCAATTTCTCGCGGTCGTAGTCGGATGTTGTGTCTTCGATCTGTCTGCGAATTTGGTCGATACGACCTTGGATAGCTTCGGTTGTGCCTTCACCTTCAACGATGGTTGTGTTGTCTTTGTCAACAACAACGCGCTTGGCACTGCCGAGGTCGTTCAACGTAATGTTTTCAAGGTTAATTCCGAGATCTTCGGAGATGACGCGTCCGTTTGTCAAGACGGCAATGTCTTCGAGCATCTCTTTTCGGCGATCACCGTAGCCGGGTGCCTTAACGGCGGTACAACGGAGTGTTCCCCGAATTTTGTTGACGACGACAGTGGCGAGTGCTTCGCCTTCGACATCTTCAGCGATGACCAACAGCGGTTTGCCCTGTTGTGCGGTACGCTCTAACACAGGAACGAGATCCTTGAGGCTGCTGATTTTCTTTTCGTGGATGAGGATTGCGGCATCTTCTAAAACGGCTTCCATCCGATCAGCATCCGTCACGAAGTACGGAGAGAGATAGCCGCGGTCGAACTGCATACCTTCAACGACATCGAGTGTTGTTTCGAGGCTTTTTGCTTCTTCGACGGTGATAACGCCATCTTTTCCGACTTTTTCCATAGCGTCAGCGATGAGATCACCGATAGCGTTGTCATTATTTGCGGAAATAGCAGCGACTTGTGCGATCTCGGTTTTCTCGGAAACCTCTTTGCTCAAGCCGTGAATTGCGTTAACGACTGCCTCAACGGCTTTTTCAATGCCGCGTTTGAGTGCCATAGGGTTATGCCCTGCGGCAACGTTTTTCAAGCCTTCGCGATAGATAGACTGTGCGAGGATAGTTGCAGTGGTGGTTCCGTCTCCAGCGACATCGCTGGTTTTAGATGCGACCTCTTTGACCATCTGAGCGCCCATATTTTCGTAGGCGTCTTCGAGTTCCACCTCTTTTGCGACGGTAACACCATCTTTGGTGATCGTCGGTGCGCCGAATTTCTTATCGAGCACGACATTCCGTCCTTTGGGACCTAATGTAACTTTTACTGCGTCCGCGAGCTTGTCAACGCCCCGTTTAATAGCGCTCCGTGCTTCTTCATCAAACGCAAGTTGTTTTGCTGCCATGTGTTTAACTCCTTTTCTTAGTTAACCTTGGCTAAGATATCATCTTCGCGCAAGATGAGATATTCAGTGTTATCGTACGTAACTTCGGTGCCGCCGTATTTGGCAAAAAGGACGAGGTCGCCTATTGCCACGTCAACGGGTTGTCGGTCCCCGCTATCGAGAAGTCTACCGCTTCCAACGGCAACAACTTCGCCTTCCTGCGGTTTCTCTTTGGCGGTGTCGGGGATGATAATCCCACCGCTCGTTGTTTGTTCATCGTTATCTGAACGTTTGACGAGAATTCTATCGCCAAGGGGTACAAGTGCCATGTCGCTGAGTTCCTCCTTGAGTATGGCGTGAAAATTGTGAGAGAAGACTTTTGTGTCTTCACTCAGTTCACTATATCCTGAAACGGTGTAAAATGACACCGTCATGTCTTCAAGACATTCAGTAGCAATTTTCGTGCCAATCCCTGAAACTGCCATATCGTCAGGGTTAGACGGAAGAACGTGACATTTTGGCAGGCTTTCTGCCGTGACAATTTGTCGCTTTCAAAAATTAAATTGAAATATACTGCGCCATTTTGGCACGTATTGGCTATTCTATGTAGCAGGACATGGAACCAACTGTCCTGTTTCCCCTGCGCGATATGCGGCGGCAAGAATCTCGTTTGCTCTTAATCCATCATTTCCGGTTGTGATAGGTGCTACACCTTCGTGTACACATGCTGCGAAATGCTCAAATTGATATTGATACAGATCTTCGTATTGTGAGGCGATCAATTGTTGTTCGCCCTCAAAATAGGTTTTGATTTTCCAACCATCGTCGTTGTAAACCCAAGTTGTGCCTTCTGTACCGTAGAGTTCTAAAACAATATCGCAGTGTGGTACTGAAAAACTGAGGTCAGTGAAAGCTTGTGCACCGTTATCGAAGCGCATGAAGATACCACCGGTTTCTTCAACAACAGTGTCTTGAGTTGTGGTGTTGTAAAACGCGCTGACGGCGTTCACCTCACCAATGAGGTAACGGAGTAAATCCACACTATGCGGACCGAGGTCCATGAAGCATCCGCCGCCACCTTTTTCGGGTTGTGCTCGCCATTCGTCAGGTGTGAGTTGGTACTGTTTCAGAAATGGCATACGCCCATGGACTATCGTGCCGAAACGTCCATCGTCTACCCAAGCTTGGATTTGTTGGAAGCAGGAATGAAACCGGAAGAGAAAGCAGACTTGCAGGTGGACACCGTTTGTTTCGCAGGCAGCGATCATTTCTGTACATTCTTGTGGCGTGAGTGCCATCGGTTTATCGCAAAGCACGTGTAAGCCGCGTTCCGCGGCGGCGATGACCTGCTCACAGTGTAGGTGAACGGGTGTTGAAACGTAGACTGCGTCGAGTGCATCGTCTGCGAAGAGGGCATCGACGGTGGTGTAGGCGTTGGTTGCGCCGTGTTCTCGCGCCAATCGTTCTGCGCGCGTCGCGTCGCGAGAGAGCAAGGCGTGGAGTTCTGCGCCTTCAGCCTTTTTAATGGCTGGCATCGCTCTGCGTTGTGCGACGCTGCCCGCGCCTAATACACCCCATTTTAAGTTCATTGTTTTTGGACCTCGTTTGTTTTATTTTTCAGAAGATCGGAGAGCTTAGAAGCCTCGTTCTCTGTCAGTGTCGAAGTAACTGTGGATTTATTATAGGGGATTTTTGGATATATCTCAATGCTTTTGTATATGGCAGTCAGCAATCGGCTATCAGAATTTTAGCCGTTAGCCATCAGCAAAAGTAGAAGCCCCAGCGGGCGACATCTCTGTAGAACAACGACGTTAGGTTGTTGGGTTTCGCTGTATGTTTTTCCAAGAAACGTGTATTGTGGAATTGAAGTTTCGGAGGTGGCAAGAGGAACCAAGGGTTTACCGCTCAACCCAACCTACGCGTCTACTGGGACCTGGTTGCTGACCGCTGACTGCCGACAGCTAATTACTCAATAGGAGATGCACACCGGTTACGAACAGGAAGAAGAGGACAATTCTTGAGAAGAGGAGTTCCGGCACACGGTTATTGAGGGAGATACCCGTTAGCACGCCTAACCCGATAAATGGGAGAAGCGCGAGTGCTTCGATCAGAATTTCAAAAGAGAAAAGTTGCAACTGGAAATAGAACGGAATTTTGATGAGGTTGAGTAGGAAATAAGTGGCGGTCGTGGTTGCGACGAAGGCGGTGTTGCCTAAACGTTGTGGAAGCAGGTACATGACGACGACGAGTCCACCCATATGCGCGAGGGTTGAGAACGCACCTGCGAATATCCCTGCCAGAAGTCCTTGCCACGTTTTGAATTGGAGTGCTGTTTGGATGGATTGTCCTGAATTTCCGAAGAGTGGTTGCCAATACGGACGCAGGAATTCTAACATCGCAAATAAGCAGGCGATGCCACCAATGACCTTTTTTAGGTGGACATCAGAGATGTCCTTCAAAATCAGGCTTGCTAAGGTGATACCGAGTAGAGAGCCGAGGATCAGTCGTGTGACACTCTGACGATGCCACCGCTTCCAGTAGTGGGAAAGCGAGAAGATGTCTGTTGAGAACAGGAGCGGGAGCATTAACCCGATGACGTTTCGAGCACTGCGGAAATGCGTGAACATGGGGACGACGACCATCCCGATGCCCCCGCCGAAGCCCGCTTTACTGACACCAGTGAGCCATGCCCCGAAGCAGAGGATGATGATTTCGTAAATGGTGCTGCCTCCTTCTTGGTGAGGTGAGTATAGCAGTTTATCCGTAAATTGTCAAGAGGAATAGGCATCAGTGCAGAAGGCGATAGTGGGATACCTCGCCAGCCGAATAAAGAGATTTGGAAGGGGCCAGTGCGGTTACAAACCGCACCTACAAGGACCAAAGAAGCACTCACTGGGAAACCGCGTCCACCAAAATCAGGGAGGTGAAAGCCGATAGCCAATAGAAGAAATATTTGACATTCGGCGTGAGATGTGGTATAATTTATGAAATGATTTCGTAATTTTAAATTCTAATGGAGGGTAAAAAAATGGTTCAAGTAGAAGTAAGTGTCGATTCAGGTGAAGCGTTTGACCGTGCCTTGGCACGCTTTAAGAAGATGTGTGGAAAAGCCGGTATCGTCACAGAGATAAAAAAACGGAGTTTTTACGAGAAACCGAGCGAGAAACGACGCCGAATTGAGATGAAAAGGCAGCGCAAGGTGAAACCCCGCAGAATGGGTGGTGAACGTCCACACTTTTACAATGGCGGTGGTAGTGATAACAATCGGTAAATAGCGTGAGGAGGGATGCATGGCAGATCTGGCTACTGGCGAGGCTTTGGACAATTATAAAGGGCTTTTGATTCAATACTGCCAAGAACGTGGGCTGCGCCAGCCGACTTATACTGAAACGCAGCACGGACCGGCGGATTCCCCACAATGGCAGGTAACAGTGTCTTACGGGGACTCGGTTTATGAGACACCGGCACCGATTCCTGGTTCAAAAAGGTTTGCACACCAAGTAGCCGCACAGCAGGTGTTAGACGAAATCAACTCGCGGCGCGAAAGTTTTTTAGCGGGTGGGACAGTAGATACAACCCGTGCGCCTATTTCAGAACCTGTTTTAGATACCCCTTCACCGCTTGAAGTCCCTATATCACTCGTGTCAAGCGCATTGACGATTGCGAACGAGCGGCTTACCACATCGCAACCTGCCCGGTATCGGACGCTTACAGATGCCGAATTTTCGCAAAAACTTTCCAAATTGACGTTAGAAATTGTCCGGAGTCTGCTTGAGAGGGCGGAAGTGGATAAGATTACGTTTCAGTAAGTTAGCCATCAGCTATCAGCGATTAGTCGTTAGAAAAGGTCATTCCTACAGCGGAGGCGAGGTTTTTAAACCTCGCCGTTTTTTTTTGATCAGTAACCTCGCCACAGAAGGGTTTTTTCTTTTGACATTCCCTGGTGAAGTGCTATATAATACGAGGGGCATGTTTTTTGCACAAAGGGCAAGGGTTGTGCCTCTCACCTGTAACGGGCGGGGCTCTCGTCAGTGGCAGAAATATATGTGCTACGGCTTCTTTCCGACGAAATAGACGGCTGATGCCAAAATGTGGGCATCTTTATGTAGGGAGAGTGGTACATCTAACAATAGGATCGGAAATGTCAGCCATCCGATAATAAGAGAGATTGCTTTCGCGAGGAGTAAACTACCGAACGAACAGACCAGTCCAACATACTCTCGGAAGATCCAGTGTAAAGAGGTCGTCGGACCGGCGCAGGGCCCGCTTTCGATTTCAGAGAATGCGGCACAGAGTTGGACGATGCCGGGAACTGTCCACCGCTGGTAATCGTGAGGAGAGGCGTGGTAGCCTTGTAGGAATGGAACAGCGATGCAAATATTGCCACCGGGTTTCAGCACACGATAGATCTCAGCAACAACGAGGTTCGGCGAGCGGACATGCTCAAGGACAGCTTCAGAGATTACCGCATCGAAGGTGTCGTCGCTGAACGGCAAAAAGTGTCCATCGGCGACAATATCGACTTCAGGGGTCATGTCAATTTCGAGGTTGATGACGTTTGGAGAACGGCGACGAGTGCCGGCACCAAGATCCAAGATTTTCGCGTCAGGACCGAGGGACTGGAGTCGTTTTCTGACACATCGATTCCATCGTGGGGCGGGATATGGGCACCCGATGAGGTAAGATAAGAACGGGTTTTGTCTAAGTTTGCGTTTTATGCGTGAAATCAAATCCGGTTTCGAGTCTGTCATAAGATATGATGATACATAACCTTTCCGAAAAGTATGAGGGATATTTTCGCGGTGTCCGGGGGTCTGCCTTACGTCTCGGCGTGAACGTCTGGCATCAATTCATGGGGCATAAATGTCTCCAGCAGGCATCGTCGTTGGCGTTTAACACGTTGCTGTGTCTTGTGCCGTTGTCGGCGGTTGCGCTGTTTTTGCTGAAAACGTTCGGTATTGTGGAAGATGGCAATTCGCCATTAATCGTGGTACTCCGGGACAATTTCCTGCCGCGCTACAGTGCTGAGGAAATTGTATCAGAACTCTCAGGATTTGCCAATAGAAATCTTGGTGGTCTGAGTGTCGGTGGGTTTCTGCTGTTTTTGCTGGTCTCAACGATGCTGTTCATGTCGGTGGAGCAGCATTTTAACGATATTTGGGGCGCGCGGCGTCGGTTGCCGGTGGTGCAAGCGTTCCAGAAATACGCCGTTTTCTATACGTTGCTCTCTGTCGGACCGCTTCTGCTCTGGCTCTTCTTTTCGACGGCTACCAACTGGGTGTTCGCACACGTGTTCCCATGGGTGCTGGTCTACTGCCTTTTTTTCCTGATGTATATTGCAATGCCGAATACGTTTGTGAAGTGGAGTGCCGCACTGTTCGGTACATTCATTGCCGGGACGTTCTTCCAGATCGCGAGGATCGCCTTTGGGCGTTACCTTGAGTTGGTGTGGCAGAACTATAGCGACATCTACGGTGCGCTGGCAATGTTGGTCATCTTTGCTATCTGGACATACGTGGCGTGGGTGGTGATCTTGCTCGGTGCGGAGGTATCGAATTCTGTTCAGCATTTCCGTCAGCCGGATGTTGCGCGTGGACGGTTTCGCCATGAAACCAACGGCTATCTGAATGCTTCTGGCGTGATTACGTTGTTTCTGATCGTCGCGGAGCGTTTTGCTAAAGGTGAGGGCGCGTGTTTGGTGGGGGAGGTTGCTGCGCGTTCGGGTGTTTCGGAAGAGGCTGTGCATCAGAGTTTTGAACGGTTCAAGGCGGCGGGGTTAATCTATGAGGTTGAGGGGGATACGGATGGGTATCTCCCGGCGCGTGCGTTAGAGGATATTACGTTGGCAACGCTTGTAGATGCGGTTGAAGGTGAGATGACGACACATTTTGCGCAAGGGATACCGTCTAAGTCAGGCGCGCGTGTGTTGGGAACGCTCCAGCAATCACAGCGGGAATGTTTGGAGAAGGTTACGGTCGCGTCGTTGTTGTAGCGTCTTCCTATCTGGTAGGTATGGTTTCCTAACCGTGAAAAAACGGTAGATGCGGTTTTGCGGTGTACTCGCCCAAATGCGATCTACATTCCTAACCACACCGGGTTATCCAGAGTATCCTTCGGAGTTGATAAATTCGGTTTACATTTTTATTTCTCAGAATCAGGACTGCCATATTCACGCCTTTTTCGCTGGCGAGGTTACAACCTCGCCAGCGGGACATCAGGACTCTACTAACGGAGCGGTGAAAATTCGCTGGCTTTGACATAATACAAAAATCCGATACACATCTCGTCTGTCGTTTTCTCGCCCCAACCGACAGGGATCGGTGGACTGTGAGGGTTGGATGGGTTCTCTGGCGAATTATCGAAATGCGCGACGAGATCGACACGCGTGCCAGCCGGTAGGAAAAGCGGTTGGCGAAAATGATAAACGTCCTGCCAATTGAAATCCCAATCTTGGATCCAGATGAGGTCGTGTTTCTCACCGGATGGCGTTGTGGCGACAAGCCGCATATCGCGTCCAAGTAAGTGCATATGTGGCATCGTTGCTAAAAGATAAACGTCCTTCTTGAACTTCTCCGATGCTAAAACCTCATGCCAGTTGTCACCCGCAGGGATGACAAAATCACTGTTGATGGCATCCCCAATATGCAATTTTGCTGTTTCCGGTGTTTTGGAGAAGTATAACCCCAACCGTGAGCGATCCCGTTCAAGATGTCCAGTGCGATAGTAATGTACCTGCATGACGATGTCGGCACCTTTCGGTAAGAGATAACCTACACCCTCCGGTAAGACTAATGGCGTAACGCCGGGTGCCCAACCACCGACCGTTCCTGCGCTATCAAACCCCGGTCCTGTCCCTTCTGTAACATAGCCCGGTTTTGGATCTTGTGCGTCGAGTTTACGCGCTTCGCCGTTCACGTCTAAATATGCGATGACGTGATGTACAGTTTTGCGATTGCCGGGTTGCACATCAACGGCTTGAACGTACATGTCCCTCTCGAAGTTGGTAGGTATAATGAACTGCCGATATTCGTCTTCGCCTTCGGGTTCAATCTCATATTCGACCGGCATTTCAGCGATCCAATCAGGTTCACCGAGTGCCCATCCTTCGGGGAACTCCGGTGCGGGTGGCACAGCGTCAAGATCACCAGCGGGAGCACCGGCTTCTACCCAGTGTGCAATCATCTGGATTTCGGTGTCTGTGAGTTGCCGCGCGTTCTTGAAGTCGCCGTAGCCGGGTGCGGGTTTCCACGGTGGCATGAGACCTGCCTGTGTATATTCAGCAATTTCAGTCGCCCACGCCTTTGCGTCGCTGTAATCGGTGAGTGTGAAGGGTGCTACCTCTCCGTGCCGATGGCATGTTTGGCAATTCTTCTGGAGGACGAGTGCGATGTGCTCGCTATAGGTAATCTCTGCGGGGAGATCCGTTTCGGGGAGATGGATCGTGCATCCGAACGCCGGTGTCTCTTGCACGGGGATAGAGGTATCTGTATGTGTTGCGATGAGCGAGTCTCGTAGGTAATGGTGCTTAACGCGTGGCTCATAGCGGTTATCGTCGATGGCACCGCGGTAGGTGACCGCACCGGTTGTGTCAATGAGGATGGCTTGCGGGGTCATAGTTGCGCCAAGTGTACGTGCGAGTTTGCCGGTTGTATCCTTCACGATAGGGAACGGATAGTCAGCCTTAGCAATGTAGTTTTTTACGTCGTCTTCGGAATCGTTTTCATTGGCGTAGACTGCGACGAAGGTGGTATTTTTAGGTGCGAATTCGGCGTGCAACCGTCTCAAACGCATCGTGTAGCGTTGTGCAACGGGGCATTCGGTCGCGAGGAACGCGAAGACGACCGGTCCCTGCGCGGTGAGGATGTCTAAGGTATGTGTGTCGCCGCGGAGTGTCGTAAAGGTGAGAAGCGATATTTTTGTGCCGATCGGAACGTTGCTCGGTTGCCCGGATGCCTCTTGGATAACACGGTGTTTTTTTGCGATCGTGTATTCGGACGCGGTATGTCCTGTGAAGGGTAATGCGAGTATAAGGAATAGCAATAGTAACTGCGGTTTCATAGGGACCTCCTATTGATGGTTTCCTCGTTTTAGTATAGCACGTTTTGGCAGTGCGGTCAAGGGGATTTTTTAAATGGCTGTAGGCTATCAGCAATCAGGAGTGGTGCTACGTACCCTCTCAGTAATCAGCAGTCAGTAACAAGAGACGTTAGAACTATCAAAACCCTCTTTAACTGATAACTGAAAGGATTTTCGTATGAAGTTTAAGTATTTAATCAGGTAATTTTTGAAAAGAATCCAGCGTTGTTCAGCTCAGACTGCGTAGACCAGGTAATCATCACTACGCCAGTATTTTCCTGACGTTCAGGATGGAAGTGTGAAGTTCGACAGGCAACGCTCCGCCAGCGCGGAAACCAAGTATGCCAACATCGTCCATCGAACCATAGTAACTGCTCGCACGGATATACGTCACTTGTGCGAAACTCGCATCAGAGGCAAGTACCCAAGAATCCATCACCGTGCCATTTTCCGGTTCTGCTGGACCGACAAAGACAGGAATGTGTCTAAGGAAAATGTCCATGTATTAGACAACATTACTAATTTTCCTCCATTTAAATCAAACTAAAAAACATTCAAATATCGAATAGCGTGGGGCAGTAGGGATCCATGCCCCTGCACACTTCACATCGTGTGCTTCATTATCAAACAGCAAGAACAGATTTTCAGGGATGAAATCTATTCTGAACTAACCTTTAGTGCGTATCTTTGAAGCCTACGGGGTTAGGGAAACCTCGTCTACCCGTAAAGGCAGATGTCTTCAGAACACGCTTGGAAATTTGAGTTTGGGGTTCTCGCTTTATAGCGGTGTGCCTACATCGCTATAGATTGAGCCAAACCACTTGTATAAACGTTATTAATTGTAAACGAGTTACGAAAAGATGTCAAGTCTTTTTTACGGTGTAAGGAATTAGGATCTCATTCTACCGCAATATATGTAATTATTATACCACATTTGTCGTGTGGTGTCAAATTTTTCTTCAAAAAAATGTGTAGCGAGTTTTTGGGAGTCGGGAATCGCCAGAATCAAAATTCAGAAGTCCATGCTACCAAGAAGTCGGGAATCGGGGTGTTTGCTTGGGTGTTTCCGCTTTCCTACGCCGTATACAGTTAATTATACCGTAGACTGTATTCTTTGTCAATTTTTTTCTAACCAGTGTTATTGTCTAAATCACGGATGACATGGATGACGCGGATTCTTTATTAGGCATCGGTGTTTATTGTCAGATTGCGGGAACAGTTATCAGTTGATAATTGGCAGTGGGCGAGGCGTTTTTGACAGGGCTTGAACCGGTTAATAATAATATTTTTTGCACAGATACCCCACTGGGGAAACTATGGGGAACAGGCAAGGTTGAAAAATATTGGCAGCAGACGGAAGGACAACTTCGTAGTAGTGTGATTCTGCGGCGTACTCGCCCAAATGCGACCTACATTATCCCGCGTGCCCAATCCTTGAAGATCGAAGAAGCCTGATTCAGACGAATTAGCAATCAGCAGTCAGCACGGATTTTCCACGAAAATCCTTACATCGAGATGAGGGGTTGCAGTCGAATCAGCAGAACCATCTCCAACACTCAGTTTTATCTCCAACTATGCCATTGCAGACGACGCGACGAAACCGAACGCCAGTATCAAAACTAAAATTTTCAAGGAAAATGTCCATGTATTAGACAACATTACTAATTTTCCTCCATTTAAATCAAACTAAAAAACATTCAAATATCGAATAGCGTGGGGCAGTAGGGATCCATGCCCCTGCACACTTCACATCGTGTGCTTCATTATTAAACAGCAAGAACAGATTTTCAGGGATGAAATCTATTCTGAACTAACCTTTAGTGCGTATCTTTGAAGCCTACAGGGTTAGGGAAACCTCGTCTACCCGTAAAGGCAGATGTCTTCAGAACACGCTTGGAAATTTGAGTTTGGGTTCTCGCTTTACAACGGTGTGTAGCACATCGCTATAGATTGAGCCAAACCACTTATATAAACGTTGTTATTACTTGTAAATACATTTTGAAAATTTTGTTGGGTATCTCGATCATCACGATCTAACGTACAGTTAGATTGTACCCCAACTTGCTTTTTTTGTCAAATTTTCCTTGAAAAATGTATTTGGAACTGGAGCGTTCCGATTCTCGGTTTTTTGACGAGAACTCGGTCTCCATATTTCTATGCCCTTCTTAACACTCGTAATTGTAAAATAGTTACGAAAAAAAGGCAACATCTTTTCCGCATATCGGAATTTTGCCGAAATTGGGTATTTTCGTCAAGTATTTTCCTTCAACAAAACGCGAAAAGTGCGTATTTCGGCATTTCGCGGTTGAATTGGTATTAATTATAGCGTAACAAATGTTTTTTGTCAAATAATTTTTGTCAGAATCAGGATTTACAGGATTTTAGGATTTGCCTGTAGGACGGAATCGGAGTGTTTATTCCATCGAAAGCGGCGAGGTTGGGCATAGGTCGTCTGAATCGCGAATTACGTGAATTTCACAGATTGCGCGAATTTTTTATTGGTTTCCGTTGGTGTTTGTTGGTGTTTATTGTCTAAACTGGGATTTGAGGATTACGGATATAGCACTCCGCTGGAGTGCACTTCTGCCTATATTCCATCTTCTATAGACATATCACGTCTCATGAAGATTAAATACTTAATCTTCATGAGACCGCACTTACCGTTTTGGGACCGACAGCCGAATTTGCGAAAGCTCTACAACTATGCTATAATGTCTCATAGGAGGCATTCCACCATGACAGCAGACCTTGCCATCGCACAGTTACTTTTAAGTACACTCCTTATCGGTGTTACGTTAATATGGGGCTTCTTTCGGTATCGACAGAGCGGTTACTGGCGGCGCGGTACGCATAACAAATTGCAGGCGTATCTGCTCTGGATCGTGAGCGCGCTGATCGCGGTCGGCTGCTTCTTTCCGTTAGCACACCTCTATACAGAGCACCTCTGGTTCGAGAAGGTCGGATACGTCAATGTCTTTTGGGGACTCCAGAAGGTCCGGTGGGGCATCTTCGGTGTCTGTTTCATTGTCGCTGCTGGATTTATGAACGCCAACACCGCGATCGCACACATATTGTGTCCAGAATCCCGCGAGTTTCGACGATGGACACATACACAGACCTTCTCTTTCCATCGGGTGGTGATCTGTATCACACTGATTGCGGCACTCCTGCTCGCAATACCGATGCTCCTGTTGGACGATGTAGTGCTTCGGTACCTGAATCAGCCCGATGTCGCAGCAGTGGACGGATCTCTCCATTTCGGGATGGACCGAAATTTCTACCTCTTCAGTTTCCCGCTCCACCGATGGGTGAGTCTCTGGGTAGAAATAACCGTGTGGATAACGTGTGTTGTCGTCGGGTTGCTGTATCATTTCTACTACCGGCGGGACGCACACACGATGGCGCGTGTGAAGCGACACATCATCTTCCACGGCTCGGTTTTATGGCTGTTGCTGCTGATCGTCGGAGGATGGCGGAGCCACGTGAACCTCTGGGACAAGGTTTATACGAAGCCACTGACGAACGGACTACGGACCCTCCACGGCTTGTTTTACGTGGACTTTCACCTTGCAGGTGCCACAAAAATTTACTGTGGCGTTCTGATCGGCATCGCAATTGTTATCGTGATTAACATTTTCTGGCGGAAACGGCTGTTGTGGTATGTAACCGTGGCGGTGTGGGTCTTGAGTTACGCGCTGCTGATTCACGTATATCCATTGGGTCTGCACGTGGCGCGCATGCGTGTGGAACCGTTTCTCAAGGAGGGACGCTACCTGCAGAGGCATATTGAAGAGACACGCCGCGCCTTTGATCTCGACGAGATTGTAAGAGTCGACCGCGAGCCTGGGATTGCAACGCTGGAGATGATAACGGAGAACGACGAAGTTAAGAAGAATATCCAAATTTGGGATCGACGCGTACTGTATGAGGCACTCCGAGAGACACAGATTAAACCGCATTACAACTTCCACCCCTATACCGATGTTGACAGATATACAGTAAATGGTGAATATCGGCAAGTCTTGATAGCCGCCCGTGAAATTGATCCCGGTGACGAGATTACAGGGTGGGACCGCCTGAAAACGGATCTGCGGTCATTTACGCACGGTTATGGTGTGTGTGTCGCACCCGTGAACGAGTTCGTTGGCGAAGGTTTACCGAAACTCTGGGTTAAGGATACACCGATAGATAGCGAATATGAAGAATTGACGGTAGAATATCCGCAGATTTACTACGGTGAGATGATCCGCAACTACGTGATTGTGAACACCGACCGCGAGGCAAATAGTGCTGGACGTAGCTCGGACATTGAAACTGCTGATGGTGTCTCGGAAGCCCCAGAAATATCTGAATGGATGCAGCATACTTATGAGGGGGACGGTGGTGTACCTTTAGGGGGTTGGTTCCGTCGACTCTGTTTCGCGCTCCGATTCGATTTCCTCCCCATCCTTATCTCGGAGAAGTTGACACCGGAGAGCCAAATCATGTTCCGCCGAAGGATCGGTACCCGACGCAACGACCACCTCGTCAAAGATCGTGTTTCATATATAGCACCCTTCCTGAATTACGATCCTGACCCGTATATTGTGATTAACGATGAACAGTTGTATTGGATCATCGACTTCTATGTGACGAGCCGATATTATCCAAACGCACAGATGTATGTGGACGATAAGACACAACTCACAGACAGTGAGTTATATGCAGAACCGGATTTTGATACTTTCAACTACATCCGAAATGCCGGTGTCGCTGTCGTTAACGCTTACACCGGTGCGGTGGATTTCTATGCCATCAAGAAAGATGAAAAGGACGAAACCGTGATGCAGACTTACCAGAAAGCGTTTCCAAACCTCTTTAAATCACTATCGGAGATGCCGGAGGGGTTGGCAGCACACTTGCGGTATCCAGACTACCTAACCCGGATTCAAGCGAAACTCTACGGCGATTATTACCGGCAAGCGAGCGGGTTTTATGATAATACAAACCCGTGGTCGATACCGAAAGAGGCGTACTATTCCTCGGAGGCGGATCAGGAGATGATGCCCTATTACGCCATGCTGAAGTTGCCGGGTGAAGAAAAAGTCGAGTTTGTGAATGTGATTCCGTTCGCCCCACGGGATCGGGAGAAGCAGTTAAAGGCGTGGATGGTGGCACGCTGCGATCAACCACACTACGGTGAGCGTATCGTTTATGTGCTCCCTGAGAATGCTGGGGTCGCGGGACCGACGCAGGTCGAGGATGATATTAATAAGAAGACCGGCGATCAACAACGTGGTTGGCAAGCTGCGAACGATGTGATTCGGGGCAATCTGCTGATTATTCCGATTGAGGACACCCTGTTCTATCTTGAGGCGATTTACCTACAAGCGAAAAAGCCGGAGGGTGAAGATGGAGACGATGACAAGCCGCGGCGTCCGAAGTTAGAGATGGTCGTCTTGAAAGCGGGATCCAATGAACTTGCGGCGGTGGAGGCGCAGACGTTTGACGAGGCGTTGGATACGCTCTTGTTGGGAATTCCGACGAATGGTGAAACGCCAGCGAATGGTGAGAAGCAGTCAACGTTGGCAGAGTTAGTCCAGCAGTATCGTGAGCGGGAAGCCGATAGCGATCGGCTCCTTGATCAGATTCTTGAAAAGATGGCGGAGAGTGAGCGGTAGGAGGGAACGGGACGGATCGCATCTTTAAGCAGAGCATTATAATACTCCAAGCACACGGCGCATACGTTTTCCAATTCCGGAGGAAACGGCTCCGACTTCGGACGATACGGTGCAAACCCTGTGCTCCGATGCACGTTCTGATACCAATACGGTGCCCACACCCCATCCGCAGCATTTCCACCTGCCTCCCAAGACAGCATAGAACGTTCAAACTGCAACCCGAGTCGCTCACATAACTGCGACAAAACACTGGATGGATTTTCTAATAACAGTCGCGCATCAAGAATCGGAGGAGATTGCCCCACGGCGCGTAGACCGGTTAACAGATCGTGCTGTATCTTAAAGCCCGTGTCGGCAAGTGTCGGTGTTCCGATGACCTTTGCGAGAGACAGCAGCATCTCCCGCGGGTCACGGATGAGCAGGACATTGCGGGTGTGTCGGAGGAAACTTAGGTCGATGTTGATGAGGTGGTGCGCCATCTGTTTCATGAAAAGCACGGGTTTCTCGCAGGGACCGAGGATTACCTGTTCGATGACCTGTACGCCATCTGTTGACATTGATGCCATCACCTCAGATGTACCCGGATGTGTGCTATTGCGTGCTTGTGCCCCATATTTTGTGTGGAGGTAGTGTGCGTAGAGGGGTTCGTCGATGACTTCGGTATCGCTACGTTGTGCGAAGGCGTACATCAGTGCGGTTGAGACGTTTCGCGGTCCCGACCAGAGGCAGATACGTTTTGTTTGCACGTTTCTTGAGGTTCCTCATATTAAGGTATATAACCGATTTTCGGTGCCCTGGTTTCTATACACCTTTCGCCCCGCTGGGGCTGCTACCGCCGTTGGCGACGTCTGTTCCGTTGGCGCGGTTTCTTAACATCCACCTCGGTTTCATCGACTGATTCCGGCACCATCCGAGAACGACTGCACATCCAGAAAATAAGTACAATACCCAGAATGAACGCCGCGATACTGAAAAGTTGCGCCGCCGACATCCATCCAAGCACGCGAGGCGTGATTCGCCAAAACTCGGCAATAAACCGCTCTACCCCCAAGGCGACAAGACTCGCGCCGAAGAGAGCACCGGGGGTCGCTTCAAACCTACGGCGTTGCGACCAGAGAATACCGAAAAATGTGCATGATAGGAGCGTCTCGTATATAGGCGTCGGATGGACAGGAACATCGGTGGGGACAGTGCCGTTCGGGAACGCCATCGCCCACGGTAGATCTGACGGCGGTCCATAGTCTCCATCGCCAGCGAGGAGACACCCGATCCGACCGATGCCGTATCCAAGGACGACTGTCGGACCGACGATGTCGATTGTAGGTAAAAACGGGTTCGGGGAGCGGAGGACCACGATAATAACGGCGAGACACCCGCCGATAAAACCGCCATACCAGACTAACCCGCTGGTTGAGAAGAGCTCCCGGAAAGTGATTTGACCGTCGAGTAACGCAGAATAGATTTTCGCACCGACAATGCCGCCGATCGCCGCAGCCATGACGATCGTCGAGGCGAGTTCTGGAACAAAATCCCGTCGCTTCAATTCGGATTGTATAACAAAGACGACTGTAATAAACGCAGTAGCTAACATCAACCCGTAAGAATGGATACCGACGGGACCAAAATCAATGATCGTTGGATACATTAATATCTATTCTCCGAGGTAAGCCTGTCGCACGCGTTCGTCGGCTAACAGGTCGGCAGAGGTGCCTTCAATTGTAATCTCACCCGTCTCCATGACGTAACCTCTATCGGTCACTTGTAGTGCGATTTGTGCGTTCTGTTCGACGAGGAGGATAGTCGTACCGTCGGCGTTAATCTGCTGAATGATCTCGAAAATCTGTTTGACGATAAGGGGTGCGAGTCCTAAGGAGGGTTCGTCTAACAAAAGAAGTTTCGGTTTGGACATGAGTGAGCGTCCGATTGCCAGCATCTGTTGTTCACCGCCACTGAGGCTGCCGCCGCGCTGTTTCTGCCGGTTCTGCAGGACTGGAAAAAACTGAAAGATTCTGTCTAAGTCGTCTCTAATGCCGTCTTTGTCGTTCCTTGAATAGGCACCCAGTTCAAGGTTTTCGAGAACGCTCATATCCGGGAAGATGAGCCGTCCCTCCGGGACCTGTGAGATACCGAGAGTAACACGTTCCTCTGCCGATGTCCCTGTGATGTCATTGCCATCAAAGTGTACACTGCCTTCAACGGGAGTGTGTATCCCAGATGCCGTCATGAGCGTTGTCGATTTTCCGGCACCGTTGGCACCAATCAAACAGACCATTTCGTTGTTGTTGACCGTGATAGAGATGCCGCGAACGGCGCGTATGTTTCCGTAATAGGTATGAATATTTCGAAGTTCAAGCATCGTCAGAAGCCCCCAAATATGCCTCAATGACGCGTTCATCGTTCTGCACGTCCGAAGGTATCCCTTCGCTGATTTTCTCACCGTGGTCCAACACCGTAACCCAGTCGGAGATTTGCATTACCAATTTTACGTCGTGCTCGATGAGGAGTACAGTGACACCTTGATCCCGTATCGCGTAGATGAGATCAATAAGTTCGTGTGTCTCTTGAGGATTCATTCCAGCGGCGGGTTCGTCGAGAAGTAGGAGTTTAGGTTCGGTCGCCAAGGCTCTGGCGATTTCGACGCGTCGTTGGTCCCCGTAAGAGAGATTGCCTGCTGTCTGGTTGCTAATGTCGTCTAATCCAACAAATTCGAGCATCTCGTGCGCGTGTGTGGCAATCACCTCTTCCTCACTTTTCTGCCTATTCGTGCGGAAAACTGCGCCGACAAACGTGCTGGTAGTACGCGGATGTCTCCCGATTTTAACGTTATCGAGGACCGTAAGTTCGGCAAAGAGCCGTATGTTCTGAAATGTTCTGCTGATGCCGAGTTTCGTGACTTCGTCTGGACGGCGTCCTGTAATGGATTCTCCTAAGAAATCAACGGTGCCGAATGTCGGTTTATCCAAACCGGTAACGCAGTTGAAGAGCGTCGTTTTTCCTGCACCATTCGGTCCAATTAAGCTGAAGATTTGTCCTGGGTGCACAGCCATTGTCACTTCCGACAACGCGATGACGCCACCATAATGCCGGCTGATGCCGTTTGTTGAAAGCAGGCGTATGGGGGTATTTTCCATTTTTCTCTCCTCGTTGGATTGTCTATTTTAAAGTATACTTTAATTAACGAGGGGTGTCAATTGGTTTTTTCGCTTATTCCTGCAGAAATACAGCACAGATTTGACATCTGTTCAAATACTATGCTATACTTCCTTGTATATTAAGGTATAAAGGAAATACTTGCTGGAAATGTAGATAGATATGACAGATTCAAAAAAAAAGAACACACCTCTTGAATACTGGCTGGCACTTGCCTCCGTTGAGGGACTCGGTAGCGTGCGGATTAAACGGTTGATAACTCGTTTCGGTAGCGCGCAGGCAATTTTTGAAGCGGAACTTCCCGAAATCGCACGGTTACCTTCATTTAATCCGGTGCTCGCATCCCGTATACTCACAGTATCAGGGAACTTCCCGACCTTTCGTGAGAGACTCAGTGCTCTCGAAAATCAGGATGTAACGGTGATGTGTCTTGAAGATCCAGATTATCCAGCACAACTTAAAAACCTGCCCGATGCCCCAGGGATCCTCTGCCGCGTCGGCACGTTAACCGAAATCGGCAATCGGTGTGTCTCGATTGTGGGGAGTCAGAATCCGAGCATAGAGGGGATTGAACTGACGCTTTCGCTGGCAACGCAACTTGCGCTCGCCGGATTTACGGTCATCAGTGGATTGGCAACTGGTATTGATACGTATGCCCACTCCGGTGCGCTCGCGGGTATGGGAAAGACGATTGGTGTTGTCGGAACGGATCTCTCTTCTATCTATCCGGGACGAAATAATCCACTTGCTGTGAAGATTTATGAGCATGGCTGTCTATTTTCAGAGCATCCATTCCCGACAGCCCCCTCACCGGGCAACCTCGTGCAGAGAAATCGTATTATCAGTGGTCTTTCTGTAGCAACGATTGTGATTGAGGCACGCAAGAGCGGTGGTGCGATGCATACAGCACGATATGCACAGCGTCAGGACAGATCGGTTCTCGCGTGCCGCTGGGATACAGCGCACGCGCAACGCGAGGGCCCCCAAGAACTGATACGGACAGGCGCGTTTCCTTTCGGACCAACCGAGGTTGACAAAGTGATTGATGTGCTAACGCATCCAGAACGTCTTGAAACGTATGCGAGTGGAACAACGAGTGAACAAATGGGATTGTTTGAGGATTAGCAGTCAGCAAATGGCAGTCGGCTTTCGGCGGTCAGAAGCCGGGAATCGGAGTTGCCTCCTACAGAAGAGAAGCCGACTGCCATTAAAAAATATTGCTTTTTTTTTCAATTTGTGATATACTATATGATGTCCTTAAACTTGATTTTGCGAGTACATGGACCATTTTTTTCTTGACAACGTTAAAATTTATGGTAAATTTACGCAAAAATGAAGTTTTCTCTTGACAAAAGAGGCTAATTTTCATATAATTTTGGGAAAATCCGCAATTTTACCTTTACAAAGTTTGCAATTTTTGCTAAACTTTAAGGAAGGTACTCGTTTAGATATTGACTTTCGGGCGAGGGGTGCAACAACCCAATGGTGTTTTACTCTGTTAACTGCCCTCGCGGAATTCTGTTCTCAACGTGTCGGTTTGTTCTTTACGCACTGCGGAGAGAACAATAAACGAAATAGCCTTACGTTACTTGACTTAACGAGAATATGATCATAGGTTTTAAGGGCGTTGTTGAATTGTACAATCAACAACGTAACCGAAACCGACTTTCCCGACCACTTTCGCGAGTGTCTATGGGAAAGGACCGAAAGTTGTTAGGACACCCTATCCGAAGGGTGTATTTTGATAAACTTTACAATTTAAGGAGTTAACTCTAATGACAAAATTGTTTAGAACTTTCGCTTTATTGCTGGCTGGCTTGTTCGCCATGTCACTGATAGTCGGCTGTGGTGGCGATGACACTGCAGAAGAAGAAGCTGCACCAGCGAACTTCGTAAGTGCAGCCCCACCAGGTGGCGAAATTGCGGCGAATGGAAGTATTACGGTTACCTTTGACAACGCACCCGCGGATGTCACGGTAAGTGCCGGTACTGTCACAGTCGCAGGTAAATCAGCGACTATCACAGGTCCCTTCACCCCTGGTCCGCTCGCATTGACGATCACCTGGGCTGATGGCACCCAAGCATTGAACTATACCGTCACCGCGCCGGATACCGATCCACCCGCAGTCACTGGCGGCACCGTCTCAGATGGTGACAAAGATGTCGATCCCGAAGCTATTAACACTGCCGCGGCGATCGAAATTGAGTTCAGTGAAGACGTTTCTGGTAACGTCGCGCTGCAGACCGAAGGCGGCGACGATGTCGGTTGGCTTGGAAAAGTCGAAGGCAACAAAGCGACGCTCGAGCTTGTCAAAGGTAAAGAGATTGGCAACGAGACGACTTATGTTATCGCAGGTAAGGTCTCAGACGCTGCTGGCAACTCTACAGATGTCAGCGTAACCTTTGTAACCAAGGGTAAAGAGTAAATTTGAGGCTATTTCGACAAAGAGGGCGGCGTATTTTCAATACGTTGCCCTTTTTTTGTGAAATGGATGACTGATTCCCAAAATTTTCTTTACACAATTTTGGGAATAATGCTATAATAGCATGTAAAGTGCCCTATTTTTTTTGAACGGTTTTCAAAAAGGCGTTGTCTAACCCATTAATCAGTTAGAAACCTGAAGGAGAAAGTTCGGTGGAAAGAACTGAAGCCTTGCTCATTGCCGATCTTTGCGAAGGTGACGAGACAGCATTGGCACCGTTGGTGGAAAAATATAAGCGGATGGTATACCGTCTCGCGATGCAGATTACCAAGAACCATACGGATGCCGATGATGTTATGCAAGAGACCTTTATTAAGGTGTACCGCTCGATTCGGACGTTCCGTAAGGATGCGGCTTTTGAGACGTGGCTCTACCGAATAGCGGTCAACGAAGCACTGAACTTTGTCAAGCGTCGGGAGCGTCGGCGAGAGTCTACACTTGAGACAGCATCGGAAGCGGCGTATGAGGCGACCACGCGATACCGCGCTCAAATCGCCAACGACCCGCATGCCCATGCTGAAAAAGCTGAACTGCGACACCATGTCACAGAGGCAGTCAATAGTCTCTCACTGAAACATCGGACAGTTGTTATCCTGCACGAATTTGAAGGCTTAACGCACGCAGAGATTGCTTCAATTCTGAATTGCTCCGAAGGAACAGTCCGTTCCCGCTTGCACTACGCTCGCAAAAAACTCCGAACTTTGCTCAAACCGTATGTAGATGCGAGTAACGTTTAGGTTTCCTTAAAACCAAACCGGTGGTTTCCTGCAACAACGACGCAGGCGGATCTAAGGAACGCATCTGACAGTTCTAACGGACGCTATTCCTCCGCAAGGTAAAATTAAAAAATAGACGTGTGGAACACACAATCTCGAGGGGAAGATCAATGAGATCGAAGTGTGACAAAATAGAACGCCTTTTATCTGACTATATAGATGGGACGCTTTCCGAACGCCAGAACAGCGATGTCGCATTGCATCTCCGCTCCTGCGGCTTGTGCAAACGAGAAGTCGTCGCCCTGAAGAAAACGCACCACCTCCTCGAAAACTTTTACGTTGAACCGGAAGCATCCGATGCCTATTACGCCCGGTTTACAACGCGACTCCAACAACGTATTGAACAGAGCGCGCCAACTGCACTCCATCAACAGCTCTTTGCAGTCGTTACGCGTCTTGGGTGGCATCTACTGACCCAGATGCATCGCCGTATTGATCATTCCCGTCTGAGTGGATTCCTCTCCATAAGACAACACGCTTTCCCGTATTATATTATCGGGCTAACGTTAACGATGCTGGTTGTCGCGCCGCTTCTGCTAAACCAGGTTTCGCCACAGGACGACGGTAACCATGTGCTTGGACGCCTGTACGCAGCGGCAAAAATTCGGTTTTTCTCTGCCGACTCACCCGTCTCGGTCCAGCCCACCGCAGCACTTGCCATCAAACAGGATAAGACTGGCACTCAACCTACCGGTATCCGTCGAAATGTCAGTAGTGGACGTATGACAGAGACACCTGCTATTGATTCAAGTTCCGATGTTTGGCAATTCACCGATGAACCGGTGACAGAGGGATATATCTTCACGACACTCCAAGAAAATGATTCTGATACAGTGCCGAGTGCCGCGTTAGACATTGACTCGGAATTGCTCGCTTATGCCGAACTGCCAACGCAGGGAGCGTTCTGGGCACGTCTCACGGGTCGTGATGTATTAACCGAAAATAGGTACACACTGCTCTTGTTGCAGGGTATGGATGCAGGACAGCACGCACTCCAACAGTATGAGCGGAAGTGGGGCGGATTTAAAGGCTTTTCACAAAAATTATTAGATGTACCGTTGGAAATATTGTCTATTCCAGAAGTCTACGATTCCAGAGAGTTATAGACAGGCATTATTATAGTATAGTGAAGTCGATAATTAAAGATCTTATCGAAAAGTGTTTGAAGTTAACTTAAGTATTTAATCTCGTGGGCGTGCTTTCAGCGTGCACGATGTAAACAAGGAGAATACAATGAACCCAAGGATTTTGGGCATTATTGGTGGTCTCGCCTTATTAGTTGCGCTCCTTTCACCTTTTATGATGGGTAGCTCCAAAAAGGTGGAGCAACTCTTCCAATCTGCTGAAGATTTGTATGGACAGGCGGATTATGAGGGGGCAATTGATAAATATGCTGAGGCACTCGAAGAATCAACAAAGCGTGGTGTGAAAACCGAAGTTATTGACAAGGATTTCGAAACCCTCGCCAATTATAAGATCGCAGTTAGCTACTCACGTCTCGCTGAACAGTCAGGCGATGTGAATCACTACGACACTGCGGTTGAGTACATCGAAAAAGTTGCTCCGACGGCAACTATTCCGAAACACCAAGAGGGGTTAACCTATCTCTGGGGACACATCCTCTATCGAACGGAGCAGTTTGAATTGGCGGAGCCGAAGTTCACGCAACTTATTGAGAACTTCCCGAACAGTCTTTTTGTCGAAAACGCTTGGTATGCTATCGGGCAGTTGAACTATAAACTGCAGAACTACGAAGACTCCCGACAAGCATTCAAAGCTGTTCTTGATGGTTTTCCAAATTCCGATTTTAAAGATGACGCACAGCACCTGATCGCGCAGTCGTTCCTCAATGAATCCAACTACGAGCAGGCATATCAGGAATTCGATAAAATCGCTACAGAGGAATTCAAGAACTACCCCGACCTGCAAGCCGAAGCGATGTATAAAGCCGCTTATAGCTTGAACCAACTCGGTAGGGATGATGAGGCGATCGGTCGGTATACCAACTTCATCACGCAGTTCCCGGAAAGCCAATACGTCACGGCGGCATACTTCGACCAAGGTGCGATTTACGCCCGGCAGAAGGACTATGACAACGCACGCGTCAACTACGAGTTGGCACTCCAAAACACTGCAGACCGCACGCTCCAAGCGGAAATCCAATCCGCCATCGGACGTACCTACTTCGATCAGGGAGATTATGAAAACGCCATTGTTGCCTATAACACTCTCCTTGAAGAATACTCGGATAGCGACTTCATCGCCGAAGCGAAACTCGGTATTGCCGATAGCCATTTCCGTTTAGGGAATTGGAGTGAGGCAACCCTAGCGTATCAACGTGTTATTAACGAACACGAAGAAGCCACCGATTTTATTCCCTACTGCTCCTATCAGATAGGTGAAGCCTACTACAAACTCGGCAGCGATCAGGTAAAGGCTGGGGACGCTGAAACCGGAATGGCAACCCTCGAGCTCGCACTGCAATGGTATCAAAAAACGGTTGACAACTATCCGCAGGATCCCGTTGCTCCGCACGCGCTCTACGGCGCAATTTGGGCACTCAACGATCTCGGACGTAAGGACGAGTTGGAAACAATCGCACGCGAGTTCATTGAGAAGAACAAGAACGATAACGAGTTTGACATTCTCGCCGCTGAGGTGCAACTCCGTTTCGCTGACATCAAGCGGACTGAATTCAAACAGTATATTGAAGCCGCTGAAGAATACGCGAAATTGTGGGATTACCGTCCATTACCGAAGTTCCATCTCGTCAAGTTGATGGGTAAATTCTTTGAAGGACGTTCCTACTACGAAGCCGCCAAACCTGAAGGTTATCAGGAAGGCGCGGCAGACGCGAACTTCAATCAGGAATACCTGAGGAAGTCTGTTTCGGCATATCAGGAAGCTACCGCCATGTTCAATGACGATGCATTCCTCCCAGGTGTCGCCGAGGAACGCTACGATGACTTCAGTGAGCGTGGCGCACAAGTGGAAGCGTGTATCATGAACGAAGCACTCTCCCATGAGATGCTCGGCGACTGGACGCAAGCACGCGACCGCTACGCATCTATTCCTGACACAAGTGAATACTACGAACGCGCGCTGCTTCTCGTTGCCAATAGTCATGTCAAGGAAGGCGATAAAGAGGGTGCGATTAGCTACTACAATAGTATTTTAGACAAACTTGCCGATGCGGACAACCGTTCGTTGGCAGCGATTAAACTCGCCGACCTGCTTCGTGCAGAGAAGCGGTTTGAAGAAGCTGCTGTCCAGTATCAAGCTGTGGTTGATGGGAATCCGACCGGCGAATATGCCGACGATGCACTCTACCTCGTCGGACTTTGTTATTACCAAGCCGCTTCTGAGAATCCGGCACTCCTGGAATCCTCCGAAATGGCATTCAAACGCGTGATTTCCGACTATGCCGATAGCCCCAACGCTGTTGAAGCGTATTACGGGTTGGCACTCGCCTATCGTGACGCGGCACAAAAGCAGAATGATGCCGAAAAATGGCCCCTCATCCTGCAGCTCGCCGACGAAGCAAACGATAAATACGCATCCAGTGACAATGACCTCGTTCTCAAGACACTCGGACATATCGACTTGATTAAAGCCACTGCCATTGAAAACAGTGGTGAAGAGGTTGATATAGATGCGCTCGTGGCTTCGTTGAAGCGAATTGTCGATAATACAGGCGCGCCGGAAGAGGCACGCAGCCGTTCGCAACTAAAAATCGGGCACACTTACTATAGTGAGAAACGCTACGACGAGGCACTTGCGGAGTATCTCCTCTTTGTGCAAACGTTCCCGAAAAGCGAACTCGCGCCGAATGCACAGTATCAAGCAGCAGTCTGTCACTATCAGATCGCGCAAGACGCGACGGATGCAGGCAGTAAGCAATTGAGCCTACAGAACGCTGTGAGTGACGCAGAAAAAGTGGCGACCCTGACGGACGATGCGAACAACCTTATCAGTGCTAACTACACTGCGGGTTTGGCTTTGCTCGGACTCGAAGACAATAAAGGTGCCGCAGACGCATTCAAAGCGGTTACCGCATTAGAGGGACAGACCGAAGATGAGGCGCGCATGTCGCTTATCTTCCAAGCACACTCCCGTCTCGCTGAACTCAATAACACTCTCGGCGACTATGCCGCATCGGTGCAAGAGTATCAGTATATTATTGAAAATACCGAAGATGCGGACATGAAGGGGCGCTCCTACTTCGCAATGGCATTTGCTCAAGAAGAACAACTGAAAACTTATCAGGACGCATTGATGAGTTACCAGAACGCCATTGAGTTAGTAGAAGACGCACTCGTCAAAGCGCAATCCTACTATCGGATGGGCTTGATTTATCAAGACCAGCTGAAACAACCGTCTAAGGCATTGGAAACCTTCCAAACTCTCATTGGGGAATATAGCGGTTCAGCCAACACGAACGTCGCCTCAATGGTGGCAGATGCTGGTATCCGTCGCTCGACCCTCTACGTTGAATTGGGACGTTTGGATGAAGCGATCGCCGAAGCAGTTGAAGCTGTTGATCGGACGAAAGGAAATTCAAATGCAAGTGTGGCAGAGAAAGCCGCTGCACAATACAACCTCGGTTTCCTTTATTCGGACAAAGCGCGTTCTCTCTTCTCAACAGAGGCAGGCACAGATCTGAAACCCTATATCGATGCGAGTCGGAACGCCGCAGGCACATTCTTTGAAGTCACTTCGATAGCGGCACCGGTTGAAAAGGCGGACAAACAGACGGTCATCCCGTATGTGCAAAATTCGCTCTTCCAATCAGGTCAGATTTACTATTCTGTCGGCATTGGTGTGAAACTTCCGCAAGACCTACTGAGTGCGCTAACACCGCTCACGACGTTCGTCAGTTACGTCGATAAGGGACTCTTCCCGAAATCAGATGCGCTCCGAAAGAACACGGAAACCGCACTGAATTACACAGCTGCTGCGAACTTTGAACTCGGACGGATGCAAGTAGGCATTGACGGCGAGATGTCTGAAAAAGCAGTAAGTTATTTCATTGCTGCTGGCGATGTCTTCCGTGATATGGTACGTCGTTATCCGAGTGCCAACGATGCCGCCTTCTGGCAGTATCATGTCGGCGAATCCTATTACGCCGCGCAACAGTTTGAGAAAGCGATTGAAGAATACGAGAAGGTTCGCTCTGTGAACAAAACCCACAAGAGTGCTGCTGAATCGTTGTATGCTATCTCAACATGTGCGCAGTTGCTGAGTGAAGCCGCCGAAAAGTCTGGTGATGCGGACGCGAGACAGCACTGGTATGACCGGCTCTTCGAAGCAAACGAGACGCTCGCTGCCGAGTATCCGAACAGTCAGTACACTGCCGACGCACTTATCAATATCGGCAATAAGTACTACAACGCAGGCTCCGAACAAGAACTGGAGCAAGCGGAACGGATCCGTCTCTATCAGATGGCGATAGAGAACTACCAGAACGCAATCAATACACCCGGTATCGGTGCGGAGTCGAAATCGACAGCGCAAGGCTATCTCAATGATACCGCAAATGCGCTTGCTTTTTACGAGTATGAGCAAGCAACGGATATGCTAAATGAAGCGAAACTCGCGCAGGGTGACGAGCAGAAACCTTCTATTGAAGCCTCTATCGCTGCGTACCAGCAGATCATGGAAGCGTATCCCGGGACCAAGTATGCCGACCTCGGTCTTGTCCAGATCGGCGAAGCGTACATGGTATTAGCTGATAGCGATGATGCGTATTTCAACGAGGCGTTGGATTATTTCAACCGTTTGTGGGCAAAATATGAGACAACGCCGCCTGTAGACACAAAGGTCAACCAGGCACTCACGTATGCCATCAGTCAGATCCAGACGATTCAAAGCTACATGCGGGCGAATAATCTGGAAATTCGTGGCACGAGTGTTGGTGGTGGCGGGGGCGGTGGCGAGTAATTGCCACATTCTGTTCTCGTACCCTCGCTCCCTTGAGCGGGCTTCCCTGAAAGGAGGGTGCCGTCTGGCACCCTCCCCTTTTTATGAGCATTTCCCCTCACGCCAAGACTGTTTAACTTTATTTTCGGAATCTACTATAAAGGCGAAACCGTGAGCCCGTAATGTAATGGAGGACGGATACCCAGAAGGCATTTCACGCTTGAAACCCACTTCATCACTCCTCAAGGTAAAATTAAAAAAGGAAAATTAAAAAAGTGTATGATGAATTAATAGTGTCACCGCGCGTGCTACTCGGTCCAGGACCGAGCGAAGCCAATGCGCGGGTTCTTAAAGCAATGACAACCCCGATGTTGGGGTATTTAGATACCGAATTTGTCAAAGTGATGGATGACACGGTCGGACTGCTCCGCCGGGTCTTTGGAACCGAAAACAGGTTGACTTTACCCGTCTCCGGTACGGGGACAGCAGGAATGGAAGCCGCACTTGCCAACGTTGTTGAACCTGGTGACAGTGTTGTTGTGGGTGTCAAAGGGTATTTTGGCGAGCGGATAGCCGATATCGCCGCCCGGTGCGGTGGTGTCGTGACAAGAGTAGAAGCAGAGTGGGGTACACACATCCCTGCCGAAAAAATCGCTGAAGTCGTCAGGAAGGTTTCCACCCCAAAACTGGTTGCGTTGGTACACGGGGAGACCTCTACTGGTGTCCTGCAACCGCTGAAAGATACCGTTGAGATTGCGCATCAAAATGGTGCTCTTTTTCTGGCAGACTGTGTGACCAGTCTTGGAGGACACCCCGTAGATATGGATGCCCTCGGCATTGATATTGCATACAGTTGTACCCAAAAATGTCTCGCCGGTCCCCCCGGACTCTCTCCTATCAGTTTCAGTGAGCGTGCCGTTGAGGTGATTCGGAACCGAAAAACGTCTATCCAGAGTTTCTATCTTGATATGACGCTCCTCGAAAACTATTGGCACGGTGAGAAGCGGAACTATCATCACACTGTCTCAATATCGCTTATCTATGCATTACGGGAAGCATTGCGCGTTGTGTTGGAAGAAGGTTTGGACATTCGTTATCAACGGCATGTGCACAATGCTCGTGCCCTTCTCGCCGGGGCAAAAGCCATTGGGCTGCAACCTGCAGCCGAAAAAGGCTACCGCGCACCGATGCTCACTACATTACATATTCCTGATGGTATCGATGATGCGACGATTCGGAAACGCTTAATTGCGGATTATGGCATAGAAATCGGTGCAGGTTTAGGTATTTTTGCAGGAAAAGCTTGGCGAATCGGACTGATGGGTGAATCTTCAAACGAACGGAATGTTATGCTTGTTCTGAATGCGTTAGAGAAACTCCTCATTGAATCAGGACACAGCGTAGCGCGTGGTGCAGCTGTTCATGCCGCATCACAGGTTTATTCAGCGTAATAGAATTAGCAATCAGCCGTCAGTAAAGAGAAAGTGAATCTTGGGAAATTGTAAAGTGTGCTAAAGTTTCAAAGTTGTAAAGTCATCAGAAGCGATTAAACATTCTCGCAACTTCCTAACTTGCCAATTTTCTACTAATCGCTAATGACTGACAACTATTCCCACTCGATTGTGCTTGGCGGTTTTGAACTAATATCGTAGACGACACGGTTGATGCCTTGCACTTCATTGATGATACGGTTGGAGATTCTGGCGAGCACATCGGTTGGTATGCGCGCCCAATCCGCCGTCATCGCATCAGTACTCGTGACAGCGCGGAGTGCAACTGCGTTTTCATACGTCCGCGCATCGCCCATCACACCAACACTTTTGACAGGTAGAAGAACAGCCAAAGCCTGCCAAATTTCGTCATATAATCCCGCTTTTTTGATTTCAGAGATAAAGATAGCGTCTGCTGAACGGAGCACCTCTAAACGTTCGTGCGTAACTTCACCAAGGATACGGACGGCGAGTCCGGGTCCGGGAAATGGGTGTCGCCCGAGAACGTGCGCTGGCATGCCCAGTTCCGCACCGACGGCTCGCACTTCATCCTTGAAAAGTTCCCTGAAGGGTTCGAGTAGTTCAAACGGCATGTCGGATGGAAGTCCTCCGACATTATGGTGCGTTTTGATCGTAGCCGACGGTCCCTTCACAGAAACACTCTCTATAACATCGGGATAGAGCGTCCCTTGCGCCAAGAATCGAAAGTTGTGTCCCATCTCTTCTACTGTTGTTTTGAAGGTTTCGATGAACTGTCCCCCAATTACCTTTCGCTTCTTTTCTGGATCGGTTACTCCTGCCAATCCGCTGAGAAACGGTTTAACTGCATCAACAGCAACGAGCGGAATGCCGAGTCGTTCGCAGGTTTTGAGCACTTCAGCGGTTTCGTTTTTCCGGAGGAGTCCATTGTCAACAAAAACCGGTACAAGTGCATCACCGATCGCCTGATATAAAAGTGTCGCCAACACCATTGAATCGATACCACCACTAACGGCACACAGGACGCGTTCATTTCCAACCCGTTCCCGTATTTGTGCTGTGGCACGAGCGATAAAAGCACGCATTGTCCATGCGTTACGACACCCACAGATGTTCCGCGTGAAGTTCGACAAAATCTGATCGGCATCCTCGGTATGCTCAACCTCAGGATGGAATTGTAATCCGTAAAACGCGCGGGCAGGGTCGGCCATCGCAGCAATAGGGGCATTCTCTGTTTGTGCAATAGTCTGGAATCCGACGGGTGGTGCCTCAATACGATCCCCGTGGCTCATCCAAGCAGAAAATCGTGAGGAAAGTCCTGCGAAAAGTGGGTCAGCTGCATCAAGAATCTGGAGGGGTGCGTGCCCATATTCTCGTTGCGTCGCCGGATGGACTTTTCCACCTGCTAACAGTGCCGCCATGAGTTGCATACCGTAACAGATGCCTAATATCGGTGTTTCCAACTCGAAGAGTTTCGTATCAAGTGTTGGAGCATCCGTTTCGTAGACGCTTGCGGGCCCACCGCTGAGAATAATCCCTTTTGGTGCGATGGCTTCTATCTGCAAAAAGGGTAGCGTGTGCGGATAAATTTCGCAGTAGACGTTTTGCTCACGGATGCGCCGAGCAATCAGTTGCGTGTACTGTGAACCGAAATCCAAAATGAGGATAGTCTCTTGCGGTGTGGATACTGTGTTTGTGTTGTTGGTGTTTGTCATATGCTTGCGGTTTCGTGTGTTCGTATGGTTGCTGTTTCTCTAACCGTAGGGTACCGTTTCACAATCGATAATGTTACCCGTCTGCGGCTCGAAAATTACGCCGTATGCACCAGGCGGTGCGAAATCAATGTCGCTTGACATAGCCAAACCGGTGTTTGCGTCCTCTAAGTAGTAGCATCCACGGTGTGGATGTCCCGGCATATTGATGGAACGCAGATGGTAACAGTGGTTGTGGAACTGAATCGTATTCCCGTAAATGATGATATATCTATCTCCAAACAGGTTCATCGCGACCTGATTGACGAGATAAGGGTCTTTGTGTTGCACAAGTTTTCAGTTTGTCTTGACAATTATATCAACTCTGCGGTTCTGTTCCTCTTTGTTCGGGCCATCTTCGACGATAGGCTGGGTTTCTCCGAGACCTACAGCGGTGAGGCGTTCTGGGTTGACCCGTTCTTCAACAAGGGACTTCTTGATTGAGTCTGCACGTCCCATACTTACATTCCGATTGACATTCGCATTTCCCAAGGCACTCGTGTGGACCTCAATTCGGACGGGGTAGCTACCGAAACTATCTCTACGTAAGACCTTTGCGAGTTGCTCAAACGTCGCGAAAAATTCTTTTTGAAGTTGCGTGCTACCGTGGGCAAACGCGTTGCCTCTGATACGGATGAGTACACTACTTCTCTGCTCTATAACGATGGCTTTAGGAATTTGTTTTGCTGCTTTCAGCAAGTCCGACTTCGCCGATGTTATCTGTTGCGCGTTTGCAATAGCGCGTTCCAGATAATCGCTGCCCTCCGCGGAAGCTTTGATAACCGTCTCATATTCCTTATTTGCTAATGCGGTTTTTGCCTTTGCGTAAGCCGTATTGGCAAGTTCATAGAGTCGTGCCTCTAATTGCGGGACCTGTGTCTGTGCCTGCGCTGCGAGTTTTCTTTTTAAGGTGTCAACCGCTCGTTGCGCTTCCGCCGCACGCCGATCTAACTCCTTTTGTGCGCGTTGTCTAAATTCCGCCGATTCCGCGATTACGACTGCCTCATCGGCGGTTTGTTGTGCTTGTTGTGCAAATTGTTGTGCTTGTTCATAGCGATTGGTGGTTAATTCCTGCTTCGCACGTTTCAGTTGTCCCGTCGCCTCTTGAAACTGTTGGGGTGCATGTTGATTGGCATTGAGGTATTGCGCACGTTGAATGATTACTTCTGCCTTCGCGATTGCGATGTCCGCGCTTGTCCTTGCTTCCGCCTCCACCTTCTGGCTTCTCTGCGCCAATTGGTAAAGGCTATCAACCCGTTTCTGTGCATCCGAGATAGCACTCTCTGCTTCAACGAACGCCTCTTGCGCAATGAGGTTGGCTATTGAAGCAATGGATGCTTGGGCGCGCTCATAGTCCGCAGTTGTTTCGATCGCTGGATAGGTATATTTTGAAATATTAACGAGTGATTCTACACCTGTGAGTGATAGACGAAGTTCCGTTTGACGTAGTGATGTTTTTAAATGCAAGATTTCTGTTGATAGTTGTTCTGTCTGCTGTTGTCCTTTGTCGCGAGAGTTCAGCGCACGGGCGAGTTGCTCCTCAAGGATTGCTTCACGGATACGCGCGATTTCAAGTTCGTGCTCATGTACCTTTATAATTTGTTGGTATATCTGTTCTCGGATGGTAACGACACTTTGCTGAGCATTGTGCTGCCGCGCTTTTGCGCTGGCAATCTGTGCGACTAACTCTGCCTGATACGCAAATTCAGCACTTTGAGGGATGTCCCCCTTTTCTTGCGAGTTCCGGGCGAAACTCAGGAGCTTCACCGCACGCCCGAATTCCTCTGGCACCAAAGGTTCAGCATCTAATGCAGCTGCATTATCGATTGCCTGCTGCGCGTCTTGGAGTTGTGTCGCGAGCATGACTTCATCAATCTCTGGTACGGTGCATCCGGATGCGATAAGACATGTAACTAAAAATAGCAATCCATAATACTTCATCGGTTTCCCTCGTGTCGCGCAAATCTTCGGAGGTCCCGCGATCACGATCATGGTGATGGCGTGTCTCCGCCGAGATCCCCAGTTGTATATTCATTTAGTCGTTCTGCAGTTATAGCCCTTGATTTTCTCAGAATCTCTGTAACGCCCCAAGCTCAGCTTTCATAGTCTCAAGCCTCTGGAGCACTTCGTCAACGTTCTGCCCGGTGAGCGTGAGCTGCGCTTGTGCCTCTTGAACATTTGCTTCCTCGCGAATTGCGATGGCGATCTCAGTTGCAATCCGAGCGTGAAGATACGCACGTAGTGCGAGTCGATATGCCTGCTCTACATCACCAGCATTCATTGCGTTTTCAGCCGTGACAAGCATCTCTTGAGCGGCGCGTAACGGGGTATCGGCAGTCTCCTGTGCCCCCATAGCGTTGGCGGAGGTGAGTGCTACCTGAGCGTTTTCCATTGTTTCCACGGCGAGTTGCTGTAACTGTCCACCACACCCCAGCACTACTGTTAGGGTTATAAGCCAGACTATCCATTTCATTTTTTAAATTTCCCTTGCGGTTAAACAACGTGAGATTACTGTTTCACGGGCTCCTCTTAAATCCTGCTTCGCAGTGAGAGCCATTTCATTACGGACTCCTGTTCTGTCGACATTACAGTAAAGCACGCAATTAATTATACACTTGTGGAAGCAGAGTTAATGAAGATTCAGAATTGAATTCGGTTTGGAGCAAAAAAGCCTCGCTTGGGGTGGTGCGGCTGCAACACCCTAAGGCGAGGCTTCTGGTCGTTGATTCCTGAGACGGGTATAGCCGCTAAAATTCAGGACGCTCTGTATAGACACTCACCTTCCGGCGATATTTGTCTTTTCGCTCAAACCATACATATCCATCAATTTTTGAGAAGAGCGTATAGTCCCTTCCGACCCCAACGTTGTTTCCGGGGTGAATGTGCGTTCCACGCTGTCGCGTGAGAATACTCCCTGCGGTGACATAATTTCCGGAAAATCTTTTGACCCCGAGTCGTTTTCCGATAGTGTCGCGTCCGTTTCGGGTGCTTCCGCCGCCTTTCTTATGTGCCATTAGATTGCTCCTCCACCGCGCCAATTGCGGTAATTTTCACACGCGTAAATGATTGACGGTGTCCTAACTTGCGTTTGTAACCTTTACGGCGTTTCGATTTGAACACAACCATTTTTTTTCCGCGTGCCTGTTGAACCACTTCGGCAGTAATTGAAGTATTGTCAAGATAGGGCGAGCCGGCTTGCAACTGACCATCATTGTCAGCAACAGCCAAAACGGATGAGAACGTGACACTGTCACCCACCTCTGCCTCGAGTTTTTCAACATCGATCAGGGCTCCTACTTCCACCCGGTGCTGTTTTCCGCCGCTCGCAAAGACTGCATACATTTTTATATATCACTCCTTTCTGATTAAATTATACCCTAAAAACGCGTTGATGTCAATTCAGATTTGCAATTCGTTATCTGTCCCATCTTAGAAGGGCATTCCATCGCGTTAATCGAGAAATAACTCTTCGCCTTTTCCGACGAAGATTCGGTAATCTTCGAGGTGTAAGTCGGCATCAGGTTCCAGAATGAGATCTAATTTTAATGACTTCTTAAGTTCTCGCAATTTACTCGACATCTGCGACTTTATATGCGAAACGACAAAGTCATTAGCGATAACACGTAATTGGGACTGCCGCGTTTGTTTATGCGCCATCTTTATCGCACGTAGCAACTGAATGACGACGGTTTCGACGGATAGAACAGTGCCATGTCCGTCGCAGTAAGGACACTCCTCCATCAGTAGCGTAGAGAGGCTTGGACGGGTGCGTTGACGTGTCATCTCAACGAGTCCTAAATCTGAAAAATGAAGGATATTTGTGCGGGCACGGTCTTTCCGGAGTGCTTCCTGTAGCATTTTAAAGACCCGTTTCCGGTGCGATACCTCTTCCATATCAATAAAATCAACGACGATAATCCCCCCCAAATCCCGCAATTGAATTTGTCGGACGACCTCCTCAACAGCCTCAAGATTAGCACTAAGAATAGTGTTATCTGGGTCAGATTTCCCAACGAATCGACCGGTGTTGACATCAATCGAGACCATGGCTTCAGTCTGTTGGATGATAATATGTCCTCCACACTTGAGCCAAATTTTTTCACTGAGTGCCTCCTTGAGTGCGCGTTCAACTCCATAAGCCTCAAAGAGTGTTGGATCTTCCTGATAGAGCGAGACGCGAGTTTTCAGATCGGGCATGACAGAGGAGACGTACTCCATCGTCTCCTGGTACCCCGTGTCTGAATCGATAAGCAGTCGCGTGACCTCCTTCGTGAGCATATCCCGGACGATCCTGTTGGTAAAACTAAGGTCTTTACTGACGAGACTGGGTGCAGATTTTCTGTCTGCGCGGGTGCGTACCTGTTTCCATTGATCGATAAGGTATCGGATTTCGGCTGTGAACTCGGTTTCATTCAATCCTTCAGCAGCAGTACGAATGATAAATCCACCCTCAACGTCGGCTTTCACCGTCTTTGCCATGTTACGAAGTCTATCTCTTTCCGTGGCAGACTCAATGCGTCGTGATACGCCGATATTCGAGGAATTGGGCATGTAGACGACATAACGTCCAGGGAGTGTGATGTTACTGGTAACCCGCGCCCCCTTTGTTCCGATAGGCTCCTTGCCGACTTGAACGAGGAGTTCCTGTTTCTTTGAAATGAGGTCACTTATGAGAAATGGGAACCCGCGTCCACCGCGTGTTTGTTTGGATTGCTTTCCCTTCAAATCCAAGACTGCGGTATTTTTGTTGGATTTTCGACCTCCATTCTGCTTCCCGTTTTCGTCCTCATCTTCGTCAGCATGCTCATATTTGAGATCGGAAATATGTAGAAAGGCATGCCGGTCCAATCCAATGTCAACGAATGCTACCTGCATTCCGGGTAGTACGTTCTCAACGCGTCCTTTGTAGAGATTCCCCAATGTTTGCGTCGCTGCTTTCCGTTCAATGTAAATTTCATTCAGCACCCTCTCCTCAAGTACCGCACAGCGTGTTTCATACTCATCATCAGAAATAAGTATCTCCTTTTCCATTATTACCTCCTATCGTGCCCTTTGTTAAGAGGCACCTCGGTTAATTGTCGTGTCAAAATTGGCAGCGTTGCGAAAGCAGTAAGGGCTTATAGAAGTGCGTCCTACATTGCATTGGCGCGATGCGATGCGTGTTCGAGTGGGACGCTTCAGCCAAATCAGCAAGTGTGCGGTTGCCCCCAGCGGGAGTGGTACCAAGCCAACTATAGGGAGACCCTCTTTCCGTGTCTCAATCCTTTGCTGTTTTCCAAAGGACCTGATAATTTTGACTTGATATAATAAATTATAGAGTGGTGTACTATCTATTCATCTGGGCTTGCAAGCTGCGTCTTACAGCCTCGGTGTCAACGTCACGATAGGCGTTATCAGTTCACCCATCGAGATACCGCCGTGCTGGAACCCTCCTTGAAACTGCCGTTTATACTTATAAAAATCGTTCGGATAGACGAAATAATAATCGTCTTTTGCGAGAATGTAGTCCTTGCTTGCGTTTTCCGCCGGTAGTCGGTATTCCCTCGGGTTTCGGAGATATACCGCTTCGCCTTCTTCGCATCCTAAGTTAGAGCCGATTTTAAACCTGAGGCTGGTGGTAGTCTCGCGATTACCGTACGCGCGGGTCGCTCGGTTACAGAAGACAGAACCATGATCGCTGGTGAGGACTACAGTTGCATTTTGTGCTGCAATAATGCGTAAAATATCGAAAAGTACCGAATGCGAGAACCATGAACGCGCCAGAGCCCGAAAAGCGGATTCATCAGGGGCAAGCTGCTGCAGGACATCGGATTGTGAGCGCTGATGGGTCAAGATGTCAACGAAATTGATAACCAGTGCTGAGAGATTCACGCGCGTGTTCGCGGCGACCCGCTTTTTGTAGGTGTTGCCACCTCGGGTATCAAAAATCTTGAAGTACTGGACTCCGGGTTTCAGTTTGACACCTCTGCGCTTCAGATGTGCTTCGAGGAGCTGGCGTTCGTAGCGATTTGTACTTGTGTCCCCATCAGATTCCTCCTGCCAGTACTGTGGATAGCGTTCGGCAATCTCTATTGGGAACAAGCCGCTGAAGAGGGCATTTCGTGCGTACATCGTCGCACTCGGTAGGATTGAAAAACTATATTGACGTTCGATAGAGAAATAAGGGTACAAGAGTGATTCCACTGCCAACCAATGGTCTAATCGGAAGCAGTCAACCACAATAAAATAAACAGATTTTCCTGCTTGAAGTTGAGGGATAACATGCTGGTCAAGAACGTTGACCGATAAGGGTGGTGCGTCTGAGCTACCTGCGACCCAGTCAGGATAATGCGTTGCGACAAAGTCAGAGAATTCGGCATTGCACTCTTTTTTCTGTGCGAGATGTGTTTCCTCTAACCCACCGTCGGCTAACTTTTCAGATACCATATCCCATTGTAATAGTTTCACATAAATATTGACCCAGTCTTGCCAATTCGGTGACGAGTCCTTCATCGCACGAATAGCGTTGAAATCTGTCGTGTAGCGACTCGGAATCTGATTTACGACTATCTGCGGTTGATCAAGGACGCGCTTTAGCGTTGAGACGATCTGGGCAACACCGATCGGTTTCACCAAAAAATCGGTTACCTGCTTGCCGAGAGCAACCTCAACAAATTGTTCATCGCTGGATTGGGTAACGAGAATGACTGGGATTTGTGTATTGATGGTACGGATTGCATCGAGCGTTGCCATTCCATCTTTACCGGGCATAACCTGGTCAAGTAGGATAGCACTGTACTGCGTATCACCGCGCGTTAAAAGCGCGATGCCATCTTCGCCATTTGTCGCCGGTGTGACGGCGTAACCTCGGTCGCGTAGCACAAGAATATGCGGCTGCAACGCTTCTATTTCATCATCAATCCATAAGATTTGGTGTGTTTGTGACATACGTAAGTTTTCAAAATCTGATCAGGTGCGGTATCGCGCCCACTTAACGCGAGTGAAAGTTTTCTCCTCAGCGGAAGCAGGAAAAATGTGCAGATAATTATTTTGCCTACAACGGCTGTTAATGTGGGCTATGCGACTGGCAATCGAATTTCAAAAGTTGTCCCGTCAGGACTCGTTTTAATCATACGTATACTTCCGTGATGGTACTCACGGATGATCCGCTGTACGACAGTCAATCCGAGTCCCCATCCGTGTGCCTTGGTAGACATCCCCGGTTCAAAGATCTTTCGCTGATTTTCGCGGGTGATCCCGCTTCCATTGTCGACATATTGGATAACAACATCGCCGTGTCGCTTGTCATGCGTTGATTCAATCTGGACCCAACCGTCCGCCTTGTCCATTGCATCCAATGAATTTCGTATCAAGTTTTCAAACACCCAGTGCAGTAATTGTGCGTTTGCGAGTATAGGCGGTGTTTCATGCAGTTTCAATCGAATTTCAACGCGTCGACTAATACGCGGCAGCCGTTTTTCAAAATATGCTCGAACTTCTTCAAATACTTCATCCATATTCACTTCGGTAAGAGGTGGCTGCGTGCCAATCATACCGAAGCGCGCCGTCGTTTTCTGCAAACGCTCCAGATCGTTTCTCATACTTTCGGAGAGTTCAGCAAGTGCAGCATCATTTTTCTTTTTACCTCGTTCATGCAGAAGTTCTGTCCATGCCAACAGCGACGAGATAGGTGTTCCGAGTTGATGCGCGGTCTCTTTAGCTAAGCCACCCCAGATTGCCGAGTGTTCATAAGACTTTATTCGTTGATAGACAAGGAAACAAACGGTTCCAAATACTAATAGGACCACGGGTGCCATGAGAGGCACGACCAATCCATAGTGTGGCTTACTTTCATAATAGAAGTAGCCCTTGTGCCATTCGGGTATTGTTTCAATCGCGGAGGATGCTGGTGCGTTCTGAATGAAAATTTTCGCTCGTTCCTGTTCCTCTGCAGTTGCCTGATCCGCAGTAATAATATCGCCCCATATCTGCCATTTCTGAGGTGTACCAGTGGTATCGGTTATCACAAGAGGCAGATGTGCCATTTCACTGGGCGCGACATCACCATAGTAAATATACCCCTTTAACTGCCTGTCTTCAAGGAGCATGTGTATTTCACGAGGTAGATGTTTTTTCTTCATGCGCGCTAATGTTGACTCTAACAAAGCACGCTCATTTGATGTTAACGAGATCTCCTCATTTTCGTTGACATTGATATCCAAACTGTCGATCTTTGCGTCTAATTGTTGGTCTACTCCTCGCGTAATTAAGACATTTCCCTGTGCATCTGTGATGATAAACGAGAACACGCGCGATCTGTCTTCATCGAATGACTTTTTGACGATCGCTATTAATTTTTGTTGCAATCCTCGGTTTTCCACGCCGGGGATTTCCGCTGTCAGATCGGCGAAAAGGTCTATCTGGACTTCTATATCCGCGTTCAGTCGAGAAATCTGTTGGGTATAATGGAAGAACCCAAATATCAATGTGCCCAATCCGACGATGAAGTAAACGAATATCAAACGGGTGGTCGTATACCGAGGGATAATTCGACGATTCAACCGCAACTTCGTATTCCTCCGCACAAATCGGACGCAACATGTTTGCCTATTGATTGTCTACATACTTAATTAATGGTATCATTTTTAAAAGGAAATTGCAAGTCTATTTTGATTCATGTGCGTTTTGTGTCCATTTTTCTGGCGAGTCTGTTCATTATTGGAGAAAGCAAAGTTTACAGAAAAGCGAAAACTGAAATTCTCAACAAAACCACATATCGCTTGATATTTTCCGATAAATCGGGTAAAATGGAATTGTGTTTTGTAATATGAGTCGCCTCTACAGCGAAATAGAAATGCAAATTAGAATAGGAAACATTTGATGCTCAAAGCTATTACATTTGATTTTTGGCAAACCCTCTACGCGGATTCTGACAGCATCTGGCAAAAGCGTCAGGCGATACGTGTTGAGCACTGCTATACGTACCTTGGCAGTCGCGACTATGCTTGCACATTGGATGATGTAAGATTCGGACTTGAAGAGGCGTACAACTTGGTATCCTCTCTATGGCATCAACATAAAGGAATCTCAGTGAAGCGATGCATGCACCGGTTCGCTGAGGTGCTTCACCTTCAGCTTGAGGCGGAAGACTTTGACCAGTTAATTGAATGTCTGGGCGCGGCTTTTTTGGAAACACCGCCGATTATAATACCACATGTCAAACCGGTCCTTTCTCGGTTGAGTGAAAGTTATCCACTTGGAATCATCTCAGACTCGGCACTAACGCCCGGCAGTTTTGCTCGAAAACTGATGGCGCGTGATGGCATTTTACAATACTTTACAGCTTTCACATTCTCCGACGAAACGGATTATACAAAACCTCAAGTGGTACAATTCCATTCAACTTTAGCACAACTAAACGCTGAACCCTCGGAAGCGGTGCATGTCGGCGATATTTTCCGAACGGATATTGTCGGCGCGAAAAATGCGGGGATGAAAGCGATTCGTTTCGCAGGCTTCAATAAAGGAGAAGAAGATGACACGCTTAGTGATGCCCTTGTTGACGACTATCGGAAGTTAGAGACCGTCATCGCTGAGTTGTCAAAATAGGGAAGGTAAGGGAAAAAATGGCAAAAGTATTGGTCTCCGGTGGCACCGGGTTCATCGGCGGTCGAGTCTGCACTGCCCTCCACGAACAGGGCGATACGGTGCATGTATTATCTCGTAATCCGACACGCGCACATACCAAATTGAAATCCGCAAGAGCGGTCTATGGTTGGAACCCTGAAACCGAAAAACTTCCTTCAGAAGCAACATCAGATGTGAAAGCGGTGGTTCATCTGGCGGGTGAAACTATCGCAGGTAGATGGAACCCTGATAAAAAACGGCGGATACGGGATAGCCGAATTCTTTCTACGCGAAATCTCGTTGAATCGTTTGCTGGCGTGTCTACAAAACCTGATGTGCTTGTCTGTGCTTCCGCAATTGGATACTATGGCGGTAGCGGCGACGACCACTTTACAGAGGTATCACCCGCTGGCACAGACTTTCTCGCCAAAGTCTGTCAAGAATGGGAAATAGAAGCCCAAAAAGCAGGTGAGTTTGGGGTTCGGGTGGTCATGGTTCGTATTGGGCTTGTACTTGGATTAGGAGGTGGGCTGCTAACACAAGTGCTTACGCCCTTTAAAATGGGAGTCGGTGGCATACTTGGCAGTGGTCGGCAGTGGATGTCTTGGATTCATGTCGACGATGTGGTTGGTATTGTGATACACGCTTTAGAGAATGAAGAAATTCGGGGTCCTCTGAACGCGACGGCACCTGTTCCTGTCAGAAATGTGGAGTTCACGAAAACGCTCGGTTCGGTGCTACGGCGACCAACGCTGTTTCCAGTCCCGACGTTCGGATTGAAGTTAATGATGGGCGAATTTGCGGATTTCGTTGTGCTGAGTCAGAACGTCCTTCCAGAGAAAACAGAGGTAAGCGGCTACGACTTTCGCCACCGGACGCTTGAATCCGCTTTGAGAGACCTGCTATAGAGGCGCAGAATTCCAAAAAAATATGAAAATCCGCGATGTTCTGCTCTCTGATTACGGAAAAGCCTCAAGTGTTCCCTCGCCGATTAATCGATTGATGACCGATTTCGCCGTCGGTTTTCGAGATGGACGCGACATTAATCTCGGTGTCGGATATGTCAATGAACAGACAATTCCGCATAAGCAGATTCAACATGCCTGCGAAACAGTTCTTACTCATCCTAAAAAATATCGCGCCTCTCTAAATTACGGCGGGGCACAAGGTTCGCCGAACCTGATTGCGTCGCTCAGGAGGTTCCACATTGAAAACCGGATCGGTGGAATTACTGAACAGACCTTAAACAACCGAGATATTGTCATCGGGGCGAACGGCGCGACGAGTTTGTTAGAAAGCATCACCCACCTACTTCCTGCTGGCATTGTGATGACCGCGGATCCGATGTATTATATCTACTGTAACGACTTGGGAAGGAAAGGTTTTAGCGTTATAGCGACACCTGAGGATGATGAAGGACTCGATGCCGAACATTTGAGGACCAAACTAACGACGCTCGGTAACGCAAAAAAGGCTATCCGCTTCTTCTACGTTGTAACGGTTAACAATCCAACCTGCACAATTCTATCCAATAACCGCAAGAGAGTACTCGTTGACATTGCTACCCGACTTTCCCATGAAGTCGGACGAAAAATTCCTGTTTTTTTCGACAACGCCTATCGCGACCTCACACATAATAGCACCGTTGAACCTTTGGAGTCTGCACTTTGCTACGATACGCTCGGCATTGTCTATGAAATTGGCACGTTGTCAAAGATCCTCGCCCCAGGGTTACGTATCGGTTATCTGATCGGACCCAAAGGTCCCTTCCTCGACAGCATCATCCAACGCACAAGCGACATCGGTTTCAGCGCGCCGTTAATCAATCAAGAAATTGCAAGCTACTTGCTCGACCACGGTATCGAAGCACAAATTCAAAAGGTTAATAACGGGTATCACCAGAAGGCAAAACAGGTCAAAGCGTGGATTGCAGAATTACTGGGTGATAGCGTCCAGGAGTGTCGGGGTGGTAGTGCTGGATTCTATTACTACTTGACGCTGGCGAGTGTCGCAACAAATACGACCTCTGACTTTTTCAAATTTTTGACGCGAACGACTGGACGGGAAGAGGTCGATGGACCATTAGACTCCCAACATCCGAAAGTGATTTACATTCCCGGTGAACATTGCGTCCACCCAGATGGCGAAATGGTCGAGGTTGGGAAGCGACAGTTCCGTATATCCTACGGATTTGAGGAACTCCCACAGATTCACACTGCGTTGAAACACATGAAATCCGCGATAGCCTATAGTATTGGATTAAGCTCTGGCTATGGACTGTAATCACAGAAATGAGTTCCAACATGTGGTTTCTTTCTAAATCCTCTAAAAAAAGGATGCCTAAGATGCTTGATATACTCAATATTCCAGAGTTAGGCAGACTCGAGATTGTAGAAGTATACGAGTACTACGATCAACCCGTTCTTTACTCCTGCCAAAACGCCTCAGGGCATTTTTACCTTGTTGTGGCTGCTGCTGAAGATGCCCAATTTTTAACTTGGCTCTGTGTTGCTGTCTCCACTGAACGGCTTAACCGTATCCGATCCGGCAAAATTGACCTCCACGATGCATTCGCCGATTCTGAAAATCCCTATGCAATTCAAGTAAAGGTTCCATACGAGGAACATGCTTCAGTCCAGACAGATTTTATCCAACCAAATCAGATACCTGAGGATATGCTTCCAGTGCCTGGTGAATGCCTTGATAGTACAGGTTCGTAGTAGTGCGATTTATCGCACGTCTGGGGTAAGAACGGGTAATGAATGGTTTCCCTACTACAACAAGCGAAAGAAGCAACTCATAAACCCAACATTGAACGACTACTAATGGTATTCGGTTGTGGTTTCAGGTTTCGGAGATCTAAGATATGAAAAAGAATTATCTAATTTTAGTCTTCCTGTTTTATGGATTTACGTTCATTGCAGTAGGTGCGCCTATTGCAGCAGCGAATCAAATGGTGAAAGTTGTATACTTCGTGCCACGCGACCGTCCGGTTCAACGGAATATACCCACTAAACTGGATACGCAAATAAAAAAGGTGCAACGTCTTTATGCTGATCAGATGGAAGCACACGGACACGGTAGGAAAACTTTCAATCTTGAAAACGATGATAACGGAAAATTAATTGTGTATCGTATCATCGGGAATTTTAATGATGCGTATTACCATACAGATACACTCCGCAAAGTTACTGAAGAAATTGATGGTCAGCACGATATAGAGAAACACATCTATATCGTCATTGTAGATGTTAGCACGGAGCGGATTCAGGGGAATTGCGGTATAGCATACTTTGATGGCGGCCCTGTAATGGTTGCAGCGACTGGGGATTGCACTGTAGGAGAGTTTGGTATAACTTTGATAGCTCATGAACTTGGACATGCCTTAAACTTGGACCACGATTTCCGTGATAATTCATATATAATGTCTTACGGGGCCGAACGAGAACGATTATCAGGATGTGCTGCATCAATGTTGAATGTCAGCCCATTTTTCAATCAGGATGGAACTGTCGGCAACGTTTCAAATACACCAGCCACGATTCAAATGTTAACGCCCTTGACTTATCCAGCCAATAAAAAAAACTGGACGCTCAAGTTCAGTGTTAGCGATAGAGATGGTATCTATCAAGTTCAATTTTTACTTTCTGTTCCCGGTGAAGCAACAAGTTTAATGAGTTGCAAAAACTTTAATAATACACGGAGCACAACAGTCGAGTTTGATATGCCAACCGGTGCAACGATAGCCCCAGTTAATAACGTCTATATCCGTGTTATTGATCAGAATGGAAATGGATCAGGAAAAAGTTGGACTCTCAGTGCAACAAAAACAACCGAAACAAAAACGATCAATACAAACAGTACAGAAACGTATCTGACCCTCAATTACGATAGTCCGGATGCCCTTGTCCCAATCAATAATCCAACAGAGTGGGCGGGATGGAGAGAAAAGTTGGTGTGGGAGAAAACACCTGATGGATTAGTTCCGAGAAAACCTAACGGTTTCATGCCACCTGACCCACATATACCTTTTATGGATGAATGGGACTATTGGTTTTATGCACACGCTAAAAGTCGTATCGTTTATGATCTCGGAGGGCGGAACTATACGCAATTTGACGCTTATTTCGATATGCCGAATCCGTGCGGAAGTATTGCTTCTGTTGAGGTTATATTTCTCGCTGACGGTATAGAGATTTATAATTCTGGTGTCTTGAGAGGGGACCAAACACGAAACATAAAGATTTCATTCAATATTCCCACAGGCACCAAAGCACTCACTATCCGTGTAACAGATGGGGGCGATGGTGATGGGTGTGATCATTTTATTTTCGCAAATGCCCGCTTGTTGCATGGCGAACCTTTTATTATTGAAACAATCAATACAGAAACAGACAGAACTGAAACGTATCTCACGCTTAATTATGATAGTCCTGATGCGCTTGTTCCAACAAACAATGCTAAAGAATGGGGATGGGATTGGGGCGGTTGGCAAGCAATATGGGAGAAAAAACCGAATGGACCGATTCCTGAGCAACCCCACCAAGGGTTTATGCCTGCCAAATGGATACCGTATGTAAACCAATGGGACTATTGGTTTTATGCACATGTCCCAAGTCTTATTGTTTATGATCTCAGTGGTGGGAACTATGCTAAATTTGACGCTTATTTCGATACGCCGAATCCGTGCGACAGTGTTGCTTCTGTTGAGGTTATATTTCTTGCTGACAGTACAGAGATTTATAAATCTGGCGTTTTGAAAGGTAATCAAGCAAGAAATACTCATATATCATTTGATATCCCTAAGAATGCACAATCACTCACGATCAGGGTAACAGATGGAAGTGATGGCGGTGCATGTGATCATTTCATTATCGCAAATGCCCGGTTAGTGCATGGAGAGCCGCCTCCGAGAAAAGTAGATCCGAAAATAGAAGGTTCAAAACTTGGTCTCTCTTTTTCTACAACTACAACGAACGTGCGTGTCGGCGACACATTTATGCTCCATCTAAATTCGGAAAAGGTTACCGATTTGGCTGGCTGGCAATTTGGTATTGTATTTGACCCTACGGTGCTTGAAGCACTTGAGGTGAGCGAGGGCGATTTCCTAAAAAGAGAAGGCGGAACTACTTTTTTCCGGCAAGGCAGAATTGATAACGCGGCAGGTAAAATTACAGGTTTAAGTTCGGCACTCATTTCTGAAAAGGTTGTCAGTGGCACAGGCACCTTACTTTCGGTTACATTCTCCGCCAAGGCAGCCGGAGAAACACAAGTGACCCTACGGGATTTTGAGTTTGGCTCAATCAATGGTAAGGTTATCCCTGTTGTTCCATACGAAATAGTTATCAATGTCGGGGATCAACCCGCTTGGGATGTGAATCAGGATGGACGGATAAGCATTCTGGATTTGATTCTGGTAGCGCGGCGTTTAGGTGAAACCGCGTCTGCTAACTCCGACGTAGACGTAAATAACGACGGAATCATTAGTATCCTAGATCTTATCATTATAGCACAACACATGGGTGAGTCAACTGCCGCTGCGCCTTCTACAATGGCAATAGACAACGTAGAAGGTCTAAATCCTGCGATGCTACAAACATGGATAGAACGGGCGTACATTGAAAATGACGGTTCCATCACCTTTCAGCAAGGAATTGCGAGCCTTCAGAGGCTTCTGGATCAGCTGGTTCCTAAGAAGACAATACTGCTTGCTAACTACCCAAATCCCTTCAATCCAGAGACATGGATACCATATCAGTTAGCGGAACCTGCAGAAGTTAGCATCTCTATCTATACCGCGGATGGGAAATTAGTTCGCACTCTTGAATTGGGACATCAATCCGTAGGAATTTACGAATCCCATAGCCAGGCAGCACATTGGGATGGAGAAAATGAAGTTGGTGAATCTGTAGCAAGTGGTCTTTATTTTTTCACATTCACAGCAGGGAAATTTGTAACGACCCGGAGGATGTTAATTCGGAAGTAATTGGTAGTTGGCTTTTGGCTGTCAACTATCGGTAACTCGGTATCGCTCGATTTACAATATCAGTGTTTGTCGGACGAGGCAGCGTGGGTTACGGGTTTGGAGTTAACGATTGATGGTGGCGATTCACTATTCATTGATTCGCCAATTCGGCGGGGATTTTTGGCATAGGCGAGGCACACAGACCCCGCCCTATAGCAAAATACGTCGGATTACCAGCGAACTTCGCAGAATTCTTCATAATCAATGAGTTCGTGAATAGTAGGATTTTCACCACACATCGGGCAATCGCTATTTTGGCGGAGTTTTAGTCTGTTGAACTCCATCGATAACGCGTCAAAAAGCAGAAGGTTCCCGATTAACGGTTCGCCGATGTCCAGTAGGACTTTAAGTGCTTCAACGGCTTGGATTGTGCCGATAATGCCCGGTAACACACCTAAGACACCCGCCTCTTGGCAACTCGGTGCCATACCTTGTGGTGGCGGTTCGGAAAAGATACATCGATAACACGGTCCTTTGCCCGGATATAGGACGGTGACCTGTCCTTCAAACTGGGAAATGCTGCCGTGCACAATTGGTTTGCCAAGCATAACAGATGCGTCGTTGAGAAGATAACGGGTCGGAAAGTTGTCACACCCATCTACAATCAGATCATACTGCTCTAATATCCCAAAAACGTTTTCCGAATTGATACGCTCGTTATAGGGAATCACCTTGACATCTGGGTTCATCTCTGCGATAGAGGCTTCCGCAGATTTCGTCTTCGGAACGCCGATGTCGCTGATGCCGTGCAATATTTGACGTTGCAAATTACTGAGATCGACGACATCGTCGTCAACGATACCGAGCGTGCCGACCCCTGCCGCTGCGAGGTACATTCCAATAGGGGAGCCGAGTCCCCCTGCACCGATGAGTAGTACTTTCGACTCAAGCAACCGCGTCTGCCCCATCCCACCGACCTCTTTGAGAATGATATGTCGGCTGTAGCGTTCAATCTGTTCGTTGCTGAAGTTAAACATCTTAGACTCCCAAATTGGAGAGGAGTTCTGAAATCGGTTTATCCGAATTCGCAGAGATTCGCAAAGCGAACCGTTCGCGTGCATCTTCGGAGGTGCGCTCCACCGTGAAATCGTCACCGTCGTACATCTGTTGTAGGACAGGTGTTAGGTCTGCCTCAATGGATGTCGCTGTTTCCGATGTATTCGGTGCGATCTGCCGACTGTTTATCATAAACAGGAGATCTGCACCGTTGAAATGCACTGCGTCTTCTAACTCTGCGGCTGCCTCGAGTTGTTCGCATTTGGAAAGCACCTCTGTGAGTGCCTGGCGAATCTTGTCAGCGTTGTCGCCTTCGACTGCATGCTTCCGGTTATAGAGGAAGCCGTGCTCATAGTAAGCATTGTCAATACTATAGTTAGCTTGCTTCAAAATCAACAGTACACCCGGTCCTGCATCAACGTGCGAGTAGTCGGCGTAGTTCAGATAATCCTCTGAATCAGCTTCCTCCATCCAACGGTTGAAAACCTTGATGAAGTTGGTATAGTTGATTTTGCTATCTTCGGTTGCAAAAACCTTAATGTTAATTTGTTGTAGATCCATTCTGCTAAAAAGTTTCCTATAAACATAACGCCCTGATGGGCTTTTCTTGTGAGAGCAGGCTTCACCTGCGATATTTTTGTCCCATCGTTTTAGAATTACCAGCACACTCTTCCTACTGTATTCTGTAGCTGCTGGATCCATTACAATCTGCTGCCTTTATTATACCGCAATTTGGTGAGAAAGTCAATTCATTGTAGCGAGGTAGGGCTTTCCGCTACATGTGCCGTTTGTCCAGCATCGGTTTCAAGATTAGAGCTTCCGTATTCTAAAGGCTTAATTGAAAGTTGACAGCCGAGTACCTTCAGAACAATTCCAAGAGCATCAATTAGAGGTGTATCCTCGTTGGATAGGAACTTCGAAAGAAGTTGCGGGTCCATATCAACCCGTTTAGCAACTTTGGAAATTCCACCTTGTGCTTCAACAATAGTATCAAGAGCATCCTTGACTACAGCAGCCCCCCCGTAGATGTAATAGTCGTCAAGAATCGCCTGGAGGTAGCCAATCGCCTTCTCCCTATCAGCAAGACGTTCGATGAGGTACTCGCGCAAGGTTCGCATTTTTCTCATAAGTGTGCCCCCTTGTATTCTAACCAATAAGTTTTTGCCCGCTCAATATCACGCGTCTGTGATGATTTATCACCAGCACACAGCAGAAGGATGATCCTGTTACCTACTTCACTGAAATAGATACGGTAACCTGACCCAAATTGAAAGCGCAATTCAAAAACACCACCACCAACAGATCTATAATCGCCAAAATTACCGGACTCAAGGCGTTCAAGGCGTGCCAAAATCCGATCTTGTACACTTTGATCTTGAATCGACACCAACCATTCGGAGAAGGGTTCCTGCCCGTTGGAGGCACGGTAGAATTCTACCTGTCGTGGATATACATCACGCATTATTGACTAATTCATTTCTATAGGACAACTTTTGATAAACCTTCGGTTCTATCCAGCGTAAATTTAGAAAAAATTAGGGCGTTTGCCTGTTCACACCCATTTTGGGCGTGAGCAGGCAATCGCCTGTGTGAAATTCGGTTCTGAAGAACCACAATCTTGGATTTTACTCACCCTTCCGGACGGTGAGTCGGTAGTGCTGTCCGACCTTCTTGGTGTCAACGACCTCATGCCCATCGTTGGTGAGACTCTTCGGGACGTTCTCAATTGGTTCGCCATCGTCGATGGTGACTTCGAGAAGTTGACCGAGTTCCATCGTTTCCAACCGAATCTTTGCTTGGACATAGTTGAACGGGCAGGCAACGCCTTTGAGGTCGAGGCTATCCACGATTTCCTCAACAGGTTTCGTTTTCCTGACAACCCTCGGTTTCCGCGCCGGTCGTGAGCGGCGCTTTTTCCGACGGCTCTCTTCCTCTTCCTCCTGCTTAATGCGCATGCGTCCATAGACGTTATGCGATTCTTCAACGAAGAGTGTAGCCTCTTCAACGCGACGGTGTGCCAATTCGTGGTCAAACGTAGAAGCATCCTCCTCCGTTGCCTTGAAGATATGCGCACCGTAACCGGGGAAGAAGTTACCGGGTTCAAAGAAATGGGTGCGGAATTCGTTGACGGTGGTCGCGTCGTCAATATATTGCAAACCGACCGTTGTCTGAAGTCCGTCTGCGGCTCTGATCATTGCATCAAAAGCCAACTCCGCGGAATCCTGATATTCACCCTTTTCCAAGTTCAAACCAGATTCATAGATGAGTCGATCTGCTTCTTCCAACTTCATAGAGACGAGTGCGACTACCTCTCCTGCACATTCACCGACACCTGTCTTGAGTTGGTAATCTTTCGTGTCGCCGGTGTCCACATAGAATTCTGGTGCTTCCTCATAAGATGGAATCTTATCGTACTTGGACAAGATCTGCTTAATCTCTACCTTACCGAGCCGTGCGATGTAATCAGTGAAGGATTCTTCCTCATTTCGTTCCGCCGTGTACTTACCAGTCAACTCTTCAATGAACGTCGGAATATATTTGCCGTGGATTTTTCCATTGGCAAGCCCGTAAGAACTGGCGTTTTCGACCATGTGTCCACCGAGTAGGACCTGATAGTAAGGAGCAATATGCTCACCCATCCGGCGCGAGGAACCGAAGAAGCCAATATTCGCAACATGATGCTGCCCACATGAGTTGGGGCATCCGCTAATCTTAATCCGAAAGTCTTTGATTTCATTCTGCACACCGGTTTCAATGAAATAGTTTCGCAGGTGCGCTGCCAGACCTCGTGAAGAAGAAACACCGAGTTTGCAGGAGTCAGTACCCGGGCAAGCGGTAATATCAACCATAGATTCTGCCCCCGGGTCGCCGAGACCAATCACCTTCAGTTCGCGATAGAGCGCGGGGAGATCCGTCATCGTCACCCAACGGAGAACGATATTCTGTTCGACAGTGGCACGGATGGTGTCTTTAACGTATTTTCGCGAAATATCTGCCAAAGCACGCGTCTGATCTGCGGTAATATCCCCCAGAGGTAGCGTAATCGTCACAAAAGCGTAGCCGGGTTGACTCTGTAACCGCACATTAGATTGATACCACTCTTCAAACCCTTCGGGTTTCATGGTGCCGTTGAGCTGCGTTGGTGCCTTCAGCGGACTTTCGTTGTAAGCGTCGAGATTATCCAGATACGCTGTCCATTCCGGATCGTGGCGTAGCGTAGCCCGATCTTCAAGTACCTGTTTACGGAATTCTTCAATGCCGTATTTGGCGATGACAAACTTTAAACGTGCCTTATTCCGATTTCTGCGTTCACCTAAACGGGTGAAGACTCTGCAAATTGATTGTGAAATCGGTAAGAGTTCCTCTGCAGAGACGAAATCATCAAACACTTTCGCCTGATGCGGTACTGCACCGAGTCCGCCACCGACATAAAGTTTAAAACCGTGTTTGACTTCACCGTCCACCTCTTTAACAGCGGCAACCGCACCGATGTCGTGCATGCTTGCCAAACCGCAAGCGTGTTCTTCACATCCGGAAAACGCGATTTTGAACTTGCGACCAAAATCTTGAGCATCCGGGTGACCCAAAAGGAAGGCAGACAACGCCTTAGAATAGGGTGTTACGTCAAATGTCTCATCTTGGCACACACCGCTAAGAGGGCATGCTGTAACGTTTCGCACGACATTACCGCACGCTTCTTTGGTGGTAATGTCAACACTTGCGAGACGGCGCATTAATTCCGGTGTATTGTTGATGTCCACGTAGTGATATTGGACATCTTGACGTGTGGTGATGTGGATGATGTTATCCGAAAATTCTTCGGCAACATCCGCCAGCATTTCAAGTTGTACTGCTGTGAGTCCGCCGAACGGGATTTTGACACGAATCATTTGCGACCGGTCATCACGCTGTCCGTAAACCCCGTGCCGAAGTCTGAATTCGGTGAAGAGCGTCTCTTCTACCTGGCCGGCTTGTACTCGACCAAGTTGAATCTCATAAATTTCAATTTCGCGGGCAACATCTGGTGGAATAGCCGATGTATCATAGGGACCCGCGTATTCAATAGCCATTCTGTACTCCTTAATTAACCTCGGATTCTTAGTGTGCGTTGATTAATGTCCGATAGTTTTCTATTTAGCCGAAGGTTGTGTGCCGATTTGCATGGTATCCAGCCATTAGAAATCCTTTAAATTGTATAGTATACCGTAAAATTCAATAAAAATCAAGGACAATCTTCTGTTTTAAGTTTCTGGTGCATCTCCCCAATCCGGAATTGGGAGTAATTCCCCATCCCGTATCGCAGATTCATGTGCGACAAATCCCGGAGCGCAATACCGAACGGCTTCCCAAACGTTGACACCTGGCAAACGTTGGCGATTGACAGAATCCACAAACTCATGCACGAGATACGCGTGTGAACCGCCATGCCCACCGAGATCTTCTGCAAGTGCTTCCGGAAGAGACCCATGCGATCTTGAAGGCTCAACGATTTCCCTTCCGTGTTTACCTGCCCAAACACTACCTGCGAGACTTTGTTCATAACTGCCCTCTGTTCCGTAGATACCGCTGACACGTTCAGATCCGGGGTGTCCGATCCGTCGGAACTCACAGATTTGCATTGTCGAACCGTTGCTCATTGTAAAAAGCCCGACTTCATTTGAGAATGGATTTTTGTGAATGGTATCCGTCCGAAACCAATCGTCGTTCGGATAGATGTACCCTTGCGCGGAAACCGATGTTGCGTACGCCTTCATCACGGAGATTGGGAAACAGGTCGAATGCGTCGGATAGTACATAGGGATACCGCCGGTCTTGTCACGCCCCCACAGCGCACCCCATCGGTTTTTCGCCACATCGTAGAGTCCGTGATCCATATCGTGAAAGTACTCGGCGCGGCAGTGAACGAACTCCCCAAACGCACCCTCCGCCGCTTTGTGGCGACAGAAGACAGTCTCTGGACGGAAATAACTTGTTTCACCGTTCATATAGGTCATTCCGGTTCGCTCAACGGTTCTGACAAGGGCTTCGCACTCATCCAAGGATGCCGCCGCGGGGACAGCGGTATAGACGTGCTTTCCGGCTTCCATCGCTTGAATTGCCTGCGGTGCGTGCATCCAATGCTGGGTGATGATCACGAGGGCATCTAAATCCGATTTACAGATGTCGTCAAGGCTTGAGTAGGTCTCAGAAATCTCAAATTGCTTTGCCCATTTCGTCAACCGCTCTTCGTGTAAATCGCAGAGCGCAAGCCGATGGACATCTGGATGCGACTTATATGATTGGATAAACGCCGGTCCAAACATTCCTAAGCCTACCATCCCGACACTGATACTCATCTATCATTCCTCCTTCACGCTTACAAGGCGTGCCTGCGGGGATTGGGTCGTAAATTCCGTTATGAAACGATAGCACGCATAGGAATTGCTGTCAAGTGTATTTCAAAGATATTTGTTGACAAAACCGCGAACAACCTTATAATAGATGCAAAGTCCCAGTAGGGTGTTACGAGCAAGCGCAAATTTAAACTGCCCGTCTACCCTACAGGCGAAATCAAACTTCATCTTTGGAAGGAATCAATAACAAATGGCATTAAAAGTTGGCGTTGTCGGCATGAGTGGAATTGGCAATAACCATGCGAATTGCCACGCGAATGACGACTTAGCGGAACTGGTTGCAGTGTGTGACATTATGAAAGAGCGTGCAGACAACGCAGCGGAACGTCTCGGTGTAAAGGCATACTACAGCTTAGCTGATATGATTGATGGCGAACCCGACTTGGACATCGTTGATGTTGGCACTGGTGGAAATGAAAACGGCAGCTGGCACTATGAACCAACAATGGAGGCTCTTGAGAAGGGAAAGCACGTGCTCGTTGAGAAACCGATCTCTAACGATATCGGACAGGCACGAGACATGGTAGCGAAAGCCACGGAAGAGAACCTCTATCTCGGTTGTAATCTGAATCACTATTTTACACCGCCTGCGGAGCAAGCAAAGAAATATATTGACGATGGACACATCGGGGAGATGGTCTATTGTCTTCACAAAATGGGATTCGCTGGCGGTGAATTCGGCTATAGTCACTCGAAAGCCCCTCGGTCAGATGGATTTCCCTATTTTCATGTGAAAGCCTTCTTATCGCATCCGTTCAGTGTAATGCGCCATTTCTGCGGCGATGTAACGCATGTCCAAGCCTTCATGGATCGTCCTCATTTTAGACGGGGTTCCGGAGATGTGATGGTCTCCATTAACAGCATACACCTCCGTTTTGAAAACGGGTGTATCGGCTACCTATTGAGCCAACGTGGTGATGCGACATTCGGTCTCGGCGGTTGGTGGAGTGTTGAACTCGCAGGCACACGTGGTACCTTTTGCATTGAAAACTGTATCGAGAAGGTGACCTATTGGCCCTCCCCGGGTGCGCCTGACTTCTCTGACGAGCCTATTGTCACGGAATCCGGCATCAGCGATTTCGGTGAGACTTTTCCCTTAAGGATTCACGCCTTTTTAGAGGATGTCACGAACGGCGTACCGAGAGAGCAGCTACGCGCCTCCGGCAGAGATGCACTCGCGGCTCTTGAGTATACTTGGGCGGCGATAGAGTCTTATGAGCAGGGCGGTATCTTGGTGCGTCCACATCCACTTCCGACATTGAACGGGTAATCGTTGTAGAGTGGGCAGTGCAATATCTGCCCTCATAGTAAGGAGAATTACATTTGAAATTAGGAGCAAATTCGGTACTATTCGGCGGTTACGATATGGAAACCGCCTTCAAGCACATCGCGATGGCAGGTTATGACGGCATTGAACTTTCAGCGATTGACGGGATGAGTCAGCATCTCGTGCTCGCGAACTGGCAAGCACTTGCTGCGGACATCAAACGGTTCGCGAAAGAGTACGGACTCGACCTATTGGCAATGGAACAGCCCTCACGCGATCCAGAACGAATGGAACTGGCATTCCAAGCGGCTGCTGAGATAGGTATTCCGGTTATCAACTGCGGTCCTGGCGGTACATCGGACGATGAATCTGCATGGCCCGAAGTTGTCGATTCATTGGGCAGTCTCTCTGAACGTGCGGAACACTACGGTGTGACGCTCTGCGTCAAGGCACACGTGGGCGCGAGTATCTATAATACACCAACCACACTTCGCATCATGGAAGCGATTTCATCACCAGCATTTGGCATTGATATGGACCCGTCCCATATTCATCGTGCAGATGAGAACCCTGTGGAGGCGATCGCGGCAGTGATCTCGCGCGTGAAACATGTACATATTCGAGATTGCAAAGGCACACAGCGCGGTCCCGGCGATCCTGAATTGCAAGCAAACGGACGCGGTGAAATAGACCTCGTCGGCTATATCCGAGTCTTGCATGAAAACGGTTATACCGGTCCGTTGAACCTTGAAGTCATCGGTGCGAAAGAGTATAGTTTGGCGCAGTGTTGCACGATTGCGGCAGAATCGCGTGGGCACATGCAGGCATGTTTGCAAGCGTGTGGTGCACGTTAATTCATAAATCTGATAGGCAGGTTTATAGCCTGCCTACTTGTGAAACTTTTTAAATACGTAAGTATGTCTTTTTGAAGATGCCTTACGCCATCTAAAGTAGACGGGAGGAGAAATGCCATGAAAGATAGGAGGCTATTGACTGTACTTCTGATGTGCATCGTTTGCTTTGGTTGTGGATCGGAGAAAACTTCGGAAAAAGCCATGGACTACAACAGGCGCGGGTTGGCAAAGGCAAAGAGCGGTGAATATAAAGAGGCAATTGAGATGTATAGTGCCGCTATTCTCTTGGATCCTGATTACGCAGAAGCCTACAACAATCGGGGAGTAGCAAAGAAAAGGCTCGGTCGATACGAGGCAGCAATTGCCGATTATGATGCAGCGATACGCTTGGCACCTGATTTGGGGACACCTTACAACAACCGTGGGATCATAAAGAAAAATCTCGGTGAATACGAAGCAGCGATCGCCGACCATAACACCGCCATCCATCTAAGACCGGATTACGTGAATGCCTATTACAACCGAGGGCTCGCAAAGGCAAAACTCGATCAATACGACGCTGCGATCACGGACTATGATGCCGCGATTCAATTCAACCCTGAATACACCAAAGCCTACTTTGGTCGAGGATTGGCAAAAAGATCCCTCAACAAAACTTCGGAGGCAAAACAGGATTTTCAAACCGCCTTAGAACTCGCAACACAGGTGGGCAATGTAGAGATGAAAAGCAATATTGAAAACTTGCTACTCCAATTTAAATAGTGCGTTCGGAGTCACAATGAGACCGATTGTCCTTCTACTGAAGGCGGATGTCTGATAACGGAATTCCGCTGTTAAACATCTGTACTGGTGGAATCGGTTCTTCCACTTCTGCCAATCCACATAACCAGTTCCATGTCAATTCACCCCTACGACGATCGCGGTAAGATTCCACTTCAGTCACGTACGGATGTCTCCCTTGATGTTGGTAAGGCGGAATCTCATCGGAGTCTTGCACCCAATCCCGTTGGGGCATAGCGATACGGAAGTAGGAAAACTTGATCATTCCGCGTCTATCGGCATTAAGTTTTGGACCTGCTTTATGCCAGATGCCGTAGCGTGTCATCGCGACGGTGCCTGCTGGAACGGTAAGGGAGAGTTGTCCGAGGATGTCGCCATAATGGGCGATCGCTTCCCTATCCACAAGTCGATGGTGGGAACCAGGCAATATCATCGTTGGTCCATCCTCAATCTTCACCTCTTTCGGATAATAGTAGCACTGAAGATGTGTGATACCGTACCCGTATTCGGTAAGCCCGTCGGAATGCCACGTTTGTCCGCGGTGCGGTGCTTCAAAGAGATGATGGTGTGCGCTTGTTGGCACAAGGAAATTCTCACCTAAGAGCGATCGGACAACTCCCGCAACCTCCGGATGGAGCAACACATTCCGGCGAAACTCGTCTGTAAGAACGAAATCGTTGAGATGTCCGCCGTTCACCGATTCACATTCTCGGTTAAAGTCGGCATCAATGATGTTCTCTAAGGTGATGTAGCCGTTGTGGATAAACTGCATGACCTGGACGTCATTCAGCGTCGGTTCAACGTTAATCATTTTGTCCTTCCTTTACACAAGTTTCTCTAAAATAAACTCATAAGTAAGATAGGCGTTATCAACATCCGAAAAGTTGTAAAGTTCAGGACGCGGAAATTGGACGATCCGCCATCCATCGCGAACCGCGTCAATCACTGATGTATAAGGGGCATCTTGAGAAGGAAGGATCGGTTCCTCCGGTGCGGTTGCGTCGTATAATGCCCATCCGCCAAGGGGTGAGCGTAGATTCGTTGATTTAGAATAGAGATAAAGAATCAGTTGCTTTTCCGAACCCAAAACGGTCGTCAGACTGCGCAGGTCAGTTTCAGTCAACTTGCCCGCGTTGAGTTTTTTGATACAATCGTTAATCCACTCTTTTATTACTGATTTCACACAAATTTCTCCCTTCATTGCGATTATTATCATTGTAGCACAAAAATGGAAAATATGATATAATAGTTCGTAGTTTGTAGAATCACAACGAAAAGGATTTATTATGAGACTGGAAGGAAAAGTTGCGATTGTCGCGGGTGCCGCTTGGGGCGGTATCGGAGCGGCGACTGCTTATAGGTTTGCTTGCGAAGGTGCGAAAGTGGTTGTTAACACGCGCCGCCGCAAGGAAAAACTTGATGAAACTGTCAACCGCATTCAAGATGCCGGTGGAGAAGCAGTCTCTGTCATGGGCGATGTCGCTGACGAAACGACTTGGCAGACACTCGTTGAAACCGCCTTGTTGAAATATGGGAAAATAACGACCCTCGTCCATAACGCTGCCCACTCCTACACTAAAAAAGCGATTGAATTTTCACTTGAAGAATGGAATGAAAGTATTGGTGTGACGCTCGGCGGACCATGGCTCGGTGCGAAGTATTGTATCCCCGAAATGATCCGTAATGGTAGCGGTGCCTTGGTCTTCATCTCTACGGTTAACGCTACAATTACAAATCCAGGATTTGGGCTTTACGGTGCCGGAAAGGGTGGTTTGAACGCCCTAACGCGAAGTATTGCCCTTGATTACGGTAGGGAAGGCATCCGTGCAAACGCTATCGCCCCGGGACAGATTGTTGGCGAAAGAGGTAAAGCCTCTCTCGCTGAGGATACACTTGAAGAACAAGCCTCTCGTGATTGTTATCCGATTGGTCGCTATGGGAAACCTGAAGACATTGCCAATGCTGCGCTCTTTTTGGCATCTGATGAGGCGGATTTCGTTACTGGGATCGTCTTGACTGCCGATGGTGGTTTGACGCTTCAGTCTCCGGAGGCACTCGTGCGTCCATCCTTCCGTCTTCGCTGGAGAGACGATATTCTTGTCCCGCAATCCAAAAAAGATGTGTAGGGCAAATCCCCGTTTTGTAGGTATAGGCATCTATGCTTATCCTTTTTTAGGAGATAAAAAATGTGTGGACGATTTACTTTTGCCAGCGATGCTGAAGCATTGAATCAAACTTTCTTCAACTTTGCGATGCCAATGGATTTGTCCCCGCGCTACAATATCTCACCAACACAAGATGTAGCTGTTATTGCAAATACGCCGACTGATACAGCGGAACGTCCAGAAATTGGACAGATAGGGTTCTTTCACTGGGGACTCATTCCGTCTTGGGCAAAAGACCCGAAGATCGGAAATCGGATGATCAATGCCCGTTCGGAGACTCTGGCGGAAAAACCGTCTTTCCGAAACGCGTACAAGCGCAGGCGATGTCTTATCTTGGCAGATGGCTACTACGAATGGAGAAAAATACCGAGTGACAAGCTTAAACAACCCGTGTACATTCGTCTCAAATCCCAGAAGCCGTTTGCACTCGCGGGGTTATGGGAGGTGTGGCAGACGGATGGGATGGATGAACCGCTTCGCTCCTGCACCATTATTACATGCCCGCCTAACACTTTGTTGGAGGAAATTCATCATAGAATGCCTGTAATTCTCCCGCAAGACGCTTATGCGGAGTGGCTTGCACCGAATCAACAACCGGCAGACACCTTGCAACCTCTTCTTGTTCCGTACCCCGATGCGGAGATGGAGGCGTACCCGGTGTCAAGGTTTGTCAACCGTCCTACGAATGATTCGCCAGAATGTATCGCGCCTTTTGAAGTTTCACAATTCTTGAACTGAATGCCTATGAAACTGGCAAAACCTCTTTAACGCTTGTACCAAGATAGAGAATAGGAAGGAATTATGTCAAAACCGAGTAAAGATCAGATGCTTTACATGTATCGCAAAATGATAGAGATTCGTCAATTTGAAGAAGCCGCTGGAACGCTTTACCAGAGTGGTCAACTTCCCGGTTTCTTGCATCTTTATATCGGCGAAGAAGCCACAGCAGTAGGGGTTTGTGCCCACTTGCAAGATGATGATTACATCACGAGTACACATCGTGGTCACGGTCATCTTATTGCGAAGGGTGGCAAACGCGACCGGATGATGGCGGAGTTGTTCGCACGTACGACCGGTTATTGTAAAGGTAAGGGTGGTTCGATGCATATCGCCGATAAAGAGACCGGTATTCTGGGTGCCAACGGCGTTGTCGGGGCAGGTATTCCGCTCGCAGCGGGTGCCGGACTCTCTGCTAAACTGCGTGGGACACAGCAGGTGGCAGTGTCTTTCTTTGGTGATGGTGCAACGAACCAAGGCGTGTTCCATGAAACGCTCAACCTCGCTGCCGTATGGGCATTACCTGTTATCTTTGTGTGTGAAAATAACCGATTCGGCATGGGAACACCACAACGAGAGCATCAGCGGGTAGTGGATATTGCGGCTGTCCGTGCTCCTGCCTACGATATGCCGGGAATCACCGTTGATGGGAACGATGTCCTCAAGGTTTACGCCGCAGCGGACGAAGCCGTTACACGCGCACGTGAAGGCGGTGGACCGACGCTCCTCAACTGCGACACCTACAGATTCCGCGGGCATCACATCGGTGATCCGGGAACATCTTACCGCGACCGCGAGGAAGTCCAAGAGCAGGAACGACAACGCGATCCCATCCGAAGACTCGTCCAAGTTCTCATCGATGAAGAGGGTATGAGCCAAGACGAACTCTCGGCACTTGAAACCGAACTCGCAAACGAACTTGAAGAGGCACTTGAGTTCGCCAAGAGTAGTCCGGAGCCACTTCCAGAAGACGCTTTGAACGATCTTTACGCGGGTTCTATCCAGCCGTAATTATTGTCAAGGTTATTATAGTTGAAGGATTCACATCTGCTGGCGAGGTTTGTAACCTCGCCTTTTTTTAACACTCATGAGAGAAGACGAACGTCCGAAATCGCACGGTGTTACGTGGAAGTCTGTTGTCATTACGCTCGTGCTGATCCCGTTTAATTTCTATTGGATCATTGCTGGCGAGGTCGGGCTTGTTGGTTATGCGCTGAATACCTACGCCGTGCCGTTTTACAATGTCGTCTTCGTCGTGTTTGCTTTCACACTTCTCAATTTCGCAGTTCGCCGCCGCTTATTCACCGATGCGGAACTCCTCACGATATACATCCTGCTTAGCACGGCGTGCGCTTTCCCCTCCATTACGCTGATGACGATTCTCGTCACAACCGTCGGACACGCCTTCTGGTTCGCAACCCCCGAAAACGAATGGAAACAACTCTTCTATGATTACCTTCCGAGATGGCTTCTTGTCGACGATTCAAAGGCACTGACGGGTTATTATACAGGAGAATCGAGTCTCTCTATTGTAGATATAATTGGTGTATGGATAGTGCCAATATTATCTTGGGCAGCGTTCATGACGGTCCTGGTGCTCGTGATGTTGTGTATCAACGTTATCTTGCGGAAGCAGTGGGTGGAACGCGAACGGCTCGCCTATCCGATCACGCAGATTGCATTTCATGTCACCCACAACACGAAATCGCTGTTTTCGCACCGCATCACATGGCTCGGATTCGGAATTGCGGCATCTATCGCGATTCTCAACGGTTTTAGTTTTTTGTACCCGACGCTTCCTACTTTACCGATTAAGCGGATCGGCGGCTGGCGCGGGTTCGGACACCTATTCACAGAAAAGCCGTGGAACGCGATCGGTGGCATCAGTATGTCTTATTACCCGTTCGTTATCGGACTTGGGTTGTTGATGCCGCTCGACTTATCGTTCTCCAGTTGGTTTTTCTTTCTTTTTTACAAGGCACAGTTGGTCTTCGCAAGTGCCGTGGGTCTGTCCAGCCTGCCGGGATTTCCATACATTGATAGACAGTGCTTCGGTGCCGCCATCGGGATTTTCATTTCTGTCGTAGTCCTGAACTTGCGTCACTTTCGCGGGGTTTTCCGTATCGCACGCCATCGCACAGGCGAAGATGCCGACGAACCGATTTCCTATAGGCTTGCTCTCTGGGGCATCGTTGTCGGACTCGTGTTGCTTTTTATTTTCTCCAAACGTATCGGTATGTCCCTCTGGTTAATTCCGTTGTTTTTTGCAATCTATTTTATCATCGTTTTGGTGCTCACGCGAATGCGCGCAGAGCAGGGGTTCCCCGTGCATGCGATGGAAAACATGCCGAATCATCATATCCTCGTCGACGGTTTCGGCACACGGATGTTGGGCACAAACAACCTCGTCGCTCTAACGCTTTACCGTTGGTTTAATCGGAGTTACACGAGTAATCCGATGCCGCATCAATTAGAGGGTTTTAAACTCTCGGAACGCTCTGGAATTGCATCCGGACGGTTGTTCTTCGCGCTGTTAGGGGTTTCGGCATTCGCTGCCGTGATGGTGTTCGGCGTTATCCTTTATATCTTCTATACCTATGGTGCTTTGAACATGAGCGGTGGCAGCGGTTGGTCAACAGGGTTCGGTGGACGCGTTTTCAACGGGCTCCAGCGTTGGATCTATTACCCTACTGAACCGAATCTCTATGCGACTGGCGGTATCGCATTTGGCTTACTCTTTTCGACGCTCTTGATGTTTATGCGGGCGCGTTTCTTCTGGTGGCCCTTCCACCCAATCGGATTTGTCGTCTCCAGTGATTGGGGCATGCGGTATTTGTGGAGTTGTATGCTGGTGAGTTCGATTATCAAGTGGGCAATCTTGAAAATCAGTGGACCGCGGGCATCACAGCAGTTAGTGATGTTCGCGATTGGGTTGATGTTAGGTGATTTCACCGTGGGTGGTATCTGGAGTCTTGTGAGTGTGGTGACGCAACAACCAATGTATAATTTCTGGCCATAGGATGAGATGATACCTTCGCGTACTCGTTTGATTTTAGAGTACCTTAATTTGAGAAATTGTTAGAGATGTGCTACAATTCAATATCGGTTGGGAAAATATACTGGGATGGATTTTGAAATTATTGGAGAAATCACGCAAATTGAAACAATTAGTCGCGGCAGTGGTATCCGAAACCTCGCTCGGTTACAACGTCAGTATGGCCAAGGTAGATGGCGCAAGCTAAAGGGAGTGGCATACGTTCGTCTGGTTGACGGTTCAGTACGTCTTGCGGAAGTTCATTGGTATCAAGCTGACAACATCGGCAAGAGAGAATTTAAGATTAAACTCCCATTTCTTAACTAAAAATGGACAAACAAGAAAATCAATTTCCGCAATTTGGTCTATGCCTTAATAACGAAGGATATGATGCCTCTCTTGAAGTAGGGAAAGTTTATCGTGTGATTCAGGATAACGAAGCAGCATCTCACGGTTATATCCGTGTCATAGACGAAAGCGGCGAAGATTATGCCTATACAATTAACCGTTTTCACCTCATCCAACTACCGAGTGCTGTCGAAAAGGCACTGTTGGACGCGTCACCGAGATAGATTCTATTTTGCTGTAATTAAAACGGGAAAACCGAAGAGGTCTTCCCGTTTTTTGTTGCACGCCAAACCGTTTCGTGCTATCCTATTCTCTAAGGAGATAGGAGTATGAGCACCCATCGCACAGCGGAAGATTTATCCCCTGAAGAATTAGCAGTATACCGTCGACGGCTCGATCAGCAATTTCAAAATCGGAAAGTGGATGAGGCATTGCTGCAACGCGCATGGCAGACCGCGCATCGAGTAGCAGCCATGCTTTACGAAGATTTTGGGGCAACACAAGTTGCCGTATTCGGTTCACTTGCTGAACGGGACTGGTTCTCGAAATGGTCGGATATTGATATTGCCGTCTGGGGGATGCCATCTGATTTATATTTTCGCGCTGTCGCACAAACCATCGGGTTTAGCCAAGAATTCAGAATAGATTTAGTCAATTTTGACAATTGTAAAGGGCAGTTTCGCGAACGTGTTCAGAATCAAGCCGTGCCCATTCAAAAAAACGGAATCTGCTTTGACACAACTACTGCACAGGATCGCCAAAGAACGCTTATAAGAAAAGAGGAAACTAACGCAGTGAATCAGGAGGAATTAATACAGCGCATTTCCGATGGATATACAAACGTAGAAGATGCAGTTCGACGCATCGGGGAAGCTTTGGGAAATATTGAAGATGCCCCGGCGCGGTACAGACGGAGTATAGAACTTGAGATCGCCAGGTACCTCTACGATTTCTATAAGCAATTGGAAAACATTTTCGTGCGAATCGCACGCGAGGTTGACCGATCATTACCTGCCGGGGAAGAGTGGCATAAAGCACTCTTACAGCAAATGGCGGAACCAAAACCGACACGGGTATTTGTACTGTCCCAAGAAACCTGTGCGGAACTACAGGATCTTTTAGGATTTCGTCACGTTTTTGTCTATATCTACGGTGCCAAATTGGACTATGAACAAATGCTCAAAAATGCCGAGCGAGTGAACAAGGTATTCCCAAGCGTCTCCAAAGAACTGAACGCCTTCATTGCTTACTTGGAGAACGAAGAAAATGACTGAACAGACCCTTCTTCAACAAATTACAGACTTCTGCCGTCTGCTCCGACAGATGGGCATTAATGTAACGACGACCAACCAATTGAGTTGGTGTGAAAGCGTTCAACTGATCGACATCGGTGAGCGGGAGGCGTTTTATCATACGGCACGCACGAATCTCATCGCTGGAGAAGCCGATCGGGAGACATTTGATGCCGCTTTCAATCTGTTTTGGCGATACCCACGTCCCGAATTCCAAACTGTGGAGACGGAAGAGGAGACATCAGAACCGTCCAGTCTCCAGGAACTCTCCGATGCAAGCGATGAACAAGACATCGTGGATCAATGGTTGGATACTGAAACGGAGGATAGTGAGGAGGGACAGGAGGATGATCCGGTCGCTTATAGTGCTGAGGACCTCTTAGCTCGGAAGGATTTCAGCGAGTTCACAAAAGAGGATATGGAGAAAGCGAGGGAGATCATCGCGAAGTTGGCGGCAATATTGGCGACAAAACTCAGTCGACGAAAGGTCGTTGGCAAAAAGGGAAAAACTATAGACTTCCGACGAAGTTGGCGGCAAAATCTTATGCACGGTGGCGAACCTCTTGAATTAATTCGGAAACAGCAGAAAATCAAAAAAACCAAGATTCTGCTTCTCTGTGATGTGAGTGGCTCGATGGATTGTTACGCCAAATTTCTCATCCAATTCATCTATGGTATGCAGCAGGAGTTGAGAGAAGTAGAGGTCGCAGTCTTCAGCACACATCTGACAAACATTACAGGACTCCTCCGACGGAAAGGGTTGGCGGAAGGTTTAAATGAAGTTGCGAATGTTGTGCCAGATTGGTCAGGTGGAACGAAGATTGGCGAAAGTCTGCTGGAATTCTATCGACAGTTTGCTCCATCTCTCTCGGCATCTCGTTCAGTCGTTATCCTCATCAGTGATGGCTGGGATCGAGGCGATGTAGACGTATTGCGCCGTTCTATGGAGATGTTGCATCGGCATGCACATCGGTTGATTTGGCTCAATCCGTTGCTCGGTAGCGACGGTTATCAGCCGATTTGTCGAGGTATCCGCACGGCTTTGCCCTATGTGGACTATTTCCTTCCTGCACACAATTTGGAGAGTTTGGCACAATTGACAAAGATATTAATCCCGCTTTGGGCACGATGAATGGTGTCTATCAACCCTAAAAAATAAGATAAGGAACTTTAACTATGCAAGTTCAGGCGGCGGTGATGCTCCAACCGGGGCAAATAGAGATCCGCGAATTTGAGAAACCGTCTCCCGCAGATGACGCACTCCTCTTACATGTGGACAGCGTTGGCATCTGTGGAAGTGATAAACACATGTATCTCGGGCATACTGCCCTAAAATTTCCGGTCATCCCAGGACATGAAGTCGTTGGCACGGTTGCTGAAATCGGTAAAAATGCGAATCAGGTTATGAATGTGATGGGAGGTCCGATCAAAGTCGGGGACCGTGTGACTGTAGTGCCCGGTTCAAAGAACTGTGGCAGATGCTATTATTGTTTGCACGTACCGGGTCGTCCAACCTTATGTTCTGGACGAACTATCTACGGGTTCAGCAATAGCGAAACGCCTCCCTATCTGAATGGTGAATTCGCTGAGTATACCTATATTCACGGCAACTCTTGGGTCTATAAGATGCCGGAAAGCGTCCGAGAGGAGATTCGCGTATTGACGGAGCCGGTAGCGGTTGCGACACGCGCTGTTGAACGCGCGTGTGCCCCCGGTCTACCACAAGTCGGAGATGGTTACAGTATCGGAAGCAGCGTGGCAGTCCTCGGATGTGGACCGATTGGTCTCCTCGTCGTCGCTGTCTTACGAGATAGTGGTGCTGGTACTATCATTGCCACTGACCTTGTTGACAGTCGATTAGAGATGGCGAAGCAGATGGGAGCAGATGTGGTCGTCAACGTCGGGGATACAACACCTGAAGAACGGGTCGAGCAAATTCAGGAACTTACAAACGGTGTCGGCGTGGACATCGCCATTGAATGTGCAGGCATACCAGCGGTTTTCTCCGAAGCATTGGACGTAGTGAGACGCGGCGGCAAGGTCATCGAAGTTGGACATTACACCGATTCTGGAGATATTCGAGTCCGACCTCACCAGATTTGCAATAAAGACTTAGATGTTTGCGGTGTATGGGCATATCCGCAGATCCAGTTTCAAACAGCGTTGGATTTCCTTCAGATAACGCGCGCCCCGTTGCACGAATTGATAACGCATCACCTACCGTTGCACCAATTGGAAAAAGGCATTGATATGCTTGGACAAGAAGGCGTTTACAAGGTTGTAATTGAACCACAGTTGTAAGAGTGGCAGTCGGCTTTCAGCTTTCAGCGGGGACTCAAAAACGCTCCTTGCTGACCACTGACACCTAAAATTGTGAGTAGAGGGAACAATGAAAAACCACAGCAGTCAGCAAAGAAACGATTATCAATCAGCAGTCAAGCGTCAGCAAGACAGGGTAGGTTCATCAGAATCCCCTTTACTGATGGAAACCGATAGCCGATGGCTGATAGCCATCTTTCTGATATGTTGCTATCTGCTGTTGAGCTTCTTTATAGGCATTAGAGCCGGAATTACCGCAGATAGCGAGGGTCCCCTTTCGGACGAAGTGCCAGTAGAGGGACCACCGCTCTTCAAAACCATAGAAGGCGCGAAAACTTACATTGTGCAACACCAGAACAAAGATGGCGGTTGGCCCCTAATCCCGGGCGGAGATAGCAATGTGGAGAATACCGCCTTCGCGGTTTGGGCATTGATTGATGCCGGGTGGGGCACTGGATCACAGGTCGTCCGAATGGGGGTTCAATACCTCAGAAATACGCAGTGGGATAACGGGAGTTGGAACAACAACACCGCCCACACTACCTTTGCGCTGATTGCATTAGCAGCGGCGGAGACCGATCCTGAAGTCCGTTTTAAAGGGCTCCAGTGGTTAAAAAAAGCACAGAACCGCAGTGGTGCATGGGGGAAAAAAGAACGGAGCCCTGACAACGTTCTCTACACTGCCGCGGTATTAGCTGGATTCAGGCGGCTCGGCTTCGAAAAAAATTTTGAACCGATCTCCAAAGGTGCAAATTGGCTGGAGAAAGGTATTAATTTCGATGGGGGCTGGGCGTTAGAACGTGGGGGCAGGTCTGACGTTTTCATAACGTCCTGGGTGGTTCAAGGTCTGGAGACTGTTTACAATATCAATATCCAAATTGCATGGTTAAAGCAGTTTCAGAATGATGATGGTGGATTCGGGAGATATAAGGGGAGTCCAAGCGATCCAGAAATCACAGCGATTGCAGTTATGGCACTCGCTGCCGGAAATGATCCGCTCAACACCCGCCGGATTGCTATCAATTATTTAACAAACATGTGGCAGGAAAATGGCAGTTTTATCAGCAATACACCGATTGAACTGTCGGAACCGACCGCCAATTTACAGTCCACTTGTTTTGTCCTTATCGCTATCCATGCCAAAACGCCGGATGAGCTCGCTGTAGAACAATAAGCAAAATCTGAGGTCAGAGAGAAACGGTACTACCGCCGTTCATCAGCTCCAATGCCTTGTCTTGCCAATGCCCCGGGCATAATATAGTGTTCACCTTTGGTTACCTGAGCGACCTGCTGTTGGAAATTATCTCCGATGGAGTTGCTTCGCATGGAGGTAACCCCGCCGATGACGTAAACCCGAGCAAACGCACCTCGACATACTGAAATTGCTTTGCCTGCGGTATACCCTTTTTCTGATCGTTTGCTCGTTGGTTCATCTGTGACGATGATGAGGACAAGGTTGCGTCCTTCTTCGGTGCGGAGTTTTGGCACTCCTTCAATGATGGCATCCAATAGATGCTCATCGCCGTTTTTTGGGAGGCGAAATAGCGACTTCACCTGCTCTGCTTCCAATGGGGGCTTGGTTATCACAACAGTACTCTCGCCACCGCCGACTGCCGCCCAAAATCGGATCATCCCAAACCGATAATCCAATCCTGCCGCGTTGAACACAGAGACCATGAGATCCAAACCGTCGCATGCGGGATCCGTCTTGGTTTGCATACTCAAACTGTAATCAAAGACGAACACAACGTCTACTTTACCGGGATTACTCGCAACCAGATTCTCGGCAATGCGTTTAAACAAGCCATCGATCCTGAGGAGTGCCTTGTCGGCAATCGTTCCACCGCTCCGAATGCGCTGTCCATCCATCCGCCGTTGATTTGAATCGATTGGGTACCACATACCGTTCGTTTGATCTGTAAGTTCCGCCTGAATCTTTTCGCTAATACCGATAAAGTTGAGTTGTACGTCGTTTTTCCGACAAAGGTCAATAATTTGTCCGCTAATTTTGCTTTTTGCCTGTGCTTCTGTCCATGAAGTGCGCATCCGAGAGTTGGTTATCACGACGAACTGCGTTACGACCTCTTCTCGGAATTCCAACTCGCTCAAACCTTTTACTACAGCGTCAAGTCCATATCCAGATTCGACGTTGTTCCCGGATTCGACTCGCATATCCTCGAAAGCACTTTCAATGCTGAGGTAGTCAAATGTCCACTGATGGAAATTGACGCGTGGTTCTCCGTATACCGAATGAAAGCTCACCAATGCAAATCGGTAGTCCATCGTTTTCGCCTCCATAACGGTGAGCATGTCAATGAGACTATTTTCAAGGGCGGCAATATGTCGTGACATCTGTCTGCTACCGTCCACGATGAATACTACATCTACCTTTGGATTCTGAGCATGTTGCGTTGCGCGTTTTGCGATGTCCTTGAGGCTTGCGCCAATATCCGCTTTGAGAGGTTTTTCCTCCTTCGCCCGCGGATCTACCATGATCCTGTGTTTCCGTCGAGGCGGACGAACCTGTGCTGATGCTTGCAATGCGGACACCAACAGTCCTATGGCAAGCAAGCAGCATATCCAAACCGTTTGGTCCCACTTGCAAACTAAACCTTGCTTAACAAAAGTCATATCATCTCCGAATTAAAATTCATTAGACGCTGCGGCACTCGCAACTAATATGTGTCCAAGTCAATTTCTTCCTCGCTAAACCGGAGGTGTGCTTGATTGACTAATTCAACAATACCGTCCCACTGCTCGCGCGTTCCGTCAGAAATACCATCCCTTTCAAGTACCTCAGCAAATTCAAGGAGGGTTTCGCTAAACTTGTCTTGCAAGTAGACATACTCCTCAGTCTGATCTGCGTTCTTGGGTGGCTCGAAGCTTGAGATGCTCGCTGCATATCTAACGAGTCCTTTCACCGCCTCAATGGCTTTCTCTTTGCTCTCTTTATCATCAAAGTAGTCAACGACAACAAAATAGTCATCTATCATCAATGCCATAAGTGCTTTGAGATCGTCAACCTCAGGCATATCTTCCTCTGGAATATCAGGCTCTGGTGCTTTTTCGGCATCAGGCTCCGATTCTTGTTTCAGAAAGAGAGCATAACTCATAACCAACGTCTTCTTTGGAATCAGAGCGACCGCGTTTGCAGCATCTTCATGCCCATTGATACCTTCGATATCCACTCCCACCTTGAAAGCATCGTCTCTGCCCATACCGATAAACTGCTTGAGAAATTCTTCCGCTGCAATAGCGTCTGACTCCTTATGTTCATAGATTTCCACTTTTATGACCTTCCCTCTCATATCCAGTCCAACGGCACCTTTAATAACGCCGTGCGGTCCCTCTGCATCAGCAAACAACACCAAACCCATCGGCTTCTTTCTATCGCTAATCGGAATGTGGAAAGTCGGTTTCAGGTCTTCCGCTCGAAGCTTAACACCGAGTTCCTTCTCTATAGAAACTATTTTGTCTGGATCAATGACAGGATTTCGTTGAACAAATTTTTTGGCTTTCGGGAAGATGGTTTCCGCCAGTTTCTCACCGGATAACTCACCAGCACTGCTAAGTAGTGGTGTGCTCAGTATGAAAAAAATAAGTCCTAACAGAATACCTGTTCGAGGCTGCCGATAGATGTCGGAAAACATCACAATCTCCTTTTTAACGATGGGAATCTGGGCGTTACTCCAAATGAAAAGCATTCTCACTGCGAAGCAAAATTATGCCATTTAAGGCACAACTTCGTTTCATAACGGTGTCTGGTTAATTCCAACGCGGGGGTTTGAACGTTTTTTATGAGTTTTTATTTACACCGTAAGTTTATCAGAAATCGTTTTTTTTACAAAGATTTTTACTGTGACTCCCCATTCAAGATAGTCCTCAGACAACTTAAACCTCTCGCTTATAATCCTAAGACTTCTAAACGAAAAGTGACGCTATGGCGGTTTAACCACAACACTTCAACGTCTGGTCTGGTAGGAACACTCACTTTCGGTCTCAAAAAACTGAACTGATAGCCGAATGATCCATTTAACTGTGCCACCCCAAAAATACTCTCAATCAGTCTTATGTTGAGTCCAGTAGATGCTTCCGCACCAAAAGTATTCTGAATATTCGCTGGTGCGGAGAACTGTTCCCTAAAGGCATAGAAATTTGATCCGAGTCCAATAAAGGGTGCCCATTTCCCACGCCCACTCAGCGTCAACATCATACCAACAGTTTCAACGTCCAACATTCCGAAGGGCAGGACATCTGTACTACCCCCGCGAGTATCCACGACGTAACTACTGAATGGGACTGAGAACTGGAGTGCGGATGTCAACTGATATCCTATTGAAAATTCTTCGGTGCGTGCGGTTTCCAGTTCGTCGTTGGTGAGTGTTAATCCGCGACCGGTGCTTACGACCGCCCCTTTGGCAACATGTAAGTATTTTTCAAGTTCAAGTGCAGTACCGATAGTTGGTAACCCCATAAGACCGACAAATATGTAGATGCTGAATGTAGTTAGAAGTTTCATGATACCTCCAATGCTGAAAAAAGTAATCCTTATGTATTTCCTCTACCGTTGGCGAATCCAATGTTCAACAGGATAGAAGAGGGAGAACAACACAGGTGCCAAAATAAGGTTAGCCACCGTTGCCGAGACCATGCCACCGAAAGTCGGGACCGCGATGGGTTTCATCAATTCTGCCCCAGTAGTGGTGCTGATTTCTGCTAACATAATTGGTAATAACGCCAAGATCGTGGTTGCTGTGGTCATGATGATGGGGCGGACACGCAATAAACCAGCATTGATTACGGCTTCGTCAATCGGTTCGCCACCCCGAACGCGTTCCAGTAAGTATTCGATTAAGACGATTCCATCTTCGACAGCTATGCCAAATAAGGCTATATACCCTACCCACACCGCTGTGCTATACTTAATGGCGTAACCACCGCCGAGTGCTTCTGGCACAAACGCCATCAACCACTGCATCCACATACCACCGATGAATGCGAAGGGAATCGCAAAAAAGATCGAAAACATCGCAGAAGGCGACTTGAACTGGAGGTATAGCAACATGAAAATGACGGCGATACACACTGGTACGACGATTGCTAACCGATCTCGAGCTTCAAGCTCAGCTTCGTACTGCCCGCTAAAAGCGTAGAAATAGCCTTGCGGTAGCGTCGGCTTAATCTTTTCATCAAGGGTCTCTTGGGCTAATGCCACGAAGTCAACCAGTCCAATGGTGTCAACATCCACATCACAAAAGACTCGAGAAAAGAGTAACGTATTTTCGCTCGCGATCTTCGCGGGACCGGGTCGTCTCTCAATTCTTACGAGTTGTTCAAGTGGAATATGCAATCCTTTTGGTGACGGCACGAGGACACGCTTAAGTGCTTCAATATTATCCCGCAATTCTCTCATGTAACGGATACGAATCGGAAATCGCTCCCGCCCTTCAACAGTATGAGTCAAATTCATACCACCGATCGCAGTCATGATAATTTGCTGTACCGCCCGGATTTGGATGCCGTAGCGAGCAGCTTCCTCTCGATCGATGTGAAATTCGAGGTATGGCTTATTTCCAATGCGCTCAGCATACGGACCCCGTGCCCCCTCAAGTTTAAGGAGTTCCTGCTCAATGCGGACCGCAATCTCCTCAATTTTGGCAAGGTCTTTACCAAACACTTTAATTCCAATCGGGGTTTGTATGCCTGTTGCAAGCATATCAACACGATTACGTATGGGCTGCGTCATAATGGGTGAAACCCCCGGCATTCGGGTAGCCTCCGTCAGTTCGGCAATGAGTTCGCTGCGGTTTTTGGTCCGGAAGTAAGTCTTATGCTTGAGGGTAGGCTCAATTTCCTCGGCGATCCGATGAAGTTTCGTCTCAGTCTCAGATTCACCTATTTTAACGTGTTCCAATCCCATCCCACCCATCCGCTTTTCAGCGAGGAGTTCTTCTAAAAGGATTCGTAATAACCAGATGCGATACAACTGTTCTCGCTCGTCAACTGACAAATAAGAATTGTGATATGTTGTTGCTAAGGTATCAAATCGTTTTACGGTTGCCGTAACAATATCATCCAGAAAATCAGCATTGATATGACTGGCATGTTCCTCGCTTATCAGCCCTGCGCGTTTTAAGCGTTGGACGAGATCGGACACAAGTTCCTCCGTTGAATTGCGTTTAACCGATCGTCGGGGCCACTCCGCTGGGTCAACTATATTGACAATAGTTTCAAACATACCAATTGGGGCAGGATCGGTCGCTGTCATCGCGCGCCCTAACTTTCCAACGACAAGTGAAACTTCCGGGAATCGATTCATAATCAAATCCTGCTTCGCCATGACATCCTTTGCTTGCGTAATTGAGGCACCCGGAAGCAGCACCGGCATAAACAGCAGTGCCCCTTCGTTAAGTGGCGGCATGAATTCCTGCCCAATATTTTTATAGAAAGGGGTCAGCGGTATGCTTGCGATAAAAATAAGTATCGCCAAGACAACAACAGCGAGCTTCGTCCAAATATTTTTTACAGCCAATCGAATAATCGGGCGATAACTGGTTCTGAGTACCCACGTAATCCCCTCGGCTAATTTTCTTAGAGGCAAGCTGAGTAGCGCGAAGAATTGTGCTATTAGTTTGGAAACCATACCCGTTCGGGTACGGGTTGGGTCTGCAAGTAGAAATGACGCTAAAACTGGTACCAGACTAATCGCTATGAGGGCTGCCCCAAGCATAGCGAAAGTTTTTGTATAGGCAAGAGGTTTGAAGAGTTTACCTGCTTGACCGGTGAGAGAAAAGACAGGTATGAAGGCGACGATAACGATGAGCATTGCAAAGAAAATAGGGGGTCCCACCTCTTTAGCGGCACGGGTTACAACCTGAAGTTTGCTTTCACCTGGATGCGGTTCCTGTAAATGTCGTGTGATATTTTCTGTCATCACAATACCCGCATCCACCATCACCCCAATCGCGATAGCGATGCCACCCATTGACATGATATTCGAGGGTAAACCAATAATCCGCATGCCCACAAACGAAAGCAGAACCCCCATCGGTAAGACAAGTGCTATTATCAGGCTACTTGAAACTTGACCCAAGAAAAGCAGGATAATGACCGCCGCGACGATGATTTCCTCCGTCAGCGTTTCCTTCAGTGTGTCCGTTGCGCGGTGAATGAGATGGCTCCGATCATAGAACGAGACGATTCGAACGCCCGGTGGAAGCCCAGGCGCGAGCTCCGCTATTTTCGCTTTGACATTCTCAATCACACGTAACGGATTGTCACCGTATCGCATTAGCACGACCCCGCCGGTTGCCGGGATGCCTGCTTTGTCTAACGCACCGCGCCGAAAATCGGGACCTTCGCTGACTGTTCCAAGGTTTTTGACATAGATGGGTACACCGTTATGTGCCTTGACAACAATATTTTCTATATCCGAGATGCTTTTGATAAACCCCAAACCCCGAATTAGAAACTCCATCCCGCCTTCCTCAATAACCTTCGCGCCAACATCAAGATTGCTCCCTCGGACAGCGTTGTAAACCATTGACAACGGCACGTCATACGCTAATAAGGTATTTGGATCAATGTCAATCTGATACTGTTTGACGTATCCACCGACCGAGGCAACTTCAGAAACGCCATCAGCAGAGGCGAGATAGTAACGAACCGTCCAGTCTTGGAGTGTCCGAAGCTCATGAAGCTCCAAATTGGAGGCAATAAGCGTCTCTCCATCTTCCGGACAGGTGCCCGGCTCGGCATAGCGTTCCGTTGGATGATTCGGGCAATAATATCCATTCTCAACGGTATACCAAAACACCTGTCCAACACCTGTTGCATCGGG
>Ga0209543_1000149_pt1 | contig 100026 bp, 84 predicted proteins | sample MesohylFT_FD_187296 | JGI IMG/M metagenome (GOLD analysis project Ga0209543, IMG submission 187296) | Host-associated microbial community of the marine sponge Aplysina aerophoba from Gulf of Piran - sponge mesohyl, lysed by freeze-thaw... | ecosystem: Host-associated > Porifera > Sponge >... | reverse complement strand
GCGCGCCGCCGCCTGCCGATCTGGCACTACTGCAACCCGTTCTGGCGGTACGGGATCGAAACCGGTTTCTGGTATGCGCTTATCTATTGGATGGGCGGCCTGTGGGCGGTTCTGGCTTATGCCGTCCTGTGCCTCGGCACCGTCTTCTCGATGAAGATCAGCAACTACATGCAGCACTACGGATTGCGCCGGGTCCGCCTGCGCAGCGGCCGGTTCGAGAAGGTCCGGCCCCGGCACTCGTGGAACGCCAACTACAAGTTCAGCAACTGGATGTTCTACAACATGCAGCGGCACCCGGATCACCACGCCGTGGCGAGCCGGCCCTATCCCCTGCTGCAGAATCGCGGCGCCGACGAGTCGCCGCAACTGCCGGGCAGCTACGCCAGGATGTTCAACCTGGCAGTGCGTCCCAAGCGATGGTTCGAGACCATGGACCCGCTGGTCGACCGGTGGCGCGCGCAGTTCTATCCCGAGATCGAGGACTGGAGCGCCTACGACAGCCCGGTTTCGACCGCGCGCCCGGAAGCGTTCGACGCCATCGTCGAGATATTCGCCGCCGCGCCGCATCTCGCAGGATGGATCGAGCGGCATCCGGAACTGCTCGACAGCCTGCAGGACAGGGAATTCACCGATCTCGACCTGCCCAAGGGCTTCGGCCCGGACCCGGAGGCCGAGGCGATCGCCCGCCAGGGCCTGACACGCCTCTACTGGACGCACGAATTCGGCGTCGCCGAAATGAAGGAACGCATCGCCGAAACGCCGGTCCAGGACGTTCGGGACACGGTGGAGACGCTGCGCAACTGGTCGAACGACAAGGCGTTCCAGATCGGCATGCACACATTGCGGGGCAACCTGACGCCGATCGAGGCGGGGACGGCCCTGTCCAATCTGGCCGAAGCCTCGATTTCCGCCGTCCTGTCGTCGGTCGCCGAGCAATTCGCCGGCCGGCTCGTGCCGGGGAGCGGGGGCGGTGTCGCCGCTGCAATCCTGGGCGATCCGGCGAGCCGGGAAACGGCGCCCGGCGCTGCGCTCGAAATTCTCTTCGTCTACGAAGGCGGCTCCGACGACAGCTACGATGGCCTGTGCTGGCGTTTCCACGATGCGCTCAGGGAACTGTCGCGCGACAGCCTGATTTTCGCGCCGATCCCCGGCAGCCGGAAAGGGCGCCCTGTGCGGTCCCTGACCGGTTTCGCGGAGCACTGCCGGACCGCCGCGCCGGCAAGCGAACTTCTGGAACTGACCCGCGCGCGCTGCATTTTCGAACACGGCGCGGCCGGAATCGGAGAGCGGTTCGACCAGGCGCGGCGCGAAGCCCTGGCCGCGGGCGCCGCGCGCGGCAGGTTGATCGCCGAACTGCACACCGCCGGCAACGGCGATGCCGGAACCGGGCTTGCTGCGTATGAAAACATGCGCGGCGGCCTTTTTGATGTCGAACGCGCTGCACGGCTCCTGCAACTGGTCCTTGCCGGGGACGCCCCGGACGATCCCGCACCCGCCGCGGCTTCGGTCTTTCGCGCCGCAGCCGCACAGGGAAAGATCGCTGACGGTCCGGCGGCGGACCTGGCGGACGCCGCGGCGCTGTGGCGGAACCTGCACGGCGCCCAGCGGCTCGTCGCAGGCGATGGCGTCCAGGCCGAGGCGCTGGGATCGAGTGCCAGGGACGTGCTCGCGCAGTCCTGCGGCCAGGACGATTTCGACGCGCTGGATGCCGCGGCCGGCGAAACGGCGGCGCGCGCCGCCGCCGTGATCGGCGCGCTGGACGCGACGGCGGACGCCGCGGCCGGCCCGTCCTGAGCCCGGCCCTGCCGCAAGAAGGGTGGATTGCAGGCGCCGCGGAAGCGCGCGATGCCCCGGCGCCATCGATACGCCACGGACCGGTTGAATGACTGACAGGCATCGACCCGACGGCAGTCCATCGCGCCGTTCCGCCGCCCCGGCCCCGGACAGCAAGACAGACGCGCCCGCTTCGCCGGCCAGACCGTCGCCGCCGGGAATCCTGACAAGGGTCTCGGCCGAGGACCGGGGGCTTGTCGAACGGCCGACGCTCACGCCGCATCTCGACTTTCATCCGGTCGACGGGCAGCAGACCCTGCTGGTTTCCGAAACCTTCAATACGCTGCTGCGCCGGCCGATCTACCGCGATCTGCTGCCACTGCTCGACGGCCGGCCGCAGGGCGACATCGTTGCGGCACTCGCCGGCGCCCATGCCGCTGCCGATATCCGCACCGCGCTCGCCGGCCTAGCGTCCAGGGGCTATGCCGTTTCCGCCGAACATTCGATGGACCGGGGCCGGGCGGCCTACTGGTCTGCCCTCGGCGCCGCGCCGCGCTGGGCGGAACAGCGCCTGGCGGCGGCGCGCGTGGCGGTCGACGGCGACGGCGGACAGTTTTCCCGGCGGCTCGAGGCGATGGGCGTCGCGACGGGCCGGGAGGATATCGCCCTCACAGCGGTCGTCTGCGCCGATTATCTCGAAGAACGCTGCGACGCCATCAACCGGAAGCGCATCGAAACCGGCGCACCGTGGGTGCTCGTTCGGCCGAAGGGCCTGCAACCGCTGTTCGGCCCGGTGTTCCGGCCGGCGGAACGGGGGCCGTGCTGGGCCTGCCTCGCCTACCGGATGCGCAGCCACCGGGAGGTCCACAACTTCCTGCGCAACATCGCGGGCGACGAGGCCGCCTTCCGGCCCGGCGCCGCAGAGCCCGCCGTGCTGGACGCGGTCTACGGCCTGATCGCGGCCGAGATCGCCAAATGGCTGGTTCTGGACGAAGCGGCACCGCTCCATGCGCAGGCCATCTCGCTCGATGTCGGCCGTCTCGCCGGCGAGCGGCATCCGGTCATGCGCCGGCCGCAATGTTTCGCGTGCGGCGACGAGGGCCTGTACCGCGCCGACCGGCCGCCGGTTCCGGTGCGCCTGCAGCCGAGCCCGACCGGCATCAGCAACAGCGGCGGCGTGCGCGCAGTCTCCCCCGAAGCGACCCTGGCCCGATACCGCAATCTGATCAGCCCGGTCAGCGGCGTCGTGACCTGGGTGGCGCGCACCACGGAAGAGGCCGATTCCTGGCTCCACGTTTACTGGGCGGGGACCAACTACGGACTGCGAAGCCGGAAATTGAGCTCGCTGAGGCGTAGCCTGCGCAGCAAGAGCGCCGGCAAGGGCAGCACGCGGGCGCAGTCCGAGGCCAGCGCCTTGTGCGAAGCGATCGAGCGCTACTCCGGCGCCTTCCACGGCGACGAGATCCGCCGGCTCGGGCGGTATGTGGATTTGGGCGCAGCCGGCAATGCAGCGGCGATCCACCCGAACGACGTCCAGCTGTTCAGCGAACGCCAGCTGGAAAATGCGGACGAAATCAACGCCCGGGGCCATCCGTACAATATCGTGCCGCAGCGGCTCGATCCGGACGCCGAAATAAGCTGGTCGCCGGTCTGGTCGCTGACGCAGGATCGCCACCGCCATCTGCCGACATCGATGCTCTACAGCACGCCGGCCGAGCAACGGGGCAGCGCCGATTTCATCGCGGATTCGAACGGCTGCGCCGCCGGCAATACCCTTGAAGAGGCGATCCTCCAGGGCTTCTTCGAACTGGTCGAACGCGACGCCTTCGCGATCTGGTGGTACAACCGGTTGCGCGTGCCGGGCGTGGATCTGGAAAGTTTCGGCGACGATTACTTGGCCTCGGCGCCGGACTATTACCGCCGGCATGAGCGCGACATGTGGGTGCTCGACGTCACCGCCGACCTCGGCATTCCCGCCTTCGTCGCCGTCTCGCGCAAGATCGGCGGCGAAACCGAGGACATCATCTACGGCGCCGGGGCGCATACCGACCCGCGCATCGCGGCCCTGCGCGCGGTGTGCGAGCTGAACCAGTGCCTGACCTGGCTGCCGCGGCCGGGCGGCGGCGGCCCGGCGATCGACGATCCGCTGGCGCTGTGGTGGTGGAAGACGGCGACGCTGGCGGACCATCCCTGGCTGGCGCCGGCGGCGGGGGCGCCCACGCGCGGCAATGCGGACTATCCTGTCCCGGATACAGCCGACGCGCGCGAAGAGGTCGAGCGGTGCCGGGCGCTGGTCGAGGCCAGGGACATGGAATTTCTGGTGCTCGACCAGACGCGGCCGGATATCGGCATGCCGGTGGCGCGGGTCATCGTGCCCGGCCTGCGCCATTTCTGGGAGCGTTTCGCGCCCGGGCGCCTGTACGACGTTCCGGTCGAAATGGGCTGGCGCGAGTCGCCGCTGCCGGAAGCCGACCTCAATCCTGTGCCGGTTATCGCGTGAGGAGCGGATATGAATTTTGAGGAAGGCCTGGCCGTGACCCAGGAGCGCCTCGCCGGCGAAGCCGGCTCCATGGCCGAAGTGCTGGAACGGTTGAGGGGCCAGATATCGCCCGTCCTGATCGGTGACCGTGAGTGGGAAAGTGTCCTGGAGCGCGCCCGGGACCTGCCGGCGGCCGTGGCCGCCTTCCCGTTCGGCTTCGAACTGCCGCTGCACGAGACCCGGCCGGGCGCCGACCTCGGAGTTTCGGTTGTCGGCGGCACCGGACCGGCGGCGTATTTCGAAAAACAGGCGCGGCTGGACAAACCGGTTCCGTCAGCTTCGGCCATCGCGCAACTGCTGGAGCAAACCGAGCCCGACGATTCGCCGCTTTGCCAGGTCGTCGGACGGAAGATGATGCTCGAATACGACGTCGCTTCGAGACCCGACGACGCGCCGGCGGATCCCGGCATCTTTCTCCGGCCGGCAGAACGGCCGATGGTGGGCGACGGCCGATGCCTCGGCGATGTCGGTACGGTGCTCGACGCGCTGGTATCCGCCGTTGGTTGGAGCCCCGATGCCGCCGAGCGGCAGCATGCAGAGCGGATTTACCTGGCGCAAAGGCCGGACACGCGAGTCGAATCCTTTGGCGCCTTCCCTTCGCGGGAACGAGCGCTCCGGCTTGCAGTGACGGGGTTTCGGAACTCGCAGGATCTGGCGGCATTCCTCGAACGCGCGGGCTGGCCGGGACAGCGCCCGGCCGCCGCGGCCGCTGTCTCGCGCTTCGAAAAACATGGCGGGTTCGTCGCCCTGGGGGCGCATTTCGACGTCTTGTCCGGCGGTCTGGGCCCAACGCTCGGACTGAGTTTCATTGCCAAGGAAAGGGTGTCTAAGGATCCGCGCTATTGGCTGGACGATCCCCGCCTTTGGAATACCTTCGTCGACGGCCTGCGCACGGAAGGTCTTGGCGTGCCGCAGAAATTGTCCGCGCTGTCAGGATGGACGGCGGGGCCGACGACGCTGTTTTCGAGGTCCGGCCAGTTTGTGCTGCTGCGCGGCATTCACCACTTCAAGATCGTGTTGGACGGCGACGGCATCGGGCAGGTCAAGGGCTACGTTTACATGGTGCTGATCGCCGCGCCGACTTCATAATCGTCGGTCGACATCCCGATACGAACGCCCGGCCCTCGCTCCGGGACCGCGGAAATGTTATGTTCGGACATCCTGCGGAACGGTAGCGCAATCCTGAGGCGATGACAGTGAACGAACGTCCGGAGACATCCGCGTCAGAAGAGAAAAGTGCGGCCGAACGCTACTACGACGAAAACACGCCCGGCATCTACCTCAACGGGTGGAACCGCGACCATATCCATTTCGGACTGTTCGAGCCCGGGGAGTGTCCCGAACCCGGCGAATCTCTCGTCGATTCACCGGGCCTCGCCCGGGCCGTGGAGCGCATGGTCGAGGCCATTGTTGCGCCGGCCGGAATCGAGGAACGCCACCATGTGGTGGATGCGGGATGCGGCGTCGGCGGAACCGCCATTCTATTGGCCCGGTCCAGGGGATGCACCGTCACCGGCGTCAACATCAACAGGATGCAGCTGGAAATTGCCGCCGGAAAAGCGGCAGATGCGGATCTGGATAACCGGATTTCCTTCGAATATGCGGATTGCTCGCAGAGTCTGCCCTTCGCCGACGATTCGATCGATACTGTCGTCAACATAGAGAGCGCCTGCCACTACAGCGACCGGAGGCAATTTCTTCTCGAAGTGGGCCGGATACTGAAGCCCTCGGGAAAGATCGCGGCAATGGACTGGATGGCGCGCGACGGCCTGGCGGCCGATGTCTACGAGAAGCACATCGTGCCGCTGTGCAAGCCATTTGCCGTGGACGGTCTGGAGACCCAGTCCACCTACACGGAGAAACTGCACGAAGCGGGTTTGGAAATTCTCGAGTTCGAGGGATTCGACGGCAAGGATTCGGATAACCTGCGGCTTGTCGGAAACAGCTACAATTTCCTTGCCACGCTACAGTTTGCCGGAGTCGAAACGCCGGGGATCCGCGGGCTGATCGATCAGTTCGGAACGCTGTACGAAGCCTGGAAAAACGGGAGCTTCGAGCTCAAGCGGTATTGCGCACAGAAACCCGCATAGTCCGGCCGCCATCCAGGCCTCGGGCGTTCGGAATTTACAGATTCCGCGACCGGACAGGTCACCGATCCGGCTTGGCCCCGGACAGGAAATGATAGGTGAACACGCCTTCGCGCAGACCCTGATCGTAGCCGACAGTCGCTTCCATAAATTCCTGGGACGCCTTGTTCAGCCCGCCGGACCGGGGGTTCAGGAAAGTCAGCAACAGCCACCCGTCGCGAAGCCGTTTCGTCGCCGGCGCCGCTTCCGACGAAAGATCCCGCTCCCGAATGTCGACGAATCCGGCTTCGTCGAGCAATGCAATCACGTCGCGCCACCGCTCGAGCGGCGGCATGCGCCAGCCGCGCTGCGCGGTGGCATGATTTGCTTCCTGTTCTTCGGACATGGGCGCACCGCTCAGCAGCCCTTCGAGAGCCTGCCAGCGCCCGCCGGGCTTGAGCACCCGGTACACGCCCCGGAGATAGGCGAGCTTGTCCTCCGCATAGCAGAAGGATTCGTGATTCAGGACAGCGTCGAAACTGGCATCGGGAAACGGCAGATCCATGAAATCGCCGTAACGGAAGTCGACCAGGTGGCCTACTCCGCGCTCTTCCGCGTGCTGCGTCGCCACGGCGATATGAGGTTCGCAGATCGTCAGGCCGGTGACGCGTACGCCGCAGGTCTCGGCCAGCGTAATCGCAGTGCCGCCGACGCCGCAGCCGGCATCCAGCACGTGCCGCCCCGGTCCGAGGTCGCACCCCTGCACGAGCGTCCGGTTGGCGCGCAGCAGGCCTTCCCGGTCCGTCGTCGTGTCCGGGCCCCAAAGGCCGAAATGACAGGCCAGCAGGTCGCCGCCGAACATTTCCATGCGCTCGGTCAGGTCGGCGTAGTGCTCGGAAACAGTGGTTTCCATCTCGGTCCCGGTATCCGGCGGTTGCTGAATTCGATTCATCGCGCGGCAGCGTAGGTAGACCCAAAGCGCTTTACAAGGACGCAGACTTCCGGGCGGTGCAGGGAGTTGCCTGCGGAAAGGCTTTGCTGCGATAGGTATCGGGGCCTCCGAAACGCCGGGCCCCGAAGACATCGACAACGAGCGTGGAAAGTGGATGCCAATGAACGAACGAGGTGTCATTCCGGGCCTGAGCAGAGAACAGGTGGACCTCGATCCGCGGTCCCGCGACTTCGGAAGAATGATCGAACGGACGCCGGGCGCGGTGGCGCGGCCGAAGAGCGTCGAGGACGTGTCGGGCATTGTCCGGTGGGCGGCGAAAGAGGACGTTCGGCTTTCCATTCGCGGCGGCGGGCACTCCCAGGGCGGCCAGAGCCTGACCGACGGCGGGCTGGTGGTCGACACGGTCTGGCTCGGTCGGGTCGAAACCGCCGGCCCGGACCTGGTGCGCGCGCAAGGGGGAGCGCAGTGGGGCTCGATTGTCGACGCGCTGCGCGAAACGAGCGGACTCCCGCGGATTCTCGTAGACACGGCGGAAGTCAGCGTGGGCGGCACGCTGTCTGCGGGAGGATTCGGAACGACGTCCCATCGGCACGGGGTGCAGGCCGGGCAGGTCGAGCAACTCGAGGTGGTGACCGGAACCGGCGAGAAGGTTTTGTGCTCAAACAGCAGGAATTCCGGCCTGTTCGATGCAGTCAGGGGCGGTCAGGGCCAGTTCGGCATCGTAACCGACGCCTGGATCCGGCTTCGAAAGGCCGGCAAACGGATCCGGCAATACGAGCTCCGCTACCGTGACTTCGACCGGTTCGCGAACGACTTCGAACAAGCCGTCCGCGAAGACAGGTTCGACCATATTCGGGCGGAAACCCGGGTCCATGACCGGGATATCGTCATGAGCGCCGGCGTCGAATATGACGAAGATCACGACGAGGGCAGGACGCTCAGTGGTTTGGGATACGACGAGATCGTTTCCGCCAAGGACTCAGCCGACGTCGGACGCGCCGGAATGTATCCGAGATGGGCGTTCAGCCGGAGGATGTTTCACCCCTGGCGGGACTGGTTCATGCCCTGGGAGGCCCTTCGAACGGTGCTCGCCCAACCGTGGCTCGACCCGGACCGGGTGCCGCGCACGCCGGACATCTGGATCGGCATTTACCCGATCGCAACGCAGGATATCGGCGCGCCGCTTTTCATGCACCCCGCGGGCGAACGGATGTTCTCATACTCGGTCCTCGCCGTTTTCGACGAGTTCGAACGGGCAAACGAACTGGCGGAACGGCTGCGGAGGATCGACAGAACGCTGATCGGACTCGGCGGGAAAGCCTATCTGTCGGGCCGCGTGGGTTACGGACCCGGCGAATGGCGGGAACACTATGGCGACATGCTTGAAACGGCCATCCGCTGGAAAAACGAGTTCGACCCGAACCGGGTTTTCGGCGGCGAAGGCATGCCGTTCGACGGAAACCCGGCGGCTTCAGGCGGCAGCGTCGCCTGAGACTGTATCGGCCTTTCCGGAAGCCGGGTCGCCGCGGTCGATCGCAAGCAGCAACGCCGGCAGGAGCAGCAGGTCGGCGACCAGCGCGAAGCCGATGATCATCGCGGTGAGAAGGCCGACCTGCGCCGTCGGGATGAACGGCGACAGGAGGAGGATCAGGAAGCCCGCCACCAGCACGGCCGTGGTCGTGACGAGCGCCCGGCCGGCCGCCTGGAAGGCATAGCGAACCGCCTCCTCCGACGAATGGCCGAGTTCGCGCCGCGCGCGGCGGTATTTGCTGAGGAAGTGCACCGTATCGTCCACGACGATGCCGATTGTCATGGCGACCACCACCGACAGGGCGAGGCCGACCTGCCCGACGATCAGCCCCCAAACGCCGAATCCCATCACGGCGGGCACGAAATTGGGCACGAGGCTCATGAAGCCGAGGCGGAGCGAACGGAAGGCGGCAATCAGGATGAGCGAAATGCCGAGCAGCGCAACCGCGGTTCCGAGCAGCATGGCGCGGATGTTGCGCTGCCCGATATGGGCGAACAGCAGCGCCGGTCCTGAACTGTCGACCCGTGTAATTTTCGGCGCATTGCCCTTCAGCCAGGCTCGCGCACGCGCATTCAGGGCCAGCACGTCCCCGGAAGAGAGCGTCCTGGTCGTCACGGTCAGGCGCGTTGCCGATTTGGCCGTGTCGATCCGGTTGTTCAGGTCCAGGCCCTGGGGCAGGGAAAGCTCGTAGAGCAGCAGGTATTGCGCGGCGAGATCGCGGCTTGCCGGCAGCCGGTAGGTCGCCGGATCGTCGCCATGCATGCTCTTGTTGAGTTGCCGGAAGGTATCGGTAATCGAGTCGACGTGCCGCGTTTCCGGCTGTTTGCGGTACCAGTCGGCGAAGGCCGAGACATTGGCGAGAAAGGCGGGATCGGTGACGCCGCCCGGTTCGGCCGCGTGCAGCGAATATTCGAGCAGGGTGTTGCCGCTCAGCCGTTCGTCCAGGAAATCCGTATCCTGCCGGAACTCCGTGCTCTCGTCGAAGAAGTGGACCAGCACGTCGTTCAGATCGTTGCGCGGGATGGCGGCCAGCAGCGCGAGCACGACCGCCACCGAGCCCCACAGCACGGCCGTGCGGCGGCGCACCACGAAGTCCGCGAGGGCCGCCATGGCCCGGTCGTCCTGCCGTCCGGAGCCGCGCGCGCGCAGGGGGAGGAGCGAAAGCAGCGCCGGCAGAAAGGTGACCGAGAGCAGGAAGGAGGCGACAATGCCGAAGGCCACGAAATTCCCGAGATGCCGGTAGGGCGGCACTTCGGAGAAGTTCATGGTCAGGAAGCCGAGCGCCGTCGTCACGCTGGCCAGAAAGACCGGATGCAGGTTGATCCTGACGGCTTCGACAATGGCCTCGCGTTTCGAATCGCCGGCCCGCAGGCGCTGCTGCAACGTCACCAGCAGATGTACGCAGTTGGCGACGACGATCATCAGCACGATGGTCGGGGCCGGCGCCGTCGGCGGTGTGAACGGCAGGCCGACCCATCCGCCCATCCCCATCGACACGACGATGGAGAAGACCATGACCAGCCCGGTCGCCGCGACGCCTGCAAAGCCGCGGGTCAGGAGGATGAGGACCAGGGCCATGATCGCAAGGCTGGCGGGCAGGAAGACTTTCTGGCTGTCGACCGACGCCTGGGAGAAGGTGTGGTTGATCATCACCGTCCCGACGACGCGGACATCGACGCCCGGAAAACGCTTTTCCGCCTCGGCGGCGAGCTTGCGGGCGAACCCGGCCACCTCGGGTACCCGGATCGCCTGGTCTTCCTCCGGCAACTCGACGGTGACGTTGACAGCGCTGACGCGGCCGTCCCGCGCCAGGAGGCTGCCCTTGAGCCGCGGGTCGGCGAGGGCCGCGGCGCGGATCCGCGCCCGTTCCTCCGGATCGCCCAGCTTTGCGGAATCGACGAGGTCGCGCACCACCAGATCGTCGCCGACCGCCGTCGTATGCTGGAAATTGGCGATCGAATCGACCCGGCGGGAATAGGGCGTCTGCCAGGCCCGTTCGGTCAGCCAGACCGCGGCCTTGAGGGCCGGTTCCGAGCTGGCGTCGCCGGCCTCCGGCACGATCATGAAGAGGACGTTTTCAGTCTTCCCGTAGGTGTTCTCCAGCGCTTCGTAGGCTAAGAGCTCGGGATTATCCTGGCTGAAAAAGATCCGGTAATTCGTCGAAAATTGAAGAAAGGCGCCGCCGGCTCCAGCGATCAACACCAGGATGAGACTGGCCGCAATGATCGGCCAGCGCAACGCAACCACACGCTCGGCAAAGCGTGCCTCGAACGGCCGCGTCGGGTTGCCGGGCTGGTCTGCCATCGTCGGAGCCACGAGCCGTGAACGCGTCAGGCAGCCAAAACCGCACGGTTCCGTTCATCGCGGAACCCGCTCGGAGAATTTGCAGCCGGCTGAAAAAAAATCGGGCGCATAGAGGCTAGTACAATAGCCGCGCCCGAATAATCCAGACTGCAGAATAGCCCCGGCCCGGCCGGCAGCCGGGCCGGAAGCGGCTGGCGTCGTTCAGATGCCGCAGCAGCAAAGCCCGGCGGAGATCGCTTCGAGCTGCTCCTCGTCCATGACGGGATCCGGCGGCAACGCGAGATGGACGGTGCGCATGTCGCTCTCGTGCACCACGATATCGATGTTATCCGGAACCGTAATTCCGAATTCCTGATTCATGACGCTTTTCGGATCGGCGACAAGTTGCGCCCGGAACGCCGAATCCTCGGCGGCCCTGTTCGTGAGATGGGCGCGCATGTCCTCTGCTGATTGCATGATGTGTCTCCCTCGTTGTCAGTCCTGTTTGCGAAATTCAATATCCTGTCCAGCAGGACCGGGACTGGACTTGATGAATTCTAGCCTCGTGTCGAATAATTTCTAATACTGTTTTCTTGCTATCTTGATAAGATTTTCTAATTTCAGGAAAACGTCCGGAAACCGGTGTTCCGCAGGCTGGGCAGTCGGATGGTAACCTGTTGATATAAATAATAAAATCTGGGAGCAATCGACCGGAATGCCGGCGCGGGTCCTCGGCCCTGCGCCCCGCGGCCGCCCGCTGATTTCTGCCTCAGGTCCGCGATCGGTCCGGTATCTTGCCGCCGGTTCGCCGGCAGGGAGGTCTCAAACAGGCTTCCCGGTACTGCCAATTCGTTTGAATTTGCACTTTCTCCGGATACGACCATTTACAGAATTGGGCCTTTCTCACGCCGGATCGGTCCCGGCTTTCGCGTCGGCGGTTGCCCAACGCCGTGTCCCGTGTTTGAGTGCGGTCGCGAAGCTGGGTCGAACACGGTCATGCCGGCTCCCTTCTGCGAATGGCGTAAACGGGAATAGCGCTCCTTGTTCAACAACCCGTTTCACAATTTATCCGCCGACGCCAAGAACGAGCGCGAGCAGCTCGACCGACTTCTCAGAATAACCGCGCCGCACGAACGTCTGGCGCTCGCCGCCATCGGGTTGGTCGTTGCGGCGTTCGTGGCCTGGCTGCTGTTCGGCAGCGTCGTCAGGAGCGTGACGGTCGACGGCGTGCTGATCGCGCCGGGAGAGCGCCATGCCGCGGTTTCGGCTGAACCCGGTCAACTGATCGAGTATCTGGTCCGGCCGGGCGACCGCGTCCGGGCAGGCCAGCCGGTTGCGCGCCAGACCGTGCCCGATCTGGAACGCGAAACGACCGCACTTCGGGAGCGGGTGGACGTGTTGCGCGCGGAAATCGCGCGATCCGGCGGCACCGGCAGCGCGCTGCGGTCGCTGCTGGCCTCGACCCGGGTTGCGTTGCTGCGGATGGAGGCCCGGCGCTCGGCGCGGCAGACGATCGTTAGCCGGACCGCGGGCGAAGTCATGGTCCTTTCCAGGACCGCCGGAGATTTTCTGCCGGCCGGCACGGCCGTCGCACAAATTCGCCGAGCCGGGAACCGGCCGCTTCAGGCGGTGCTGCGGGTCGACCGGCCCACGGCGCAGCGCATCCGGCCCGGCATGGCGGCTACCGTCGAATTTGCGTTGCCCGACGGTGCGACACACCGACTGAACGGCACGGTCGCCGGGGCGGTCGCCAGTCCGCTGCCGGGCTGGCTGGCAGGGCTGAAGCCCGCCGTTCCGCCGTCCCGGCGCCGGATCGACATCCGCCTCGACGGGGCGTCGGACCTCACCGTGCCGGACGGCACAATCTGCCGGATACGGGTTGAACTCGGCAGACGCGCGCCAATCTCGCTCCTCGACCCCGGACGGTCCTGAATGTCGTCGCGCGCCCCGGACGCGTCTGCCAAATCGGGAACGAAGCCTGCCGGGGAACCCGCCGAACGGCGGGTGACCACGCCGCTCCTGCTGCAGATGCATGTAACGGAGTGCGGCGCCGCCTGCCTCGGCAGCGTGCTCGCCCATTTCGGGCGCTGGGTGCCGCTCACCGAGCTGCGCGAGAAATGCGAGGTCAGCCGCGACGGCTCGACCGCCGCGGGCATTCTGCGGGCGGCCCGGCATTACGGCCTCGAATGCACGGGCCGGAGCGTCGATCTCAACCAGATCAGGAAGCTGCCGCTGCCGCTGGTTCTGTTCTGGGAATTCAACCACTTTCTCATCCTCGAAGGCTTCGACCGCGGGCATTTCTATCTCAACGATCCTGCCACCGGGCGTCGCAAACTGACGGTCGAAGAGTTTGCAGAAGGCTTTTCGTCGATTGCGCTGCAATTCAATCCCGGGCCGGACTTCCAGAGCGGCGGCGCCCGGCCCAGCATTCTCCGGCAGCTCCCGCTCTGGCTCGCCGGAGCCCGGGGCGTGCTGGCCTACACGGTTGCCTGCGGCGCGATGCTGGCCCTGCTCGCGCTGGTGCTTCCGGCGTCGTTGAGCGTTTTTGTCGACCGGGTGCTCGAAGACAAAGAACCCTGGGGAGCGCTTGTGGCCGGTGTGCTGGCTGCTGCGGCCGTGCTGGTCTACGGCCTCACCTGGCTCAAACAGCGTTGTCTGAAGCGTCTGGCTGTCAGGATTTCCGTCGCCGCCGGCAATCGGTGCGTCTCGCAATTGCTGCGGCTGCCGGTCGAATTTTTCAGCCATCGGCTTGTCGGCGAACTGACAACCCGCATTCTCGCTATCGACAGAATTGCCAGGAGCCTGTCGGACCATTTCCTCGGCCTCCTGGTCGAGCTTGTGATGAGCGCCGTCTTTCTGGCCGTCATGCTGGTTTACGATCCGGTGTTGGGCCTGATCGTATTGGCTCTGGCGGTGATCAACGGCGTACTGGTGCGCACGATCGCGCGCCTCAGGATCGAAAAGGGCCATGCCCTGGGGCGCGAACAGGGGCTTCTGCACGGAGTCGGCATGTTGATGCTGCAGCACGCCGACACGTTGCGGATGACCGCCGCGGACGATCGCTTCTTCTCGCGCTGGGGCGGCCACCAGGCTCGCGAACTGGACGCCTACCAGCGCTACTCCGAACTGGGCTACATCAACACGGCGCTGCCCGGCCTGCTCACGATTTTGAGCAACGTAGCGGTCCTGACCATCGGGGCGACCCAGGTCATGGCGGGCGAAATCACGCTCGGCGTGCTGGTCGGATTCTACATCGTAGCGGCAATGTTCCTGGCGCCTGTCGGGCGTTTCGTCGAGTTCGCCGACAAGTATCAGGCGCTCGAAGTCGACATGCAGGGGCTGGAAGACATCACGAGGTCTTCGGAAGATCCGGGTTTCGCGCGCCGGAACCCGGAGGTGGATTCCATCCCTACGTTCAACGGCCGGCTGCAGCTGGCCGGCCAGGTGGAATTGCGCGGCGTTACATTCGGTTACAATCGGGGCCGGAAGCCCCTGATCGAGGATTTCAACCTGACGATCGGGCCGGGACAGCGGGTCGCGGTGGTCGGGCCGAGCGGCTCCGGAAAGTCGACCCTGTCGCGCCTGGTTTCAGGGGTCTACCAGCCTTGGTCCGGCGAGATCCTGTTCGACGGCCATCCGCGCCACGAAATTCCGGAGGAGGTGCTGCGGCGCTCCGTGTCGATGGTGGACCAGGAAATCGTGCTCTTCTCCGCGACCCTGCGCGAGAACATTACCCTGTGGAATCCGGCGATACCCGACGAAGCGATCATCTCGGCGGCGCGGGACGCATGCATTCACGACGATATCCTCAGCCGGCCGCTCGGATATGCGACGCCGGTGGATGAAGGCGGTGCGAATTTCAGCGGCGGTCAGCGGCAACGGTTCGAGATTGCCCGAGCCCTAGTCGGCAACCCGACCGTGCTGGTTCTGGACGAAGCGACCAGCGCCCTCGATGCCGCCACCGAGGAACTGGTCGACGACGCACTGCGGCGCCGGGGGGTGACCTGCCTGATCGTTGCGCACCGGCTGAGCACGGTTCGGGATTGCGATGAGATCATCGTGCTCGACAAGGGTGTGGAGGTGCAGCGCGGCACCCATGAGGAATTGATCTCCGACGAGGACGGCACCTATTTCAAACTGGTGAGGGCAGGTTGACCCGATGACGCCACCCGAACGCCGTTCGCTCGCCGATCTCGCCGCCCGGGCCGGGCCGCCCGTCGCCTGCGCCGGCAATCTGCCGGTCGATCTGGACGATCCGGATTTCTTCTGTTTCGTCGACCGAGGCGCCGTCGACCTGTTTCTGGTCGAGAAGCGAGACGGCGTGCAGCAATCGGCGCCACAGCACCTGCTGCGCGCCGACGCCGGCCGGCTGTTGCCGGGCGTCGCGCCGCACGACGGGGAAACGACCTTCAGCCTGATCGCAAAGGGTTTGCCCGGCACGGCGATCCGGCGATTGCCGGTTGCCGATCTCGGCGCAGCCCGCCCGGTCGAGTTGGCGGCGCAGGTCGATGCCTGGCTGTCGGACCTTTCGGCCATGCTGGTCCGCGACGTCATGAACCGGCCGCGGCCGGACGCGCTCCTCGCGCCGGGACAGGCTCTGCCGGCGGATCGGCGGACGCTTTCGGCGCGTCGGGGCGTGGTGTGGGTTACCGATCTGACTGCGGGAGCGAGTCTGTACCTCGACCTGATCGACCCGGCGGAGTACGGACCGGACGACGGCGCAACTTCCATTCCGCTAACGTCGACAAGCTGGGTCGCCATGCTGGAACCGGCGCCGTCTGCCGCCCGTGCTTCGGTGACTCTGGCCGAAGAAGGCCTGTTGCTGCCCGCCCTGTTGTCATTCCACGCCGCTGCCTTTGCCCTGGAGCGGCTCAACCGGAAGCTGGCGGTCGTCGACCAGGCAAATCTGGAGCGGGCGCGGGCAACAAGCCGCCGCAGCGATGAGGAAGGCGCCCGGCGGCGCCTGTTCAACCTGTATGACATATCCAAAGAGGGCGGCGCCGACGCCGGCGATTCGGCGCTGCCGGATGCGCTGCGGATCATCGGACAGCGCGAAGGAATCGCGTTCAAGATTCCGCCGCCTTCGAGCCGTTCCGAATCCGCCATCGGCCTGGACGATATTCTCGATGCGTCCGGCGTGCGCGCCCGGCAGGTGCGGCTCAGACGGGAAGACGCGTGGTGGTTCGGCGACAGTAATTCGATGCTGGCCTTTCGAGCGGAGGACGACCGCCCGGTGGCGCTGGTGCCCGGCCTGTCGGGACGCTACCGGGAAGTCGATCCCGTCGGCCGGCGCAGCGCCCGTGTGACGGCGGAACGCGCCGGCAGGCTGCGCTCCGACGCCTGGATGTTCTATCGACCGCTGCCGCCCGGCAGCGCCGAACCCGCCGATCTGTTCAGGATCGCGGGAAAGGGATTGACAGCCGATCTGGCGCGCCTGGTGCTGGCCGGCCTGCCCGGCGGCCTGATCATGCTGCTGCCGGCCCTGGTGCTGGGCCTGGTTGTGGATGACATCATTCCGGGCGGCGATACCGGGCTGCTTTATGCGGCGACCGCGGGGCTGGCGGCCCTGGCGTTGATCGGGGTGGTGCTGCACGTCCTGCAGGGAATGGCGCTGATGCGTCTGGAAGGGCGCACGACATCCCGGCTCGAAGCCGCATTCTGGGACCGATTGCTCCGGCTGCCGCCGGGCATGCTGCACCGCTACCCGGCCGGCGATCTGGCGATGCGGGGCATGACGTTCCAGAATCTCCGCAATGCTGTGCAGGGCGTCGTCGCCAATGCCATCCTGTCGGTTCTTTTCCTGCTGCCGGCTTTTCTGGTTATCTTTTTCTACGATGCCGTGCTGGGCGGCGTGGCCGTGGCCTTCAGCCTTCTGTTCCTGATCGTGACCGCGATCCTCGGACTGCGGCAAGTCTCGCCCCGTGGCCGGATAATCGGCGCCGTCCGCCGGGTGGCCGGCCGGCTTTTCCAGATCGTCAATGGTATTACCAAGCTGCGCGTCGATTGCGCCGAAGGATCGGCCTTTGCCGTTTGGGCGCAGGATTACCGTGCGCAGAAGCAGGCAGAACTTGAACTGGGCAATCTGGAAGAGCATCTGCAGGCCTTCTGCACGGCGCTGCCGTTTCTCGCCGGGGCAGCGCTGCTCTTTGCAGCCGCGTTGCCGGGCCGGGCAGCCATCGGCGTCGGCGATTTCCTGATCGTCTATACCGTGTTCATGGTGTTCCAGACGGCCGTGGCCCGCCTCGGGGATTCTTTCGGCGCGGTCGCCGCCGCCCTGCCGGCCTTCGAGCAGTTTCGGCCCTTCCTCGCCGAAACCCCGGAAGCCAGCGCCGAAGGCGAATCCGTCGAGCATCTTGGCGGCCACATCCTGTTCGACCATGTCTCGTTCCGCTACGACCCCGACGGCCCGCTGATTCTGGACGACGTAACGATCCATGCCCGACCCGGCGAATTCATCGCCATTGCCGGCGAATCCGGGGCCGGCAAGAGCACCCTGTTCCGGCTCGCACTCGGCCTGGATCAGCCGTCCGGCGGCGCGGTGTTTTACGACGGGCGCGATTTGCGGCACCTCAACGTCAAGCAGGTACGCCGCAAGATCGGCGTGGTTCCCCAGGCGGTGCAGCTTCATCCGCAGGACCTGTGGGACAATATCGTTGCCCATCACGAGGGGGTGACGTCCGAGGAAGCGTGGCTGGCGGCCGGGATTGCCGGCGTCGACGACGAAATCAAGGCGATGCCGATGGGCATGTTGACCCCGGTGGGCGCCAGCGCGGCCGTAATGTCAGGCGGCGAGAGCCAGCGCATCATGATCGCCCGGGCGCTGATCCGCAGCCCCCGCATCCTGCTGCTCGACGAGGCGACGAACTGGCTCGACAACGAGAGCCAGTCGAAGGTCATGAATAATCTGGCCGCGCTGACCTCGACCCGGATCGTTATCGCGCACCGCCTGTCCACCCTGCGCCAGGCCGACCGCATTTATGTCATGCAAGCCGGGAGAGTGGTGCAGAGCGGGCCCTTCGAGGACCTTGCCGATACCGAAGGCGCGTTCCGGAATTTGATCCAACGGCAGATCGCCTGAGAGCGTGGCCTGCGGCGGGCCGGGCCCGGTATTGTCATCCCCTGCGGAACCCTCTAATGCCGCTGGCAGCGGAACGATGACGGATCGGGCGTCCGGCCCGGTCCGTTCCCGGAGGATTTGCGGATGACGACACTGCCGATATCACCGGCGCTTTTCGACTTTCTTCGCGAGCTCAAGGCCAACAACGAACGGCCCTGGTTCGAGGCGAACAAGGCGCGCTATCTGAGCGAGGTGCGCGATCCGATGCTCGATTTCATCGCTGCTTTCGCCGAACCGCTGGCGGAAATCAGCCCGCACTTCCGCGCCGACCCGCGGGCCAACGGCGGCTCGTTGTTCCGCATCTACCGCGACACGCGCTTCTCCAAGAACAAGACGCCCTACAAGACCAACGTCGGCGCCCATTTCCGCCACGCCGCCGGCCGGGACGCCCACGCGCCCGGCTTCTATCTCCACCTGGAGCCGGAGGCCTGTTTCGCCGGCTGCGGCGTCTGGCATCCGGACGGGCCGACGCTCGCCGGCATCCGGGACGCCATCGTCGAGCGGGCGGACGAATGGCGGCGCATCACGACCGCCGCCGATTTTACGGGCACGTTCGAGCTGACCGGCGAGTCCCTCAAGCGGCCGCCGCGCGGCTACGATCCCGATCACCCGCTGATCGACGATCTCAAGCGCAAGTCCTTCGTCGCCATCACCCGCTTCTCAGAAACCGATGCGTGCGAAGCCGATTTCCCCGACCGCTTCGCCGCCATCGCCCGCACGGGCTCCGGCTTCATGGCCTTCCTGGCCCGTGCGGTGGGCGTGCCATTTTAGGGAAGGCGCGGGCCGGCTGCGATTTGCAGGCATGAACGTCCAATCCTGAAGCCTGCGTCTTCGGCCCGCTTCGAAATCAACTAATTGTGAAATAGAGTACTCTGTAAATCAGAGTTTATTTGCGCTACATTCTCCGACATCGGAAGACCCGGCTGACGGAGGACGCCATGAGCGTGACCAGGGACGACGCCGCTTCGGCGCTGCACGATATCGACAAGGCGGAACGGCACAGCCTCACACTGTTTCAGTACACCGCGGGCGGCCCCTACCTGCTGCTCTGGGGCGCCATGTGGATCGTCGCCGGCGCGGTCTCGGCGCTCTCGCCCGAAAACACCGGCATCGGATGGGCCGTCGCCGACGCGGTCGGGCTCGCCGGCACCGCCTGGCTTGCCGTCGTCCAGTCCCGCCGCTACGGCAAGGATAGCGGCCGGACCGGAACATACCGCTTTCTCGGCACCGCCGTCGTCCTGGCGGCGTTCATTACGTTGACGCTGACGGTCTTCGCCCCGGTATCCGGCGTCGAAATTCAGACCTTCATCGTCCTGCTGGTTGCAGCGGCCTACGGGCTCGCCGGCTGCTGGTTCGGACTGCGCTTCGCGGTCGTCGGGGCGGCGCTCGCGGGCCTCGCCGTCGGCGCCTTGTTTTATGCGCCGGCCCCCGCGGCCTACATCGTGCCGCTCCTGGGCGGCGGCGCTCTGATTCTGGCCGGCCTGTGGATGCGGTGGACCCGATGAGCGGCGCCGATAAAAGTGGCGCCAGCATGAGCGGTCCCGACGAGATCGTCCACCAGACGACACGCCTCAGGGTGCTGTCGGCGCTGAACGCCCTGCCGCACCGGGAAATGCTCGAATTCGTACGCCTCAAGGCGATCACCGGTGCCACGGACGGCAATCTCGGCGCGCATCTGACGACCCTGGAGAAGGCGGGATACGTGAAGATCGTCAAGGACTTCGCCGGCAAGAAGCCGCGGACGCGCGCCGGCATCACGGGCGCGGGGCGGCGCGCCTTCCAGGACCATGTCGCCTATCTGCGCGGGATTCTGGAAGGCGACGGCGCAAGCGCCTGAAGCATCGAGTAGCCGGAGGAAAGACAATGACCGCCATCCGCAGCCTGTTCGCCGGCGCCCTCGCCTTGTTGTGCCTGGCCGGCCCGATCCCGCCGGCCGGCGCAGCATCGCCGGTCGTGCCGCTCGTGAGCAACCATCAGGCCTGGGACCATCACTGGTTTGTCTGGCTGCCGCGCCACCCGCTCTACGAAAGCGTTGAGATCATGTCGGTCGAAAGGCCCGCCGGCGGTTTTCGCGCCGTATGGGTGTTCTTCACCGAACGCGCCGGCAACAAGCGGCAGATACACTTTCTGGACAACCGGCGGCTCGTCGACGCCTTCGAAGGAAGCCACTACCGGCCGATCGTCTACCGGCGGTCCGGCGCGCCCGGACGGGCGCAGAGCGTTCGGGTTGCGCTGAAAGGCCAGGGCGACGAGTCCATCGAGATTGCCGTCGATCTTGCCGACCGGCCCCTGACCGCGAAGTGGGCCGGCCTGACCGACCAGTCGGGCCACGGCGCCGACACCATAGTTCTTCTGTTCTATCGAGACCGCAATGCGCTTGCGCACAGCAACGAAGTGCGGATCAGCGGCCGCGACTACTCCTTCCGCCCCGGCGGCGATCCGATGGGTAAACACCGGTTCAAGGCGGCCTACAGCGCCGGCATCCAGGTTGCGGTCATTCCGTTCGGCCGCTGGGCCTTCGCGCGTCTCAAAAACGGTTTAAGCGCCCCGGCGGACGGCATTTCCTTTACGGCTGCAGCGCGGGACGGCGGCTTGCGTCTGCAGGCGCCCGTGCCGGGCTACCGCAACCGGATCACTGTCGATCTGGACGCTGCCGGCGCGTTCGTCGGCTACCAGCACAGCTCGGCAGGGCAAAGGCTGGCGCTCAGCCTGGACGGCGCCCTGCCGCTCGCGCCCGGCGCGCCACAGGCCGCCCGCCGGTTCACCGTCTACATCAAACCGGACAAGGCAGTGGCGCGCGGGCAAGTGGTCTCCGCGCCGGCGGCGGATGGCCGCCGCCTGACCTGGCGCTTTCTCGCGCCGCGCTGGGCGGCGGCCTATCCATTCGAATCGCTCATCCGGCCGAACGGCAGCGGTTACACTCTGACGATCCGCTCGTTGCGGCAGTAGCCGCCCCCGCTCAGAAGTAGCGTTGGAGCAGCCGGTCGCGGGCGCTGGCCGGCACGAGAATGCGGAACAGGCGCGCCAGATACGTCGTGCGGGTCACATAGTAGCGCGCCTTCGGCTTCGGGCTCTCGAGCGCATGGATCAGCTTCGCGGTCACGGCCTCCGGGCCGAGTTCGCCCGGGTCCCGGCGCGGCGCCGGATCGTAGAGACGGGGTTCGAGCACCGCCTCGTAGAAGTCGCGCCAAGCACTGTTTTCCCTGTCGATCCATTTTTCGTAGTGCGGGCGCGATTTCTCGCGGATCGAGGTGCGGATCGGGCCGGGCAGGATGAGCAAGACCTCGATCGGCGTACCGCGCAATTCCAGCCGGAGCGTGTCGGTCAGACCTTCCATGGCGTGCTTGGTCGCCGTGTAGGCGCCGCGGAAGCGCAGATAGGCGAATCCCAGCACCGAGGAGCAGTTGACGATCCGGCCCTGCCCCCGCTCCCGCATGGCGCGGATTGCCTGGCGCGCCAGCTCGTGCGGCCCGAACAGGTTGGCCCGGAAGATCGCCTCCAGCGCGTCGTAGCTGAAATCCTCCGCCGCGCCGGGCAGCGCGTGGGCGCCGTTGTTGAACAGCGCATCGAGCGCGCCGCCGCAGCGGTCGAGCGCTTCCGCCATCGCCGCGTCGATCGAGGCCGGATCGCTATAGTCGAGGCAAAAACTCTCCAGCCCCTCGCCGCGCAGCGCGCCGCAATCCTCCTCACGCCGGCAGGTCGCCAGCACACGCCAGCCGCGGCGATGCAGCGTCCTGGCCGCGTCGAGGCCGATGCCGGACGAGCAGCCGGTGATGAGAACGGTCTTCATGCCGCCGATCCGAAACCGGGCGGGCGCCCGCGGTCAACCGGAAAGTGCCGGCGCGCCTCCGCATACCGCCATTTCCGGCGCTGCCGCATCCGCCATGCCGCCTCTACGCCATGCACGATTTCCCGGAACGGTGTAAGCACCGTTTCAGCAGTCCCGGTCGGCGGGGCGGCATCGTCGCACCCGAGGTTGAATTGAAAACCGACAAACGCCGAGGCGAAGAAGCGTTCATCCATCCGGCCGACCGGGAACCGGAACCGCTCGGGCCGACGCCGAAGCGCCGGCGGGCCCGAACAGCCTTTCCCCATAGGCCGGGCGTCTCGCCCGCCCCTGAGTATTGTCGGTGACGGCGGCCGATGTCGCCATCGTCGGCGGCGGCTTCACCGGCGCCGTTTTCGCGATCCACCTGGCGCGCATGGCCGAGCGGCCGCTCGACATCGCCATCGTCGAACCGCGCAGCCGGCTCGGCCGCGGCGTCGCCTACGATACCGCCGATCCGGATCATCGGCTCAACGCGCCGCTGGCGGTGCATTTCGTCTACCCCGATGCGCCGGATCACCTGCACGCCTGGTATACTGGACGGGGCGGACCGGCGCATGACCCCGGGGCGCCGGATCCGGACGGCAATCTCTACATCCGGCGCGACGACTTCGGGCGCTATGTCGAAGAGCAGCTTCGCGCCCACTTCGCCGCCAACGCCTCCGGCTCGACGATCCGGCATATCCGGTCGCGCGCCGTCGCGGCGCTCCGAACCCCCGGCGGCTACCGGCTGACCCTCAACGGCGGGCAGACGCTCGATGCCGGACTGACGGTCCTTGCCGCCGGCTACGAGCGGCCGCAGACGCCGCCGCCCTTCGACGGCGCGGTCGCCGGTCATCCGGGTTTTCTCGCCGATCCGTGGGATACGGCACGCATCCGGGACATTCCGTCCGATGCCAGGGTTCTCGTACTCGGCATGTCGCAAACGGCGTCGGACGCAATCGCCGTTCTGTTGCAGAACGGGCATTCCGGGCCGATCGCGGCAGTCGCGCGCCATGGCCTGCAGCCCCGGGAAAAGCCGGCGGCGGCTTATGGCCCGCCGCCGGATATCGCGGAACGCATTGCCCGCCCGGTTTCCCTGTTCACGGAGGCGCACGGCCGGCATGCGAGCGTGCGCAGCCTGCTGCGGACGATGCGCGCCGCGGCGCGCCGGGCCGAAGCCGGCGGCGGCAGCTGGTTCGAGCCCTTCGGCGACCTGCGGGATTCGGTCTGGGATATCTGGCCCGCGCTGCCGTTGGAGGAGAAGCGCCGCTTCCTGCGCCATCTGCGGGTCTGGTACGATGTCCACCGCTTCCAGCTGCCGCCCCAGGTCGAGGCCTGCATCGTCGAAGCCGAAGCCGCCGGACAGCTGTCCTTCGAGGCTGCTTCCTGCGTATCGGCCGCACCCGACGGCGACGCTCTTTCCATCACGCTTCGGCGCAGGGGCGGCGAGCGCCACCGCGAACGGTTCGACGCCGTTGTGAACTGCACCGGGCCCGGGATGAGGCCGGACCGGTCGGAAAATCCCCTCGCGAGGGACCTGGTGGCGCGCGGTTATGCGGCGCCCCATCCGGTGGGCATCGGGTTCGGCGTCGACGGCACATGCCGCGCGATCGGCGCCGACGGCCGCCCGGCCGGATCCTTGCGGATCGTCGGCCCGCTGACCTACGGCGCCTTCGCCGACCAACAGGGCGCGCCGTTCATCGCGCTGCGCCTGTGCGCGGTCATGCCGGACATCGTCGCCGCGCTGCGCCGATAACCTCCGCGCCAGCGTCGAGGAGATACCGCACCGGCGATGGACGATCACGGCCGGTCGGCAGGCTCCCGGCCGCGATGCGCGCCGCGGCCCGTATCGGCCCACCGCATTGCAGCAAAGGCGGCGGCGCCGAAGACCGCGAAGGCGGCGATCAGGACGTACATGGTTCCGTCGAAACTCTGACCCACGATCGAGCCGAGGGGCACAGACATGATCGTCGAAGCCGAAGCGACCACCGCCGCGCCCACGCCGGCGATATGGCCGAGAGGCTCCATGGCGAGCGCGTAGAGATTGCCGAAGAGCAATCCGACGCCAAGAAAGACGAGAATCATGTACGCCATGAACAGCCACAGGGGCGGCAGCCCCCCGAAGGCGTAGGCCACCGGCCACGCGATGGCCGATACCAGAATAACGGACACCGCCGCCGTGCCCGCGATCCGGCGCATCCCGAACTTCATGACGAGACGGCCGTTCACGAGCGATGCGCCGCCCAGGGCCAAGGCCAGGACGGCGAAACAGGCCGGAAACAGCGGACCGGTCCGGTAGGCTTCCTGAAAGATCTGCTGGGCGGAACTCAGATAGGCGACGAAGGGCGCGTAGATGCATCCGGCCGCGAGGATGAACCCGAGCGCGGTACGGGTCTTGAGGACCTCTCGGACGGCGCTGCCGATAGCCGCCGGGGTCAGAGGCCGGCGGCGGTCGGCGGGCAGGGTTTCCGGCTGCCGAAGCCCGAACCAGGCGAACGCGATCGCCGCGATGGCCAGGAAGGCGACGAAAATCGCGCGCCAGCCGCCGAGCCACTGGATGCCCTGGCCGAGCGCCGGCGCGACGGTGGGAACGAGAATGAACACGGCCATCGCGAACGACATGAGGCGGGCCATCTGGCGGCCTTCGTAGCGATCGCGCAGCAGGGCGATAATCACGGTGTGCGGGCCGGCGATTCCGATGCCCTGCAGGATGCGGCCGGCGATCATCGCCTCGAAACTTGGGGCGAAGATGCTCGTGAGACATCCGCCCATGAACAGGACGAGACCGGCGTAAATCGCAGGTTTGCGCCCGATGCCGTCCGACAGCGGACCGAACAGGATTTGGCCGATGCCGAGCCCGAGAAAGAGCGCGGTGATGACGTACTGAAGGTCGTTCCGGCGCGGCACCGCGAGATCGCGGCCGATTGCGGGCAGCGCCGGCAGGACCGCATCGATCGCGAGCGCAACCAGCGCCATCAGGAGGGCGACGAGCGGAATGAATTCGCCCAGCGGAAGGGAGGGGCGCAGGGTGGGACCGATGGCCGTCCGGCTCATGCTTCTCCGTTTCGAGGATTTGTCCGGTTGTTTATTTGGGCGGCGGCACGGTTGCGTCCAGCGGATGCCGGCGCCGTACCCGGTACGGATGCATCAGGCAAACCGTTGTAGACCGGTGCTTGTTGTTGCCTCCCCGTAGCCGGGCAGGATCGACACACCGGCTTGCGGATCGGCGTCGAACTGGCGCACCGGCCAACAGCCAGACTGTCCGAACAGGCCGGGACACCCTATTTTAGCGAGCCCGGCGGATCGGGCGATTCAAGATCGCAGACGGATCCGGTTGGGCCAATCCCGTAGAAAACAAGCGGGGAAATGGGGGAAGTATGGTCGAACGTGCACGGCACAGATACAAGGGGCTGCCCGGGAAACACGGGCTCTACGACCCGCGCAACGAACACGATGCGTGCGGGATCGGCTGTGTCGTGAACATAAAGAATCGCAAGAGCCACCGGATCATCGATCAGGGATTGCAGGTTCTCAAGAACCTTACCCATCGCGGCGCGGTTGGCGCCGATCCGCTGGCCGGCGACGGCGCGGGCATCCTCATTCAAATGCCGGACGCCCATCTGCGCGCGGTTTGCGGCGACATCGGGATCGATCTTCCGGAACCGGGCGAATACAGCGTCGGCATGCTGTTCATGCCGCAGGCCGAAAGGCCGCGGGCGGACTGCGTCCAGATCGTCGAGGAGCTTGTCGAGGCGGAAGGACAACACGTCCTGGGCTGGCGCGACGTGCCGGTCGACAATTCCGGACTGGGTGAGAGCGTCCTCCCGACCGAACCGTACGTGCGCCAGATTTTCGTTCGCCGGGGCGACAACTGCGCCGACCGGGATGCATTCGAGCGCAAGCAGTTCGTCATCCGCAAACAGGCGGAGCACCGGATCGACGCCCTGGGCGAGGCTTGCGACGATTTCTACATGTCGTCCTTTTCGTCCCGCACGATCGTCTACAAGGGGATGCTCCTGGCCCACCAGGTCGGCGAATTCTATCTCGACCTCAAGGACGAAAGGATGGTTTCCGCGCTGGCCCTCGTCCACCAGCGGTTTTCCACCAATACCTTCCCGTCCTGGCGGCTGGCGCACCCCTACCGGATGATCTGCCACAACGGCGAGATCAATACGCTGCGCGGCAACATCAACTGGATGGCGGCGCGCCGCCATCTGATGAAGTCCAAGCTCCTTGGCGACGACCTGGAGAAACTCTGGCCGCTGATCACGGAAGGCCAGTCCGATTCGGCGAGCTTCGACAACGCGCTCGAACTCCTGGTGCAGTCCGGCTACTCGCTGGCCCACGCCATGATGATGCTCATTCCCGAGGCGTGGACCGGGAATCCGCTGATGGACGAGCGTCGCCGGGCCTTCTACGAATACCACGCGGCGATCATGGAACCGTGGGACGGGCCGGCGGCCGTGGCGTTTACCGACGGCCGGCAGATCGGCGCGACCCTGGACCGCAACGGGCTGAGGCCCGCGCGCTACGTCATCACCGACGACGACGTGGTGGTGATGGGGTCCGAAGTCGGCGTCCTGCCGATCGACGAGAGCCGCATCGTCAAAAAGTGGCGCCTGCAGCCGGGCAAGATGCTGCTGATCGACCTCGAACAGGGCTGCATCCTCGACGACGACGACATCAAGGCCGAGTTGTCTTCGGTCCAGCCGTATCAGGAATGGCTCGATCGCACCCGGATCGTGCTGGAGGATCTGCCCGCGACGAACGCCCCCGTCGCGCTGCCCAACCGCTTTACGCTGCTCGATCGCCAGCAGGCCTTCGGCTATACGCAGGAAGACCTGAAATTCCTGATGTCCCCGATGGCGTCGACCGGGCAGGAAGCCGTCGGCTCGATGGGCAACGACATCCCGATATCGGCTTTGTCGTCACGTCCCAAGCTGCTCTACTCCTATTTCAAACAGGTGTTCGCCCAGGTCACCAACCCGCCGATCGATCCGATCCGCGAGGAACTGGTGATGTCGCTCCTGTCGCTGATCGGCCCGCGGCCCAACCTCCTCGGTATCGACGATACGACACCGCAAAAGCGTCTCGAAGTCCGCCAGCCCGTCCTGACCAACAAGGGCCTGGAGAAGATCCGCTCGATCGGCGAGATCGCGGATAATGCGTTCAAGACCCTTACCCTCGATCTGACCTATCCCGCCGAGCACGGCGCCGAGGGCATGCGCCCTGCGCTCGATTCGGTGTGCGCACAGGCCGAGAAGGCGTGCCAGGAAGGCTACAACATCCTGGTGCTGAGCGACCGTGCGATCTCCGAGGACAGGATCGCCATACCGGCGCTGTTGGGCACGTCGGCGGCTCACCATCATCTGGTGAGAAAAGGGCTCCGGACCCTCCTCGGACTGGTCGTCGAGACCGGCGAGGCGCGCGAAGTCCATCATTTCTGCACGCTGGCCGGCTACGGTGCCGAGGCGATCAATCCCTATCTCGCTTTTGAGACCCTTTCGGCAATGCGCGACGACCTGCCGGAGAAACTGACCGACCGCCAGCTTTACCGGCGCTACATCAAGGCGGTCGACAAGGGCATCCTGAAAGTGATGTCCAAGATGGGCATCTCGACCTACCAGTCCTATTGCGGCGCGCAGATCTTCGACGCGGTCGGCTTGGCCGAAGACTTCGTCGAACAGTGTTTCACAGGCACGGCGAGCACCATCGGGGGAATCGGACTGGCGGAGGTCGCGCGCGAAACCGTCGAGCGTCATAAGCTGGCCTACGGCGACGCGCCGGTCTATCGCAATGCGCTCGATGTCGGCGGCGAATACGCCTACCGCCTGCGCGGCGAAGAACATTACTGGACGCCCGAAACAGTGATGAATCTGCAGCATGCCGTGCGCGGTGAGGTGCCCGAAAAATACCGCGCTTTCGCCAAGCAGGTGAACGATCAGGATCACCGGATGATGACCGTCCGGGGCCTGTTCGAACTTATTCCGGCCGAAACGCCGGTGCCCCTCGACGAGGTCGAACCGGCGAGCGAAATCGTCAAACGCTTCTCGACGGGCGCGATGTCCTTCGGCTCGATCTCGCGCGAGGCGCATTCGACCCTCGCCATCGCCATGAACCGGATCGGCGGCAAGTCGAACACCGGCGAGGGCGGCGAGGAGCCGGACCGGTTCCGGCCAATGCCCAACGGCGATTCGATGCGTTCGGCCATCAAACAGGTCGCCTCGGGCCGCTTCGGCGTGACCGCCGAGTATCTCGCCAATTCAGACATGATGCAGATCAAGATGGCCCAGGGCGCGAAGCCCGGCGAGGGCGGTCAGCTGCCGGGTCACAAGGTGAATGCCGTCATCGCCAAGGTGCGCCATTCGACGCCGGGTGTCGGCCTGATCTCGCCGCCGCCCCATCACGACATCTACTCGATCGAGGATCTCGCCCAGCTCATCTTCGACCTGAAAAACACCAATCCGGAAGCCGACGTTTCCGTGAAACTGGTCTCGGAGGTCGGGGTCGGAACAGTGGCGGCGGGGGTTTCCAAGGCGCGGTCGGATCATGTGACCATTTCGGGATTCGAGGGCGGCACCGGCGCCAGCCCGCTGACATCGATCTCCCATGCCGGTTCGCCGTGGGAAATCGGGCTCGCGGAAACGCACCAGACGCTCGTGCTCAACCGGCTGCGCGGCCGCATCGCGGTCCAGGTCGATGGCGGCATCCGGACGGGCCGGGACGTCGTCGTCGGCGCGCTCCTGGGCGCAGACGAATTCGGGTTTTCCACCGCGCCGCTGATCGCCGCGGGCTGCATCATGATGCGCAAGTGTCATCTCAACACCTGCCCCGTGGGCGTCGCAACCCAGGATCCGGAGTTGCGCCGGCGCTTCACCGGCACGCCGGAGCATGTGATCAACTATTTCTTCTTCGTCGCCGAAGAGGTGCGGGAGCTGATGGCGCAGATCGGCTATCGGACCTTCCACGATATGATCGGCGAATCGCAGCGGCTCGACCAGCGCCGCGCGATCGAACACTACAAGGCCAAGGGTATCGACCTGTCGCGGATCCTCGCCAAGCCACAAGCCGCGCCCGGCGTCGCGACCCATAACAGCGAGCGCCAGAACCACAATCTGGAAAATGTCCTCGACCGCAAACTGATCGAGCAGGCGCAGCCCGCGCTGGCCAGGCGCCAGCCGGTTCGCATCGACATGCCGATCCGCAATATCGACCGCACCGTCGGCGCCATGCTGTCGGGCGAGGTCGCGAAGAAGTACGGCCACGCCGGCCTGCCCGAGGACACGATCGGCGCGACTTTCCGGGGCACCGCCGGCCAGAGCTTCGGGGCCTTTCTCGCCCACGGAATCTCGTTCGAGCTGATCGGCGAAGCCAACGACTATACCGGCAAGGGCCTGTCGGGCGGCCGCCTGGTGGTTTATCCGCCGACCGACAGCGCGGTCGTCGCCGAGGAAAGCATCGTCATCGGCAATACCGTGCTCTACGGCGCGATCGCCGGAGAATGCTATTTCCGGGGGGTCGCGGGCGAGCGTTTCGCGGTGCGCAATTCCGGCGCCGTCGCGGTGATCGAGGGCGTCGGCGACCATGGCTGCGAATACATGACCGGGGGCGTCATCGTGTGCCTCGGGCATACCGGGCGAAACTTCGCCGCCGGGATGAGCGGCGGTATCGCCTATGTTCTGGACGAGGAAGGCGACTTCGAGCGCCGCTGCAACCTGGCGATGGTCGAACTCGAACCGATCAAGGCGGAGGACGATTCGCTCGAACGCCTGGCGCACCAGGGCGGAGACCTCGAAGCCCACGGGCTGGTCGACGTCATGCGCGACATGACCCGCTTCGATGCCGAACGCCTGCACCAGCTGATCGAGAAACACGTCCACTACACCAACTCGGCGCGGGGCAGGCTGATTCTCGATAACTGGGATGCCTATCTGCCGCAATTCGTCAAGGTGATGCCGGTCGACTATTACCGCGCCCTCATGGAAATGGAGCTGGCGCAACCTGCCGATTCCGCCGACCTCGTGGCGGAGAGCCGCTGAGTCATGGGCAAGGTTACGGGCTTTCTGGAAATCGACCGGCTCGAGCAGCGGTATACGCCGGTCGGCGACCGGATCCGGCATTTCCGCGAGTTCCTGGTTCCGCTGGACAAGAACACGTTGATGCAGCAAGGCGCGCGCTGCATGGATTGCGGCATCCCGTATTGCCACACTGGCTGCCCGGTCAACAACATCATCCCCGACTGGAACGACCTCGTTTACCGCGACCAGTGGCACACAGCACTGGAAGTGCTGCACTCGACCAACAATTTTCCCGAATTCACCGGCCGTATCTGCCCGGCGCCGTGCGAGGAGGCGTGCACGCTCAACATCGATGACGCTCCGGTAACCATCAAGACCATCGAGTGCGCGATCGCCGACCACGGCTGGGAGGAAGGGTGGATAGTTCCGGACCCCCCTGCGGCCGGGACCGGCAAACGAGTCGCCATCGTCGGATCGGGCCCCGCCGGGATGGCCTGTGCGCAGCAACTGGCCCGTGCCGGCCACGACGTTACGCTGTTTGAAAAGCACGCCAAACCGGGCGGATTGCTCCGATACGGCATTCCCGATTTCAAGATGGAAAAGCACTATATCGACCGGCGCGTCAGCCAGATGGAGGCTGAAGGCGTCACGTTCCGCAATGGCGTGAATGTCGGTGTCGATATTCCGGCCGGGCAACTCACGCACGACTATGACGCCGTGGTGCTGGCGGGCGGGGCGGAGAAGGCGCGCGACCTGCCGGTAAAGGGAAGTGATTTGCGCGGTGTCGAATTCGCCATGGATTTCCTGCCGCAGCAGAACCGGCGCATCAGCGGGGAGCCCCTTGGCGACGGAGAGGAAATTCTGGCCCGCGGCAAGCATGTCGTGGTGATCGGCGGCGGCGATACCGGCTCGGACTGCATCGGGACGTCGTTCCGCCAGGGCGCGGTCTCGGTAACGCAGCTCGAAATTCTGCCCATGCCGCCCGAGGAACCCGACAAGGCGGTCACCTGGCCCCTGTGGCCGCTCCGGCTGCGCACATCCTCGTCGCAGGCGGAAGGCGCCCAGCGCGATTGGAGCGTCGCCACCAAGGGCCTTTCAGGCGCCGGCGGGGAGGTCTCCACGCTTCACGCTGTCCGGCTGGATGAGAATCTGAAGCAAGTCCCCGGAACCGAGTTCGAACTGAAGGCGGAACTCGTGTTGCTGGCGATGGGGTTCGTCCATCCGGTCCATGAGGGCATGATCGAGGAATTGGGAATCGAACTCGACGCGCGCGGCAACGTTCACGCCGATACCGAGAGATACGCCACGTCGTTGCCCAACGTGTTTGCGGCGGGCGACATGCGCCGGGGCCAGTCGCTGGTGGTCTGGGCGATCCGCGAAGGCCGGCAATGCGCCTGGGCCGTGGACGAGTTCCTGATGGGGGAGTCGTCGCTGCCGCGCTAAGGCGGAGACAGCGTCGCGCCGATCGGCGGCGGCCGGTTGCAACAAGCGGCAGACGCGCCTAGGCAGCAGGGCGATCCCCGGGAGCGCCGGTCCCGGCAGACAGCAGCAGGAAGGTCACGTTGTCCTGGCCGGGAGAGGCAGCGGCGCGTACGGCGGAATCCAGGGCGTCGGCCGCAGCTTCCACGCTGCCGCCCGCCGCACCGAGCGCGCGCGCGATCTCTTCCTCGGCGAGGGTTTCGAGGCCGTCGCTGGCGATCAGCAGATAGTCACCCGGCGCGAGGCGGCAGGGGCGGGACGCGCAATCGACCGATTCCGCCGGACTGCCGGTGACCGCCGAGCGCAGCATGTTGCGCCGCCAGTCGCGCCGCGCGGCGTCCGGCGACAGGTCGCCCCTCTGGACGAGGCGCTCCAGGACCGGCGCCATCGAATGATCCGCGTTCAGCCGTTCCAGCGTTCCGGCGGAATAGAGCCACATCGGCGAATCGCCCACGCTCAGCCATTCCAGGCCGCGCCCGTCGTAGAGTGCGGCGACGACGGTTGTGCCCATGCCGCTGAGCTGCGGTTCGGCGATCTCCCGTTCGCGCAAGGTGGCGGTGGCGGTGGCCAGACATTCGCGAAACCGGGCGCCAGGCGAGCCGCAAGACTCCGGAAATTCGCGTGCGAACGCGTCGACCGCGGTGCGGCTCGCTATTGCCCCGCCCGCTGCGCCGCCCATGCCGTCGGCAAGAATCATAAGAAGCGCAGCCGCCTCTCCGCCCTCCGCCGTGTCGACTTCCAGCGTTGCGAACGAGTCCTCCTGATAGGGGCGCGCGCCCTGCCATTGTCTGCAGGCCAACGGCCACCGGACGCTTCCTGAAGGCGCTGCCATCGTTTGTCCTGACGCGATGCCGTTCATCGATTCGCGAGCTCCGGGAACCGGCATTGCGGGTCGTCGAACGAAACGTTGGCTGTATCGTCCCGGCAATTCCAATGCCCTGCGAGCTTTGAGGATAATCGAAGGCCGGGTGCTTTGTCAGCGCCGCCGGCGGGTCCGGCGCGGTCCATTGACAGACGGGTACCGGCCCGCCCACCATCGCATCGGTTGGAAACCGAAGAGAGCGCCTTAGCCATGGCCGACGATCGTCCCACCCAGGCCGAAAAGGCCGAGCGGTTCCATGCCCTGCACCGCGGTGCGGAACCCTTCATCCTCGGCAACGCGTTCGATGCCGGCTCGGCCCGCATCCTGGCCGGCCTGGGGTTCGAAGCGCTTGCGACGACCAGCGGCGGCTTTGCCGGCACGCTGGGCCGGTGCGACGGCGAGGTCACACGCGAGGAGGCCCTGGACCATTCGCGCGCCGTCGCGGACGCGGTCGACCTGCCGGTTTCGGGCGATCTGGAGAACGGCTTCGGCCACGAGCCCGAGGCCGCGGCGCAGACCGTGGCGCTGGCGGCCGAAGCGGGCCTGGTCGGGTGCTCGATCGAGGACTACACCGGCGACCCGGACAACCCGTTCTACGAACCCACTCTGGCTGCGGAACGAATCGCCGCGGCGGCCGAAGCCGCCCGGTCGGTCGGCTTCCGTTTCACGCTGACCGCGCGGTCCGAGTGTTTCATCCGCGGTCGTCCGGACCTCGACGAGGTCGTCGCGCGGCTGCAGGCCTACGAACGCGCCGGGGCCGATGTCCTGATGGCGCCCGCGCTGCCGGACATCGCGGCGCTGGGCGCGGTGTGCCGAGCCGTGTCGAAACCGGTCAACTTCATGGTCGGCGTCGGGGGCAGATCGTTTCCCGTGGCCGATGCCGCAGCCGCCGGGGCGAAGCGCATCAGCCTCGCGACTTCGCTGTACCGCGCGGCGATGACCGGGATGGCCGCAGCGGCAACCGAAGCGCTGGAGAAGGGCACCTTCTCCTATGTCGACAGCGCGATGCCGACGCCGGATATCGCCCGCTTCATGCGCCGGTAGGCAGGGAATCGGCCGATGCCGGGCAAGATCTCCCTGTTCGACCGCGCCATGCCCGTGCTCGCTTCGCCGAACATCGCGGCCTCGCTCGACTTTTTCGCCAAGCTCGGTTTCGAAACACACGGTTTCGGCGACGGCAACTATGGCATCGCCGTCCGCGAGCATATCGAGATCCATTTCTGGCTGTGCACGGACAGGCACGTCGCCGAAAACACCTCCTGCTACGTCCGCGTGAACGACATTCACGCGCTGCGCGCGGATTTCGCCGGGCGCATCGAAGTGGGCGACGTCGCCGAAACGCCGTGGGGCATGGACGAGTTGTATGTCCACGACCCGGGCGGCAGCCTGTTGAAGTTCGGTCAGGTGACGGGCAGGATCGTCGAGGCGGACGCCGTGCAGGAAGCGCCTTCGGACTGAACGGACGCACCCTATGCCGCCGCGCGGGCCTTGCCGACGCGGGGCACGGACCGCCGGTGGCCCGCCATGCGTCTGCGTTTCGAGCCTCGCAAGGCGAGATTTCCCCCGATGCGCCTTGTATCGTAATGTTTGGCGGGCACAGGGCACGCGACGTGCCGGCCGGACGACAGCCCGGCCATCCATCGAACCCAAGGAGGCCGAACAATGCAGATCATCAAGCGTGGCGAGGTGACCAAATACGCGTTCGATGCGCGGGACGAGCCCGTGCTCCGCGTCAAGCAGGAGGAGTCCTTCCAGATCGAGACCGACGATGCGCTGTCCGGCCTGATCGAGGATGACAGCGACAATCCGAAGGTGCACCAGTTCGTCGGCGATGCGCATGTCGATGCGCTGAACGCGGCATGGCCCCCGAAGTACAACCCCGTCGTCGGCCCGATCTATGTCGAAGGCTGCGAAGCCGGCGACGTCCTCGCGGTGAATCTCGAATTCATCGATCCGTGGCGCTACGGCTTCTCGGGCATCCTGCCCGGCATTGGGCCCTATGGCGAGTCGACGCGCTGGGGCGGACAGTGCGCGGAGCCGCGGGTCCAGGTCATCGAGCACCTGCCCGGACCGAGCGGCAAGACCCGGGACGGCAAGGGCAAGTATTCCGACAAGCTGACCTGGGACCTGGAGCCGTTCTGCGGGACGCTGGCGACTGCGCCCGAGCGCGAGGTCTTCACCTCGCTGCTGGGCCAGGGCCCGTTCGGCGGCAACATCGACTGCCGGGACGTCGCGCCCGGCCACACGATCCTGCTCAATTCTTACCACGAGGGAGGTTTGCTCTACATCGGCGACATCCACGGCGGACAGGGCGATACGGAATTCACCGGCATCGCCGATGAGACGCGCGCGACCGTGCAGCTCAACTGCAGCGTCATCAAGAACAAGCGCCAGCCCACGGTCCGGATCGACAAGCCGGAGAGCATCGTCGCGGTCGGCATCAACCTGCCGATGGAGCATGCCGTCTACGACGCCTGCGCCAACATGATCGACTGGCTGAGCGAGGACTACGGCGTCAAGCCGCAGGACACCTACATCCGCATGTCCTGCGACCCGGCCTTCCGCATCCGGACCTACCAGATGGTGCGCGCCATCACCATCCAGCACGTCGTCGGGGCGGAATATCCCAAGCACCGGCTGAGCCCTGCCTTCTAGCTGAGGCGCCGGCTTCGGACACCGCCCGGCGATTTCGCCGGCATACGACCCACGGACAACACGATGAAAGGAAACGGACAATGGATCTCGGATTGAACGGCAAGGTGGCCGCCGTGACGGCCTCCAGCCTCGGCCTCGGCCAGGCGATTGCGATGGAGTTTGCTCAGGAGGGCGCCAGCGTCTCGATCTGCGCGCGCCGCCAGGGACCGCTCGACGAGACGAAGGCGGCCATCGAGGCGGCCGGCGGCGCGGTATTTTCGTGCGTCGCCGACATGAGCAAGCGCGAGGATGTCGAACGCTTCGTCAACGATACCGCTGCGCATTTCGGGCGCCTGGACATTCTCGTCAACAATGCCGGCGACGCCGCGGTCGGCCGGACTATCGAGGACCCGGACGAGGTCTGGGAGCAGACCTACGACATCAATCTCTGGAGCGCGGTCCGGGCGACGCGCGCCGCGGTGCCCCTGATCCGCGAGCAGGGCGGCGGCTCGATCGTCAACGTCGCCTCGGTGAGCGGACACAGCGGCCTCGGCGGCATGGCGGACTACAACTCGGCCAAGGCGGCGATGCTCGCGATGACCAAGACCCTGGCCCAGGACCTGGCGGGCGACGGCATCCGGGTGAACGCGGTCAACCCGGCCCTCATCCACACCCCGTTGTGGGAGCGCATCGCGGAAGACGCCTTCGTCGGCACGGCCGGGGAGAATGTCGACGAGGTGTTCAGCAACCTCGCCGGTCAGCTCCTCCTGATCGATCGCTACGGACGGCCGGACGAGGTCGCGGGCGTCGTCGCATTCCTCGCATCCCAGCGGGCGAGCTTCGTGACCGGCGCCTGCTGGAATGTCGACGGCGGCTTCACGAAGTTCCTGACCTGAACGGTTCCAGGCGCCGCCGCGGGCAATCCGTACGGTACGCACAGGTTTCCACGGCGCCGTTCGTCATGGCCCGTACAGTTCGAACTTCGACCGGCAGGCGGGATCGTCTTTGGCGTGGCTGGCGAACGCCGATCGGCATGCCAATGCATTGACATTGATACAATCGGGGCGGTCAAAAGGGGCGCGCCGGATAACCTGCGGGGAGCGCACGATGTCCGAATTCCACTACAAGTCGGCCACCGAGCTGATGTCGCTGCTCGATGCGCGGGAGATCGGCGCCCGGGAACTGCTCGATCATTTTCTCGATCGCGTCGAACGGCACAACCCGGCGATCAACGCGATCGTCTGGCAGGACGCCGGGCGCGCGCGGGCGGAAGCCGACGCCTCGGACCGGCGCCGCGCGGCGGGCGAGGACACCGGCCCGCTGGACGGCCTGCCGGTCACCGTGAAGGAAAGCTACGATCTGGCGGGCGCGCCCACGACCTGGGGCGTTCCGGAATACAGGGACAATATCGCAGAGACGGACTCGGCTGTGGTCGAGAAGTATCGCGGCGCCGGCGCCGTGGTCTTCGGCAAGACGAACGTCCCGTTCATGCTCGCGGACTGGCAGAGCTTCAACGCGATCTACGGTACCTGCAACAATCCGTGGGACCTTGGCCGTACGCCGGGCGGCTCCTCCGGCGGATCGGCAGCGGCGCTCGCCGCAGGGCTGACGGGCCTGGACGCCGGCTCGGATATCGGCGCCTCGATCCGCAACCCGGCACACTATTGCGGCGTCTTCGGCCACAAGCCGACCTGGGAGATCGTCTCGGACCGCGGCCAGGCCTTGCCGGGAAACATTGCCCCGACAGACATCGCCGTCGTCGGCCCGCTGGCGCGGTCGGCGGCGGACCTGAAGCTGGCCTTCGGCCTTCTGGCCGGCGCCGACGGCCCGGCCACGCGGGGATGGCGGCTGGCGCTGCCGGGTCCGCGCAGGCAAAGCCTGCAGGACTACCGCATCGGCGTCCTGTTGAGCGATCCGCAGGCGGAGGTCGCGCAATCCTGCCAGGACGCCATCGCCGCCCTCGCGCGCTGGCTGGAAAGCGAAGGCGCGACGGTCGAGATAGGCGCCAAGCCCGACTTCCCGGCGGAAGAGGCGATGGAGGTCTACACGATGCTGCTGCGCGCCGAGACGTCCAAGCCGATGAGTGACGAAATGATGGCGCAGGCGCGCGAGGATCTGAGCCGCCTTCCGGAGGACGCGATCCCCTACCGCCGCCGGATGCTGGAAGCCCAGACCATGCTGCACCGGGACTGGCTGAAATGGAACGAGCGCCGCTACGCGCTGATGGCCGGCTGGGAAGAATGGTTCGAGACTTACGATTTGCTGCTCTGCCCGGCCGCATCCTCGCCGGCCTTCCCGCACGACCGGGCGGGCGAGCGCCATGACCGGACGATTACCGTCAACGGCAAGATCCAGCCGGTTGTCGATCAGCTCTTCTGGGCCGGCTACAGTTGCGGCTATTACCTGCCCGCGACTGTCGCCCCGATCGGGCTGGCGGACGGGCTGCCCGTCGGCATCCAGATCGTCGGGCGCCAGTATGACGATCTGACCTGCCTGCACATGGCCGGGCTGATCGAGGAGGGCTACTACCGCTTCACGCCGCCGCCGGGGTATTGACCGCGCCGGCCGCGGCGATGCGGCGTCCGCGCTCCGAAAGGCGGTTGCCGATGTCCCGACGCAAGACAGCCGCGCCGATTCCGCCGCCGGACTGTCCGACGAACCGAGGCGACCTCAGGCAATTCGCCGCCCGGTTCTTGTGACACCAGGCTACATCTTCGCAACCGGCAGTTCAGACTTTCGAGAAATCCGGGCACCACTTCAGGATGCCGTCCCTGTAGCTCTCCTTGTCTTGAAAAGCCGCCGCCCAGCGCGAGATGCTCGGGTAGTTTTCGAACGGATAACCACATCCATAGAGGACGAAATGCAGGGGGATCCAGGAAATATCAGCCAGGGTGAATCGATCGCCCATAATCCAATTACAATCCCGTAAGGCGTTCTCGAGTTTGGTGAAGCACTCCTCAAGTATTTCGTGCGCCCTGGCGATATCCTTCTCACCAAACTCACTGCCCCCGGCATGCTTTGCGTGAAACGATTTCAGCTCCACGTTCTTCTGAAGCTCATCGTATTTTTTCTGTTCTTCGGCGGTCTTCTTCAACTTCTTCTGCATCTTGGTCGCGTAGACATACGGCTTGACTGCCGGCACATGGATCGATGCAGCGAGACGCAGCCATTCGAGCATCCCGTCTTCATTGCCTGCCGCACGCAGCGAGGGTTCAGGGTAGGTTTCGTCGAGATAGTCGATGATATCGTTGGACTCGATATGGACGACGCCGTTGTCGATCAGGGTTGGCACCAAACCGTTCGGATTGATGCCAAAGTACGCGTCCGAAATGTTTTCTTTCAGCTTCAGGTCGAGGTGATGACTGGTCCACGGCAAACCTTTCTCGACCAGCGTCATGCGGACTCGCATCGAGCAGTTCGAGATATCGCCGTGGTATAGGTGTATTCCCTCAAATGTTTCCACGGATTTGTTGGTTGGAACAATAACTGCCATAGGACGTTTCTGTGTCGATTTTGAGTAACAGATTCAGAAGATTGCACCCTTAATCGAGCGAAGGCACGATTCCTGGGCCGATAGTTTGGGGCGCAGGCGATCAGGCTGTCAATCGGCGTTCAATCTGACGGAAGGGACGCCTCCCCGGCCGGGCCGGACCTGGCAGCCAGCACCACCGCTTCCCCGGCCCGCCGCCCGCTTCGGGACGACGCGCCGGAGACAGGGCACTGGCCCCATTCCAGAGGAATTGCAATAAAATGTCTTGTTCCGGTGCGCCCGCCCCGTTTTCGCCGCCATTCGCTATGAAAGACCGTTCTATATTCCGTGTATTTTTCTCGGGCTGACGGAATAAAGGCCGCCGGAACGTTATATATTGCGATTATCGGCCGGTCCCGTTGTCAGCCGTCGCCGGGCCTTGCCATGCGGTATCCGACGCCGCGCAGGTTGAATATCCAGGTCGGTCTCTGGGCGTCCTCGCCGAGCTTCGCGCGGAGCTTCTTGACGAAGTTGCGCACCAGGTCGACGTTGCCCGTCTCGCGCCCGTTCCAGACCCTGCGCAGCAGGGCCTCGTAGGTCACCACCCGCCCTGCTTCGAGCGAGAGCACGCGCAGCAGATCGAACTCCGTTGCGGTCAGCTCGATTTCGCGTCCGCCCACCGTCACCCGGCGCTCTTCGTAGTGGATGGCGAGCCCGCCGAGATCGAAGGGCGCCGGCCGGGCGACGCGGCGCAGCGCAGCGCCCACCCGGGCGATGAGCTCGGTCGGCGAGAAAGGCTTGACGATATAGTCGGCGGCGCCCGCCTGCAGGGCTTCGGCGATGGTCTCGTCGCGGCCGTAGGCGGAGATGAAGACCACCGGCAGATCGCCGAGTTCGGGAACCTTGCGCATCAGCTCGATGCCGTCGGTACCCGGCAGCATCAGGTCGAGCAGGACCAGGTGAGGCTTCTCGGTGCGGATGATATGGGATATCTCCGCGTGATCGCCCGTCACCAGCGCTGTGTATCCGGCCCGGGTGAGCGCGTCGCGCACGAAGCGCAGCGTCTGCGGGTCGTCGTCGACCACCAGGATGGGCACGGGCTCGCGCGCTTCCGGGCTCGCGCCGGGCGGGCGAGGGCGGGCGGGCGCGCTCCGTTCGATATCCTCGGCCACCGGGACGGTGAAGGTAAAGCGCGCGCCCTGGCCGGCGCCGGCGCTCTCGGCCCGGATGCGCCCGCCGTGCGCCTCCACCAGCCCCCTGCAGATGACGAGCCCGAGGCCCGTTCCCGCGATCGCCCGCTCGCCGCTGGCGTTGGCGTATTTGCGGAACAACTGCGGCAGCAGATCGGGCGCAATGCCCTTGCCCTCGTCGGAGACCGAGATTGCGACGTGGACGCTGTCGCGCTCGGCCGAGATCCGGATCGGGACGGAATCCGGAGAGTGCCGCGCCGCGTTGGCGAGCAGGTTGTTCAGCACCTGCGCGATGCGCCGGCGGTCGGCCATCACGAGCGGCAGGTCCGGCGGCAGGTCGATGAGCACGCTGTGCCGGGCGCCGCCGGACAAGAACGTGTTGCGCGCCCGGTCCACCAGCGCGGCGACCTCCGAGGGCTCGGGCGCGACCGACAGCGTGCCAGCCTCGATGCGGCCCGCGTCGAGCAGGTCGCCGATCAGGGCGCGCATGTGGTCGGTCTGGTCATGGATGATGCGGTGGAACTCGTGCTGCTCGGCCGCATCGATCTCCGCCGAGGATTCCAGCAGGGTGACGGCCGAACCCTTGATGGCGGTGAGCGGCGCGCGCAACTCGTGGCTCACCAGGCCGAGGAACTCGGCGCGCAAGCGCTCCAGCTCCTGCAGCGGCGCCAGGTCCTGCATGGTGACCACCACCGAGACGGTCTCGTCGTCTTCGGCGCGGATCGGGGTCGCGTTGAGCAGCACGGTGACGCTGCGCCCGTCCGGGACCGAGAGCACGACTTCTTCGGCATGCGCCGCCTTGCCGGTGCGCAGCAGCTCCGCGAGGGGGGACTCGCTCAGTGAGACCTCGCGGCCGTCGGCGCGGCGGAAGGTAAGGACCTCCAGCAGCTCCTCGACGGGGCGGCCCGCCGTGCGCAGGCCCTCCATGATCCGCCGCGCCTCGCGGTTGAACGACACCGGGCGGCCGGTCCGGGCATCGAACACAATGACGCCGACCGGGGAGATCTCGATCAGGGCTTCGAGATCGGACCGTGCGCGGCGCTCGTCGCGGTGGGTGCGGGCGTTGGCAACCGCGGCCGCCGCCTGCGCGGCGAACAGTACCAGCACCTCCTCGTCCTCGTCGGTGAACTCCGGCCCCGTCTCCTTCTCGCCGAGGAAGAAGTTGCCGACCTGCACGCCGCGGTGGCGCATCGGTGCGCCCTGGAAGGTGTCGATGATCACCCCGTCGGTGGAAAAGCCGAGCCCGGCAACGTAGGAGCGCATGTCCGACAACCGCATCGGTGCGGGCAGATCGCGCAGCACCTCGAAGATGTTCATGCTGTCCGTCCACGCCACGACCTGCCGTTCCTCCTCGGGCGAGAAGCCGGAGAGGACGGCATCTTCCAATTGCCCGGTGGCGTCGACGGTGGTGATGACGGCGTAGCGCGCCCCGGTCAGCGCGCGGGCGGCTTCGGCGATCTCGCGCAGCACGGTGTCGAGGTCGAGGCTCGCGCTGATGCGCAGGATGGCCGTGGTGAGCGCGGAAATCCGCTCGCGCAGGGCCTCGATCTCGCGGCCCCGGTCTCCGGTCTTGGTCATACGGGTGTTCCTCCCCGGATCCGAACCGCTTCGGCCTTCGATGGGCCCGTGCCGGCGTGCCCGAGGGCGCGGCCCGGGACGGTTGCGGCCCGGCGGCGGGATCCTGATAGTTACGGAAAAGATAGTAAAAAGTCCAATGTCGATACGCACATGTTACTGAAGCTCAGTTAAAAGGGTACCGTGCTTTCGGTGAATGTCACGTACGCGGACGGTACGCCATAGCTTGCGGCCGGCGGTCGTCGGGAGCGGGTTCCGCTCGTTCGGCCCGCTCGAGGAGGACCATGGGGAAAGGCGCCGTTCTTCGTCAATCGGGTTCGCGGTCTGCGCTGCCAGGCCTGCGCCATCGGGGGAGGGCACTGGATGAACCCGGACGACGCCTTCGAGCGCATCCTTGAGGCGTTGTACGAGGCCGCCCTCGACGACGCTCGCTGGCCTGCCGCCACGGCGCTGATGGAGGAGGCCGTCGGCGCCAGCGGGAATGCCCTGATCGTCTGCGAAGGATTCGACGACGCGCGCCTGCTCTTCGCCCGGTTTCTCCGGCACGGCGAGGACGTCGAGGAGCTGGGGCGCAGGTATTTCGACATCTACTACCCGCACGACGAGGCGGTGCCCCGCATCAGGGGGCTTCCGCACGGCCAGCTGGTCCGCTCCGCCGACCTCTATACCGAAGACGAGCGGAAGACGTCGCCCACATACAACGAGAGCTTGCCCTTCTCCGGCAGCGAGAAAGGCATGTTCGTGCGCTTCGACGGGCCGGACGGCCAGCGCATCATCTGGAACCTCGGCAACCCCGTCGGCGGCGAATGGCAGTCCGACCGGCTCCGGCTGCTGGAGCGTGTGCTGCCGCATGTCCACCGGTCGATCCTCATCCGGCAGGCGCTGGCGGCAGCCGATGCGCTCGGCGCCGGACTGGCGGGCCTGCTGGACAACGACCGCATCGGCGTGGTGCAGCTGGACCGCGGCGGGCGCGTGCTGGAGGCGAACGGGCCGGCGCTCGCGATCCTGCGCCGCGGCGACGGGCTGTTCGACCGCGACCGCGTTCTGGACGCGGTGCTGCCGGCGGACCGCAGCCGCCTGCGCAGGCTGGTGGGGCGTGCGCTGCCGGAGTGGTGGGGCGGGCCGGCCTCCCGGCGGCGGTTTGATGACGGTCCAACGCCCTTCGGGCCGGGCGCGGCTGGGGCTGCATGTCAGCCCGGTGGGCGATGCTGAGGCGGATTTCGGGGGGCGCCGGGTGGCGGCGCTGGTGCTGCTGGTCGATCCGGCGCGCCGCCCGCGCATCGACGCGCATCGGGTGGCGAAGACGCTCGGGCTGACGCCGTCCGAGGGCCGGATGGCGGCGCTGCTGGCGGAGGGCCGGAGGGCGAGCGAGATCGCCGCGGCCACGGGCTGGTCGGTGAACTATGTGCGCTGGCTGGTCCAGCAGGTCTACCGGAAGCAGGGCGTGTCCGGGCAGGTTGCGCTGGTTCGGCAGGTCCTGGCGGTGGACGCCCTGCCGAAGCGCTGACGGGCCGCCGGCGCCCGGCGCATCGGCCCCTCCCAGCACCTTCATCGCCTCTTTCGCGGGTCTCCGATACCTTCAAAAGTGCAGGAATTACAAGGCTAGGGACCGCCTTACGATCTCTCGCACGACAAACTTCTGGCGTCCGGAAATTGGCCGGCGTTGGCCTTCAGATGCGGATTTGTGGGAGTGGGCCGATGGTCTCGATCCTTGTCGGGAATTCCGTTCTCGCAAACGGGTCTTGCTGTGTAGTTGAGAGCCGGGGGCCGAGCTGCGTCCGGGCGGCATTCTGCGACACCACCGCATTCCCGCCGCGCGGCGTCTCAGAATCCCCGATGGCGCCTTCAATTCGAAAGCGGGGCGAATCGAATGTGTCTTGCGGTCGACAATGAACCGATTGTCGATGGCAAACAGAAACCGGACCTTTCCGGCAATCGAAAACTGATCACTATGTGCGTGGGAACGTATCGGACGCGTTTCGGACGCACACGGCCGACGCAACGCTTCACCCTGCGTCGGCTTCGGCGTGCGGGCTGTCCGCCACCGCCTGCGACTGCCGGCGCGTCTCTGCGGCGAAGTCCGGCGCCCGCCCCTTCGGCACCACTTCATGGCCCGGCTCTTCCGGCTCGTCGTCGACCATTTCGGCCGGGAAGCCGGGGGCGCGGATTTCGATGCCGCAAGCCTCCTCGAGCCGCCGGACGATGTTGGGCGACCATTCGCGCGGGCCGTAGCGGGCCTCGCCGTCGCGGAAAATATCGATCAGCAATGGTGCGATTTCCAGCGGCACGCCGGCGCGCCCGGCGATGGCCCCGAACAGGCCGATGTCCTTGGAGACCAGGTCCATTGTGAAGTTGATGTCGCGGCTGCCGTTCAGAATGACCTGGCTCTCCGTCTCGTGGACGAAGGAATTGCCCGAGGAGATGCGGATCGCCTCGTAGGTCGTGTTGAGGTCCATGCCGGCCATCTTCGCGGTCGCCAGCGCCTCGCACAGGGAGACCAGGTTCGCCGTGGCGAGATAGTTGGTCACCACCTTGAGGACCGAGGCCGAGCCGAGCGGGCCGGTATGGAGAATGCGCCGCCCCATGGCCTTGAGCACGGGGAGCAGCCGCTCGAAGGCCGCGCGCGCGCCGCCGGCGAAGATGGCGATGTTGCCGGTCGCCGCTCTGTGGCAGCCGCCGGAGACGGGGCAGTCGACCGGTTCGCCGCCCTTCGCCTGCACCAGGGCGCCGAGCCGGCGGACCTCGGCCTCGTCGGTCGTGCTCATCTCGGCCCAGACCGTGCCCGGCGTCAGGCCGGCGAGCACGCCGTCCTCAGCCTCCAGCACTGCGCGGCTCGCCGCCGGAGACGGCAGGCAGGTAATCGCGACGTCGCAGGATGCGGCCAACGCGGCGGGGCTTTCGCCCACCCTGGCGCCGGCGTCGGCAAGGGGCCGGACCGCGGCGGGATCGAGGTCGCGGACCGTCAGGTCGAAGCCGTTGCGCAACAGGCTGCCGGCGAGCTTGCCGCCGACATTGCCGAGTCCGATAAATCCGATCTTCATGGGGCAGGCTCCGCTGCGGAAACGCGATGGGGCCGGAAGACATCGCCGGGCGGCGATATGTGCCGCGCCCCCGGCCCGACTTCAAGCGCCACGTCCGTGCGCCCGGCACCGGACAAGGGGACCCGGACATCCGGGCAAATTCGGCCTTGCCCGTTTCGACGCCGATCCGCCGGCCCAGGACAAGAAATCCGCACGCGGACTTGACAGGCAACGAATGTGTACTAAATACGACACATGACGCATTTTGGACCGACCATCCGCAAATTGCGCGAACGCCTGCGCCGGGAGGACCGGCGCTTCTCGGTGCGCCAGGTCGCCGGGCGGGTCGGCATCGAGCCGGCCTACCTGAGCAAGATCGAGCGCGGCGAGGTCGCGCCGCCGTCCGAGGCCACGACGGTCCGCCTGGCGCGGGAGCTGGGCGAGGACCCGGACGTCATGCTGGCGCTCGCCGGCAAGGTTTCCGGCGACCTTCAGGCGATCATCCGCAAGCGACCCCGGCTGTTTGCGGACCTGATCCGGCAGTTGAAGGAGGCGCCGGACGAGGCGGTGTTGCGGGTGGTGCGCGAAGTGCGCGACGGCGACTGGTGAGGAGAGAATTCATGATCGTGCTCGACGACGACGGACTGGAGTTCCATTTTCCCGAAGTTCACGAAGCGGCGCGCTGCCGGATCGACTTCCAGCGCACCCTGCGCATCCCGGACGACGGCGGCGACTACCCACTGCCGCCGGGCCTGGGATCTTTCCCGCTGCGCCACCTGGACGACTATGCCGCACGGCTTCCCGACGCCTGGCGCCGGCGCGGCGGCGTCATCATGCCGATGTACCAGGCCGAGGCGCTGTGGATCGCGTTCGACGCATCCTATCCCTTCGCGGTCAAGGTCTCGGCCGGCAAGGTCTGCGCGCTGACCGGCGACGGTTGGGCCGAGCGGCTGAACCGCGATCCCCAGGACTATCTGGTGCTGCCCGACCAGCCCTGGCTCGACGGCTTCTGCGTAGAGAAGGGTATCATCCGCCAGTTCGTCGCCATGCCGCTGGGTGAGGGCTACACGGCCGAGGAACAGCTGACCGGCGCCGCAGAACATGGCGGCCTCCAGATCGTCGCCTTTCCCATGAAGGTCGAACGCTACGAGGCGCTCCTGAAGGATCAGTTGCGTATGTTCGAGCCATTGCTCCACTCCTGCAGCTTTGCCGAGGACGGCATGGGTCTCGCGCCGGGTGGCCGGATGAAGCAGGACATCTACGACGATCCCTACGGCCTGGACGCCTGGGACCAGCGCCAAGCCAGCCGGTGTTTCGTCTCCATCGTCAACACCGTCCAGTGGCTGGCCATCGCCGGCGAGCGGCCGCCGGCCGAGCCGCCGACGGCAGAAGCCTACAGCCGTTACGGCCTGCCCTGGTTCGACTACTACGATGCCGACCGGCAGGCGCTTGCCGGCAGCAACAAGCTGAAGGGTCTCAGGAGCGTCGCCGAACACACTGCGGCGCAGGGAAAAGCGCCCCTGCCCGACAACGGAACGGTAGACGTTCCGCGCGTCGTCGACCTAGGCAAACCGCGCGGCCGCCGGGTGCGCGAAGCCGCAGAAGAGGTTCCGGCGTGACGGCCGGGCCGGCCGCGCGGCTGCCATGAGATGATGCCAATTCAGGGAGGTCTCGCTGACGACGGAACGCCAGCCGGCGGTCCGGGACATCGAAGAGGTGGTCGCCTGACCGGCCTGCAACCGTGCAGCCCTTGACCGCCGGCGCGGAACGGGGTTGCCTGCCGCCGTCGCGACAGGGAAGGCCGGACCATGAAAGAGCATATCGCCCGCATCGACGCGCCCGACGGCGTCATGGAAACCTTCGTCACCCAGCCCGACGAGGGCGGGCCGCACCCGGTCGTGCTGTTCTACATGGACGCCATCGGCGTGCGTGAGGAACTGAAGGACATGGCGCGCCGGATCGGCACGGCCGGCTATTGCGTGCTGCTGCCCAACCTGTTCTACCGCGTCGCCGGGATCGACGAGGTGCTGCTCGACGCCAAGCAGATCGAAGTCAAGGGCTCCGCCGAGCGCGAACGCTTCTGGGGCCTGGTGAAGAGCGTGAGCAATGAACGGGTGGCGGCGGATACGCGCCCTCTGCTCGACTATGCCCGGACGCTGGACGGCGCGGCGCCCGGACCGGCCGGCTGCGTCGGCTACTGCCTGTCCGGCCAGTTCGTCTACACGGTCGCCGCGCGCTATCCGGACGAGATCGCGGCGGCAGCGAGCTATTACGGCGCCGGCATCGTCACCGACCGGCCGGATTCGCCCCACCTGGCGACGGACGCCATCCGGGCCGAACTGTATCTCGCCTTCGCCAAGGACGATATGTGGGTGCCGGATTCGTCCGTCGACGCGCTGGCGCGCTGCCTCGAAGGCAGCGCCGTGCGCCACCGGATCGAGCGCTATGCCGGCGCGCATCACGGCTTCGCCTTCCCCGACCGGCACTGCTACGACAAGGCGGCAGCCGAGCGGCACTGGGAACGCATGCTCGCCCTGTTCCGGCGCAATCTCGGCTGACCGGCAGGGCCCGCGCAGCCTCGCACCGCGGCGCGATTCCCTTGAAACGCCGGGCCGCAGGACCAAGTTGAGCGCATGACCGAAGGAACCGACAAGATCGTCAAGTCGGCTGCGGAGTGGCGCGCACAGCTGACCGATATCCAGTTTCACGTCGCCCGCGAGCACGGCACCGAGCACGCCTTCACCGGCGAATACTGGGACACCAAGACGCCCGGCACCTACCGCTGCGTGTGCTGCGGGCAGCCGCTGTTCTCGTCTGACTCAAAATACGATTCCGGCACCGGCTGGCCGAGCTTCTGGGCGCCGGTCAACGACAGCGCCGTGGCGCTGCGCGACGACCGCAGCCTGTTCATGCTGCGCACCGAGGTTCTGTGCAGCAAGTGCGACGCCCATCTCGGCCACGTCTTCCCGGACGGGCCGGCGCCGACCGGCCACCGCTTTTGCTTGAACTCGGCCGCGCTGAACCTGGAGCCGAAGGCGGGCGGCTGAGCGGTTTTCCCGCGCTTCGGGGCGGGAAGAGCGGGTATGCCGGCGAAGCCGGGGGCAAGGCAGAAGTTGCCCGGCCTTTCGAACGTTTGAAACGAGCCGCCGGGCTGGCTGGCCGTCGGCCGTCGACGGCGCGATAGCCCGACCGCGCCGATTTCCTGGCTCCCTCCTGCAATCCGCCGCGAAAAAGGGGCTTGCGCGCGTTGCGAACTGTCCCCATATCGCCGCGCCCCGGCACTTCCGCCGGACCCCCTTCGAAAGGCGCGATCCGTGGCGCGCATGACCGCCTCCCTCGCCGAACCGAAAGCGCTGCTGGCGCCGGTCGCCGCCCTGCTGGTCGGGGTGGCGCTGCTGATGCTGGGCAACGGCCTGTTCCTGACCCTGGTGCCCTTGCGGGCCGATCTGGAAGGTTTCGGCGCCGCCTGGATCGGCGCGATCGGCGCCGCCTATTCCGTCGGTTTCGTGCTCGGCTGCTATCTCGTGCCGCCGCTGGTCGCCCGGGTCGGCCATATCCGCGTCTACGCGGCCATCGCGGCCCTGGGCGCCATCGTCCCGCTGCTGCACCTGCTGGCGCTGAATCCGGTCGCCTGGATCCTGTTCCGTATCGTGATCGGCCTGTGCATCTCGGGCCTCTACATGGTCATCGAAAGCTGGCTGAACGGCGCCGCGTCCCGGCGCAACCGCGGCACCGTGTTCTCGGCCTATGTGGCAATTCATCTGACGGCGGTGACCGCGGGCCAATATCTTCTCCTGCTCGATTCGCCCAGCAGCTCAAAGCTGTTCTCCCTGGCGACGATCCTGTTCGCGCTCGCCGTGATCCCGGTCTGCCTGACCCGCGCGCCCTCGCCGCCGTTGCCGGTCAAGGCACAGCCGGAGTTGCGCAGACTGTGGCGCAATTCCCAGGTCAGCGTGGTCGGCTGCCTGACCAACGGCATGGCCAACGGCGCGGTCTGGAGCCTGGCCCCGGTCTACGCCAAGGGCCTCGGCCTGTCGGTCACCGGCATAGCGATATTCGTCAGCATCGCCATCATCGGCGGCGCGGTCGTCCAGTATCCGCTGGGCCGCCTGTCGGACCGGCTGCCCGACCGGCGCTGGCTGATCGCCGCGGTGTGCGCAGTCGCGTCGCTCGCCGGCGTGGTCCTGATGGCGGCGGCCGGCCTGCCGGTCATGATCGTCTACGCCGCCTATTTCCTGTTCGGCGCCGCCGCCTTCTCGATCTACGGGTTTTCCGTCGCGCATGCCAACGACCATGCCGAGCCGGAAGATTTCGTCGAGATCATGGCCGGCCTGCTGGTGATTTTCGGCCTCGGCGCCGTCGCCGGGCCGCTGGTCGCCGCGGCCCTGATGGAGGCGACGGGATCCGGCTCCCTGTTCCTGTTCACCAGCGTCGTGCACGGCGCCGTCGCGCTGTGGACCTTCTGGCGCATGAAACAGCGCGGCCCGATCGCCCCCGAAGACCGCGAGGATTATGTGCCGATGGCGCGGACCTCGCCCAACATCTTCGCCTTCGACCCGCGCGCCGAAGAAGCGCCGCCGGAGGCGGGCGGCTGACCCGCTGCAACCAAGGCGGCGCCCGGCCGCTCTTTATTTCGCCTGCGCGATTCATAGATCAGGAAAACGCGCCGTCCCGGCGGCGCGGCCGGCCCCTCTCCGCCGCTCAACACGCCGCATGAACCCGTTTTCCGTCGAGAGCGCCTCCACTGCCGACGCCGCCCTCCCAACGGAGGCGGCGCCGCACCCGTCCGGCCCGCCGGGGATCGAACCGCGCGCCATCGGCGCGGTGCACTGGCTCGGCCTGTGGACCCTGTACCGGAAGGAAATCCAGCGCTTCGCGAAAGTCGTCACCCAGTCGGTGCTGGCCCCGATCGTGACGACATTGCTGTTTCTGTCGGTCTTTTCGCTGGCGATGGGCGATGTCGTGCGCGAGGTCGGCGGTGTCCCGTTCGTCGAATTTCTCGCACCCGGCCTCGTCATGATGGCGATCGTCCAGAGCGCCTTCCAGAACACCGCCGGTTCTCTGCTTATCTCCAAGATCCAGGGCAATATTGTCGACGTTCTGATGTCGCCCCTGTCGCCGGGCGAACTGGCGCTGGCCTACGCGGCGGCGGGCGCCACCCGCGGCCTCATGGTCGGCGCCGTCACCCTGGGCGCCATGGCGATCTTCGTGCCATTGCAAATCCAGGCGCCGTTCACGATTCTGTTTTTCGCCGTCATGGCCTCGTCCCTGCTGTCCCTGCTCGGCCTGATCGGCGGCATCTGGTCCGACAAGTTCGAGCAGATGGCCGCCGTCACCAACTTCGTCATCACCCCGGCGGCCTTCCTCAGCGGCACCTTCTATTCCATCGAACGCCTGCCCGGACTTCTCAACGATCTCGCCCATCTGAACCCGTTCTTCTTCATGATCGACGGCTTCCGCAGCGGCTTCATCGGCCGCGCCGACGGCGACACGCTGATCGGCGGCATCGTGCTGCTGGTCCTCAACGTCGCCCTGTGGCTGGTCTGCCTGTGGATGTTCCGGACCGGCTACAAGCTGAAGAGTTAGGCGGACCGCGCCTCCTTCAGCGCCTGCCATACCGCATGGGGCGTCACCGGCATGTCCAGGGCCGTCACCCCGTCGCCCGCCAGCGCATCGAGCACGGCGTTGATGACGGTCGGAGGCGAGGCTGCGGTCGGTCCCTCGGCGATGCCCTTGACGCCCAGCGGGTTGTCGTCGCCGGGCACCGGATTGAAGGCGGTATCGACAGGTGGCATGTCGTCGGCCCGGGGCAGGCAGAAATCCATGAAGCTGCCGCTGAGCAACTGGCCGGTGCCCGATTCGTAAACCGTGTTTTCCATCAGCGCCTGGCCGACGCCCATGGCGATGCCGCCATGCAACTGCCCGGCCGCGAGCAGGGGATTGATCACCTTGCCGGGATCCGAGACCACGACATAGCGGTCGAGCCAAACCCGGCCGGTCTCGGGATCGACCTCGACCTCGCACAGATGACAGCCGCTGGGATAGCTCATCCCCGACACCTCGAAGCGTTCCTCGATATGGAGCGGCGCGCCCCGCGCCTCGGCTTCCTCCGCCACGGCGAACAGGGAGACCGCACGGTCGGTGCCGCGCACGTTGAAGGCGCCGCCGGCAAAGCCGATATCCGCCTCGGCCGCTTCCAACAGCTCGGCCGCCACCGGCTTGCCGGCTTCGATAATCGACAGCGCCCCGTTATGGACTGCGCCGCCGCCGATCCGCATGGTGCGCGAGCCGTGGGAGCCGGCGCCCTCCCCGATCCTGCCGGTATCGCCGTCCTCGACGATCACCCGGTCCGGCGTCACGCCCAGCAGGTCGGCGACGATCTGGCCGAACACGGTCGCGTGGCCCATGCCGCAATCCTGGCTGCCAACCAGCGCCCGGACCCGGCCTTCCGCCGGACCCTTTGCCTCGACCCGCATATCGACGAACTCGGAGAGCGCGCCGCCGGCGTTCTCGACATAGGTCGTGACCGACCGGCCCCGGCGCAGCCCCTGCAACGCCGAGGCTGCTTTACGGGCCGCGAAACCGTCCCAGCCGATCCTGCCGAGCCCGGCCTCCAGGCTGCCAAAAAAATCGTTGCGCTGGTAGCGCGCGCCGGTCGGCGAATCCCACGGCATGTCGGCCAGCGGAATCAGGTTGCGCCGGCGCAATTCGACCCGGTCGATGCCCATCTCGCGCGCCGCAGCGTCGATCAGCCGTTCCAGCACCAGCGTTGCCTCGGCCCGGGCAACGCCCCGGTAGGCTGCGATGGGCGCGGTATTGGTGAAGACGCCGGTAATCTCGAACCGGTGCGCCGGGATGCGGTAGGGCCCGCAGATCATCGGCGACATCCATGTTGCGATCATCTGCGGCGTGCGGTTCACCAGATAGGCGCCGTGCCACCAGTCCGCCTTCACGTCGATGGCGGTAATGCGGCCGCCGGCGTCGAGAGCCATGCGGGCGTGCAGGTTCTGGCTGCGCGCCTGGGTGTCGGTCAGGAAGGCCTCGCTGCGGCTGGCGACCCAGCGCACCGGGCGGCCGAGCGCCCGCGCCGCGAACGGGGCGACGACGAACTCGGGATAAACCAGGTTGCGCGCGCCGAAACCGCCGCCCATGTCCGGCACAATAACCCGCAGATCGGCCCGGTCTATGCCCAGGCAGCCGGCGGCGACGGCGCGCACGACATGACTGCACTGGGACCCGGCGTATAGCGTGTACTTGCCGCCGGCATAGTCGGCGAGCGCGCCGCGCGGCTCCATGAAGGCCGCGGTCGAGCGCGTAAAGACGATATCCTGCGCGACGATCCGGTGCGCCGCGGCAAAGGCCGCTTCGGTCCCGGCGGTGTTCCCTGCCGCCCAGACGAAAGACCGGTTGTCGGGTGCGTCGGGCCAAACCGCCCCGGCATCGCCGGCCAGGGCGTCTCCCGCCGTTCCCAGCGCCGGCAGGGCGTCGTAGTCGACGTCGACCAGCTCGGCCGCTTCCATGGCGGCCGCTTCGGTCTCGGCAACGACGAAGGCGACGGCCTCCCCGGCGAATCGAACCCGGCCATCCGCCATCGGATAGCGCGGGGCATCGGCGATCGGCCGCAGGATCTCGCCAGCAGGCAGCGGCTCGCTGGCGCCGGTCGGCAGGGCGCGCACGCCGGCCGCGCGCAGGTCCGCCGCCGTGAAGACCGCGAGAGCGCCGGGCACGGAGAGCGCCGCGGCCGTATCGATTTCGCCGAGTTCGGCATGGGCGTGCGGCGAGCGCACGAAGGCGGCATGGGCCTGGCGAGGCAGGGACAGATCGGCGGTGAATGTGCCGGCGCCGGTGAGAAACGCGCGGTCCTCGACGCGTCGCATCGAAGCGCCGATCAGGGTGGTCTTTCTTGCTGTGGATTCAGGTGTTGTCATAGCACTGGATTTAGGGTCGAGGGGCGCTATCCGACAGCCCCTTTCCCGGCCCGCAGCGTCACACCCGTTCACCCCGCCGGTACCGATCGGCACCGTGTACGGGCGACCTGGCGGGCCACCGTCCGGCCAAAATTCCAAACGCCGCCGCTTGTTCTTTGCTATACAATAGCTATACACACCGTGGTGGCAGGAACCTTTCGCGCTGCCGGAGCAAGGAGGCCGCAGTGGCTCAAGTGAACTTCCGCATGTCTAGCGAACGTCTGGCGTTCATCGACCGCGCGGCGGCGATCCGGGGCGTCACCCGGACCGAATTCGTGCTCCGCTCCAGCGAGGCGGCGGCGATCGAGACCCTGAACGAACGCCCGATCATCGCCCTCGACGACGAGGCTTGGGACGCCTTCGCCGCTGCGCTCGACGCGCCGGTGGCGCCCGATCCTGCCGTGAAGGAGCGTTTCGCGCGCCAGCCGCAGTGGGATCGGTAAGCGCGCCGGAGCCGCTCGGCCCGCAGCACGACCTCTCGCAATTCGCCTCGGGCGTACCTGCCCTCGACTCCTGGCTGCAGGGCAAGGCGCGCCTCAACGAAGCCAAGGGCGGCGCGCGTACCTATGTCGCCTGCGACGGCGACCGGGTGGCGGGCTTCTACAGCCTCGCCGCCAGCGCTGTCGAACGGCGGCGTGTGTCTTCGCGGGTCGGCCGGAGCATGCCCGATCCGGTCCCGGTTATCCTGCTGGGGCAGCTCGCGGTCGATGCGAACTACCGGGGGCGGCATCTCGGCTCGGACCTGCTCGTCGACGCGGCGCGGCGCGCACTGGCGGCCGCCCACGTGATCGGCGCCCGGGCCATCGTAGTGCAGGCCATCGACGAAGCGGCCGTTGCGTTTTATGCGCGGTTCGGCTTCCGCCGCTTCTCGAACCGCGAGCCGCTCACGCTGATCCTCCGGATATCGGAGCTCGAGACGATGCTGGGAGCGTGACGATCGCCGCTCAGGAAATCGACCGGTTGCTGCTTGGCGCGACGGGCGAACGCCTGGCGCCCCAACACCGGGCGCGACCGGCTGCCGGTTGACCTTTGTCCCGGCCGGGTTCTTTCTCGCCGCCATGAGCGCAACCGACATATCCGCCGCCGATTCCCCGGGGCTCGGCCTGCCCCTCGACGGTATCCGCGTCCTCGACCTGACGACGATCGTCTACGGCCCCTACGCAACCCAGACCCTGGGCGATTTCGGCGCCGAAATTATCAAGGTCGAAGCGCCGGGCGGCGACGCGATGCGCCAGATGGGGCCGCGGCGCAGCCCGCGCATGGCCGCGGTGTTCCTGGGCATGAACCGCAACAAGAAAAGCATCGTGCTCGACCTCAAGCGCGAAGCCGCCCGCGAGGCGCTGTGGCGGCTGGTCGATAGCGCGGATGTTTTCGTGCACAATATCCGGCCGCAGAAGATCCTGAAGCTGGGCTTCGACCCGGACGCGGTCATGGCGCGCAACCCCGGCATCGTCTACGCCGGCCTCTACGGCTATCGCGACGGCGGGCCCTATGCCGGCCAGCCGGCCTACGACGACATCATCCAGGGCCAGGCCGGGCTCGCCGGCACATTCCTCGCCCGCGACGGCGCACCCAACCTGATCCCGACCATCGCCGCCGACAAGATTTCCGGCCTGCTCGCTTCCAACGGCATGCTTGCCGCCCTGATGCAGCGCCTCAGGACCGGCCGGGGCGTCTATGTCGAGACCGCCATGTTCGAGGGCGTCGCCAGCTTCACCCTGGCCGAGCACCAGTATGGCGCGATCTTCTCGCCGCCGATGACGCCGCCGGGCTATCCGCGCGTCCTGTCGCCACATCGCCGGCCCCTGCCGACCGCCGACGGCTTCATTTGCCAGCTCGCCTATACCGACGGGCAGTGGGACCGGTTCTGGGACCTGGTCGGCCGGCCCGAGATGAAGGACGATCCCCGCTTCCTGACCATCGGCGACCGGCTCGACCATGTCGATGCGCTGTATGGCGAATCGGGCAAGGAGCTGGTCAGGAAAAGCTCTGCCGAATGGCTCGACCTGCTGCGCCACGCCGAAATCCCCTGCGGCCCGGTCAACACGCTCGAAGACCTCTATGCCGACCCGCACCTCGCCGCGACCGGCTTCTTCCGGCCGTTCGAACATTCGACCGAAGGGTCGATGGAGATCCCGGACACCGCCTTCCGCTTCGACCGCGCGCCCCTGCCCGTCCGCCTCGGCCAGCCCCAGCTCGGCGAGCATACCGAAGCATTGCTCAGCGAAGCCGGCTTCGACACGGAAGAGATCGCGGAGATCGTGGACGGCTGAGCGGGAAGGCAGAATTCCGACACCTCCCGCTCTTCAGAGGGGGAGGCCAGGTGGGGGTGGCGCGTCGCCAGACGTGCACGCCGTAAGGCGTTTCTTTCGGTACAGCACATCACCCCCATCCCCTCCGCTGCGCTCCGGGACTTCCCCCTCTGAAGAGGAGGAAGGAAGCGACATCTCTGTCCCTGGAGCTTGTCCGTTTGGAACAGAACCCTCGCGGCGTGGCGTCCCTCGATATGCCCCGGATAAAATCCGGAGCTACTCGGGATGTGGAGCTTTGAATTGTTGCCCGTTGCTCAAACAATCCCCTCGCCCTGAATAGCCGCGAAGCGGCGTATCGAAGGGCCTGCCCTGAGCCTGTCGAAGGGGCGGCTGCTGTTGCATCGCCGGTTCCGATAGAAACGGACACGCTTTGGCGGCCTGTTTCGGCCTCACTCCCGCACCGCCGCGCGGCGCAGGCGGTCGTTGATCGCGGCGCCGAGGCCCCGTTCCGGTATGGGCGATACGGCGATGGCGGCGGGGGCGAGGGCATCGAGTTCGTGCAGCAGGCGGAACAGGTTCGCCGCGGCCTCGACAGGATCGCCGGCCGGGCTGAGGTTGCGCGCCGCGGCATAGCCGGCGGCCCGGTCCGGTTCGGGAGCGCCGCCGAAGGCCAGCAGCGCCTCGCCTTCCTCCAGGGATACGCCGGCGTCCAGCCGCAGCGGCGCGCGCGGCGCGTAATGGGCCGCCAGAATTCCCGGCGATTCGAGGGGCGAACCCGGCAGCGTTTTGGCAGCAGAAGCCGGATCGGCAGCCTGCACCGGCCCGATGACCTCTTCAATGGGCACACGTGTGACCAGCCCCGGGCGCAGCAGCACCGGCTTTTCGCCGGTCAGCGAAAGCACTGTCGATTCGAGGCCGCCGGGGCTCGGCCCGCCGTCCAGGATCAGGCCAGCCGCCGACCCGAGCGAATCTTCGACATGGCCTGCTTCGGTCGGGCTGAGCCGGCCGGAGCGGTTGGCGCTCGGCGCCGCCACCGGGCAACCGGCGGCGCGCATCAGCGCCTGGGCCACGGGATGATCCGGCGCGCGCACGGCGACCGTGTCCAGCCCGGCGCTGACCAGCCGGGAGACCGGCGCGTCCGGCGTGCGCTTCAGGACCAGGGTGAGCGCGCCCGGCCAGAAGGCTTCGGCGAGCCGCAGTGCACGCTCGTCGAAGACCGCCCAGGCCCGGTGCGCCGCAAGATCGGGCGCGTGGACGATGAGAGGATTAAAGCTGGGCCGCCCCTTGGCCTCGAAAATGCGCGCCACCGCCCGGTCGTCGGATGCGTCGGCACCCAGGCCGTAGACCGTCTCGGTCGGGAAGGCGACGAGCCCGCCGCTGCGAAGCACCGCCGCGCCGGCCTCGATCCCTGCCCGGTCCGCCGGCCGCCGTTGCACGCTGCCCGGCCCCGCCCCGGCGGTTCAGGCGGCGGGCCGGCCGCGCACGACGAAGCCCGCATTGCGCCAGCCGGCCTTGCCGTAAATCAGCGGCCCGCCGTTCAGGGTGCGCACGCTGCCGCCGGCCGCCTCGACGATCGCCTGGCCGGCCGCGGTATCCCATTCCATGGTCGGGCCGAGCCGCGGGTAGAGGTCGGCCGTGCCCTCGGCGACCAGGGCGAATTTAAGCGCGCTGCCGGCGATGATCCGGCGGGCGACGTTTTCGCCGTCGAGGAAATCGTCCAGCTCGTCCCACTTGTCATGGGACCGGCTGGCTGCGACGACGATGCCGGCTGCCGGCGCGGCGCGCACTGCGACCGGCTCGGCGGGCCTGTCGCCGGCCTGCCGGCTCGCCGCGCCGGATACACCGGAAGCACCGTTCGCCGCATGGCCGGCATAGACGACATCGCGCACCGGGATGCCGAGCACGCCGAAGACCGGCCGGGCGCCGGCGACCAGCGCGATATTGACCGTGAATTCGTCGCGCCGGTTGATGAATTCCCGCGTGCCGTCGAGCGGATCGACCAGCCAGAACGGCCCGTCGGCGTTTGCGCCGGTATCCGCATCGGCGTCCGCACCGGCCGAGCGGTGACTGGACAACCGCTCCTCCGACACCACAGGGATATCGGGCGTCAGCGCCTCCAGCGCCGGCACGATCACGGCGTCGGCGGCATGGTCCGCCTCGGTCACCGGCGAATGGTCGTCCTTGCGGTCGATGTCGAGGTCGGTCCGGTAATAGGGCAGGATCGCCGCGCCGGCCCGGCGGGCGATGGCGCACACGGGCTCGACCAGGGCTTCGAGATCGGGAACGGCAGGACGGGAAGAGGCGTTCGGCATCGGGATTCCCGGCGACGGCAGAGGCTGCCAATCTAGGGCCGCAGCCGGGTGCGGACAGGCATCGAACTGACGCATTCGCCCGGCGGCCGATCGTTCCGGGCGCAACGTTCCGCCCTGGCCCGCCCATTTCGCCGCATCGGGCGGCGGCTTGCTTCCGCGCCTTGATTCCCGGGGGCCGGAGCCTTTATTGAAGACCGGTCGCGCGGGCGGGCCGCCCCGAAGGGCCCATCCCCCAACGGGAACGCGCGCCGCCTTCCTGCCGGATGGGGCCGTAGCTCAGTTGGGAGAGCGCTTGAATGGCATTCAAGAGGTCAGGGGTTCGACTCCCCTCGGCTCCACCAAATTCCGCGGACATGTCTTTCCGTACGGTTCGCCGGCGCGCCGCGTCGTAGCGAAGGCGGTGCGAGGCCCGATGGCGGCAGCCTGACGACCGGGGTCCGGCACGGCGGCGGCCCGAACTGTCCGAAATGCCTTGGTTTGAAGTCTGGTCCCGAACAGAACCCGACCTCCTCTCCGCCAAATCCCTGCTGCCACCCCGGCCGGCCGAAGGTCGAGCCGGGGACCAGAGCCGATCCGAGAGTCGTTTGCCTGTGGCTCTGGGCCCCGGATCTGCGCTGCGCTCCGTCCGGGGCGACAAAGAGGAGCGCTGGATGGTTTCAGACTGAGGCGCCACCGAACTGACAGGTGATTGCCGTGTCGATCCACTGTATCTACTGTCGACGACTCCCGGCGAAGCAGGATTAGCAGCCCATGTTTATCGCGATGAACCGGTTCCGTATCGTGCGCGGGCGCGAGGCGGATTTCGAACGGGTCTGGGCCGAACGCGACACCCATCTCGACGGGGTGCCGGGCTTCATGGGCTTTCGCCTGCTCAAGGGGCCGGAAGCCGACGACCACACGCTCTACGCCTCCCACTCGACCTGGCGCGACCGGGAGGCCTTCGAGGCCTGGACCCGCTCCGAAGCCTTCCGCAAGGCCCATGCCGGCGCGGGCGGCCATGGCGACCTCTATCTCGGCCATCCCGAGTTCGAGGGCTTCGAGGCCGTGCTCGACCGCTGAGGACGGCAGGGCACCGGCGCGCATTCCCGGGACCGCGCGGCGAACGAACGGCGTCTGTGCCCGGATCGCCGCATTCAGCAAGAACCTGACAGGCTTGACACCGCAAATTCCGGCGGCGCCCTGCATACCGCCCTGTACAAGGGCGGGGCGGTCGCCCTAAGGTTTGCTTTCTCTGAGGGGCATCGACAAGGAGTACATCATGGCCAAAATCTCGGTGAACGGCCGTCTGCGGACGGTCGATGTCGACCATGCGGACACCCCGCTGCTCTGGGTGATCCGCGAAAATCTCGGGATGACGGGAACCAAGTATGGCTGCGGGGAGGCCCTGTGCGGCGCCTGCACCGTGCATATCAACGGCGAGGCCGTGCGCTCGTGCCAGACGCCGATCTCCGACGTCAAGGAATCCGACCGGATCACCACGATCGAGGGGCTGAACGCCAAGGGCGAGCATCCGGTGCAGAAGGCCTGGATCGCCGAGCAGGTGCCCCAGTGCGGCTACTGCCAATCGGGCCAGATCATGCAGGCCGCGGCGCTGCTGGCGGAGAACAAGAACCCGTCGGACGACGACATCGTCGAGCATATGAACGGCAATCTGTGCCGCTGCATGACCTATGCGCGGATCGGCAAGGCGATCAAGCGCGCCGCGGCCGAGATGTAGGGAGGAAGCGATGACACTCATGGATACAAGCATCGGCCGCGATTCCGTTTCGAGGCGGACCTTCCTGGTCGGCGCCGGCGCTTCCGGCCTGATCTTCGGCTTCGCCGCGCATGACGGCATCCGGCTCGCCGACGCCTCGACGGGCAAGGCCTTTGCGCCCAATCTCTGGTTCTCGATGGATGCGGCCGGCAAGACCGTCATCCGGATCGACAAGGCTGAGATGGGTCAGCATGTCGGCTCGGCGCTCGCGCAGATCCTGGCCGACGAGCTCGAGGTCAAGTGGAGCGACGTCAGCATTAGCCACATCGGCTTCGACCCGAAGGTCGGGCTGCACGTCACCGGCGGTTCCTGGTCGGTGAACTGGACCTTCGACCGCATGTCGCGCGCCGGCGCGGCCGGCCGGATCGCGCTGATCGAGGCCGCCGCGAAGAAATGGGGCGTCCCGGCCAGCCAGCTGAGCGCGAAGGACAGCACGATCTCGGGCCCGGACGGCAAGACGATCACCTACGGCGAACTGGTCAAGGCCGGCGTGCCGCCGAAGGCCTTCTCCAAGGAAGCGATGAAGGCGATCAAGCTGAAGGCGGCCGGCCAGCGGCGCTATATCGGCAAGAGCCTGCCGGCACTGGACATTCCGGCCAAGACCGACGGGACGGCCGGCTTCGCCATCGACGTGAAACTCGACGGCATGGTCTACGCCACGCCGGCAACGCCGCCGGTGCGCTACGGCGCCAAGGTGAAGTCGGTCGACGACAGCGCGGCGAAGAAGATCAAAGGCTACATGACCCACGCCGTCATCAACGATCCGACCGGATCGCAGACCGGCTGGGTGATGGCGGTCGCCAACTCCTATTGGACGGCGCGCAAGGCGGCGCTGGCGCTCAAGATCGACTACGATCTCGGGCCCAACGCCAAGGTGTCGTCGAAGACCATCAACGACGAGTCGAAGCGCCTGATCGACAACACCGGCAACGCCTCCACCTTCCTCAAGGAAGGCGATGCGGAGAAGGCGATCGCGTCGGCCAAGGTCACGCATGAGGCGATCTACACGACGACGCTCAACGTCCACGCGCCGCTGGAGCCGCTGAACGCTACGGTGGAGATCAGGGACGGCGTCTATCACATCTACACCGGCAACCAGTTCCAGACCCTGGCGATGGGGCTGGTCCCGGCGGCGCTCGGCGTCAAGCCCGACAAGGTCGTGCTGCATCAGCAGTTCCTGGGCGGCGGTTTCGGCCGGCGGCTGGAGGCCGACTACCTGATCATGGCGGCGCTGACGGCGAAGGCCATCAACAAGCCGGTCAAGATGATCTACAGCCGCGAGGCCGATACGGAGTTCGACTTCACCCGGCCGATGACGACTATGCGCGTCACGGCCGGCTCGGACGGCAAGACGCTGACCGGCTGGAAGCATACGGCAGCCTCCGCCTTTGCAACCGCCCGGATGGCACCCGGCTTCCTGGGCAAGGATGCCAGCGGCAAGAAATTCGACCCGTTCCAGATCAACGGCTCGGACCACTGGTACACCATCCCGAACCAGCTCGTGCTGACCGAGATGAACAAGATCGCCCAGTCGGCGACGCCGTCCGGCCAGCTGCGGTCGGTGGCGCCGGCATGGACCTTCTGGGCGGTCGAGAGCATGGTCGACGAAATGGCCCACAAGATGGGCGTCGATCCGCTCGCGCTCAGACTCCAGCTGCTCGACGGCAAGGGCAAGAACGCCGGCAAGGGGCCGACCGCCAACGGCGCCAAACGGCTGGCGAACGTGCTCCGGAAGGTCGCGGCCAAGGCGGGCTACGGCAAGACGATGGCGAAGAATACCGGCATCGGCCTGGCCGCCGTGACCAGTCAGGAGCGCGCCTCTGCGGCCTGGACGGCGACCGCGGCCAACGTCACGGTCAACCCGGCGGACGGCTCGTTCACCGTCAACCGGCTGACCGTGGGCACGGATCTCGGCACGCTGATCAACCCGAACGCGGTCGAGGCGCAGGTCCAGGGGGCGACCCTGTGGGGCCTGTCCCTGGCGACGCTCGAGGAGGTCGAGATGAAGGACGGCCGGATCCAGGCGTCGAACTTCGACACCTACACGCCGTGCCGGATGGAGAACGCGCCGGACCTGGACGTGATCCTGATCGAGACCGGGCAGTATCCGGTCGGCTGCGGCGAACCGGCCGTCACCTCGGTGGCACCGGCGATCGCCAACGCCATCTTCGCCGCCTCCGGCGCCCGCGTCCGCTCGCTGCCGATCACGGCGGAGAAAGTGAAGGCGGCGCTGTAGGCGCTACCGCATCTGCGGGAAACAGAAGGGGCCGCCGGGTAACGCCGGCGGCCCCGGTTTTTTGAGGGGATGCAACCCGATTTGGACGGCGGCGACGATTGACATAGAGGCCCTACCGACCCGCCCTACGATACGCCCGGGATGATGACCGAAATCACCGGCCGCGTCTGTCAGACCCACCCGCCAAGCGACCGACGGATCGCCGCTTGCTCGGGCTATCAATAGGCCTGCGGCCAAATTCTGACGCGGATTGCCACAAATTGATAATCGTGGTAGCTGTAACCACAATATCTAGTGTCTTGACAATAGTACAGATCGGGAACAAAAATGATTGGTAGATGTTACTCTGAGAAGTAACGTGGGCGATTTGTTGGAGCCATATGAAATCCGGGATCCCGTTCACGGTTTCATTCGCTTGAATCAACTTGAATGGGATGTGATCAATCAACCGGTCTTTCAACGCCTCCGCCGGATTCGCCAACTCGGCTGGACCGACATGGTATATCCCGGCGCGATGCACACCCGATTCGAGCACTCGCTCGGCGTCATGCACGTCGCATCGCGAATGTTCGATGCGCTGCTGCGCAGAAGCCGGGATGTCCTTTGCAGTAGCGACTACGGATTTAACGACGCCAGCCTAGAGCGCCAGAGGCGAATCATACGCTTGGCAGCCCTGTTGCACGATCTTGGTCACGGGCCATTCTCCCATGCGGCCGAGGAACTCCTTCCACTCAAACCCGATGGGTCCGACCGATACGAGCACGAGGACTACTCGGCTGCGGCGTTAAAATACTGTCTGGACGATCTATTTGAGAACCACAGAGAGTCACAAGCAAACGGAATTCGCGTCAGGGACATTCTTGAAATTTTCGAGACACCGGCTCGCTCGGCAGGTGTATTGGTTTGGAAAGATCTCGTCTCCGGACAGATGGATGCCGACCGGATGGACTACCTGCTACGCGATACGCACCACGCTGGCGTGCAGTATGGGCGATACGACCTGGACAGGGTGATCTATACTTTGCGCCTCTGCCCGGACCCTGAATCGGAAGGTCATCACATTGGCGTCGAAGAGGACGGTGTCCATGCCGTAGAGGGGCTGCTTATCGCTCGTTTCATGATGTTTACGCAACTTTATTTTCACAAGACGCGGACGATTTACGACTATCACTTGGTTGAGTGTTTAAAATCACTGCTGGAAAGTGCTGAAGGTAAGTTCCCGCCGCCCGCCGAGATCGGCGATTTTCTCGAATGGGACGACTGGAAGGTGCTCGGTCTAATTTCCGAAGGAAGGGCAGGCAATCACGGTGAAATTCTTCGGTTCAGAAAACACCATCGGATGGTGTATTCAACCGCCGAAGTTGTCAAAGACAAAGAGATAAGTATGGTAGAGGAACTTGCAGCCAATCTCGAACCGCACGGATGCGTAGTCCGCGACGCCGAGAAATCTTGGTACAAGTCCGGATCGGAGGAGATCAAGGTTTGGCGCACCTCGGGTAGAATTGAGCGTTCCGTACCTTTGCAGACACTATCCCCTGTTGTTGCTGGATTGATCAAAGTCAACCAGCGCCGACTCTATGTGCCAGAAAGTAGTCGCAAAACCGCCGAGGCCGTCCTTCGATACAGGGCGGAGAAATGAAGGGAACCACATGGCTAGGATAACTGGAAAGATAGACCAATATGCATTGGTCGCGTTTCTAATCGCACAAGCTGCGCAAGCCCGAAATAAACTCGGCAAGAAAGCGATCCAGAAAAAAGTGCACCTCATCCACGAATTGGGAGGCGTTGATACAGGGTATCGCTTCTCATTCTATACTTATGGTCCGTTTTCCGTGAATCTTGCCGGTGACTTGGATGTGATTGCAAACAGCGGCGGTGCGAAAGTCAGTTACGACGACAGGGACAATCATTATCAGATTGATCTTAGTGAGCATACAGATCAAATGATTCAGCGAGGAGGGGAATTTATCGAGAAAAACAGAGCAGCCATTGAAGGTGTTCTGGAAAAGTTCGGCAGTCGAACGGCCAAAGACTTAGAGCTTTTTTCCACGATTGCATACCTGCGCCGGCACGCGCCACCGGAGGAATTTGAAAACATCAGTGAACTAGCGGAGCATGTAAGATCATTGAAACCCAAGTATTCTGAAACGGAAATCGGAACTGCGATCACTGAAGTAAAAGACTTCCTATCCAAGTAGAAAGACGGCGCAATTCTCGCTCGTAGACGCCTGCCATCGCAGGATATTAATCGCAACGAGGAATTCCACTTCCATCTGGCTTTTTCCTCTCTCCATCAAGCTTCGCGCGAGGCTTCACTGTCTCGACCGTCAAGCACGCCCGCGACGGCTTCGAGGTTCACTTTCCCGGCAAGGACAGCCACCGCACACCGCGCGTCCCGCGCGCGGACATCCGCGATCCGGCGTCGGCGCACCCGCGCTTTCGACAGGATTGGGACTTGACATCCGGTACAGGAACATTAAATGAACAAGCTCTCCGCTACAGAGACTGGACCGGAAGCCGTCCCGGTGCAAAAAAGTCTATTATCAGACCGGTCTGTCTATTTTCATCCAGCCGGAAAATGGCGCAATTCCGGGATTTTTGGAGCATACGAATATGAACGGTCGTTAAAAAATGATGGGAAAATATAGGCCGCAGCGATATCGCGGCCTGACCGGCGGAAAGACCGGAACGAACGCCATGACGAAACATGACATTTCATGACGCATCTGCCGGTCCCTTGTCTCACCCTCCATCGTTACCCCGGACGGAGCGCAGCGGAGATCCGGGGCCCAGGGGCCTGCCCTGAGCGTGTCGAAGGGGCCACAGGCGAAGGACATTCGGATCGGCACTGTGGGCCCCGGATCGGGGTCCGGGGCGGCACGGTGGTATGGAACAGGAGCGCTGACGACGGATCATGACAATTCATGACATTTCATGACACAGGGCGACATCCCATTACCCCCGCGGCCCGGCGGCCCGCCTTCGGCCGGCGGCTCCGGTCCCCGTTCCCCCCGCCGCGCCGTCGTCCTACATTGGCTTAATGGATGCGGGGCGGCGGATCATCGGGGTTGCGGGCTGGAAGGGCAGCGGGAAGACGACGCTGGTCACCCGGCTGCTGCCGGTGCTGACCGGCCGGGGCTTTGCCGTCTCGACGGTCAAGCACGCCCATGATGGTTTCGAGGTCGACTTTCCGGGCAAGGACAGCCACCGCCACCGCGCGGCCGGCGCGGTCGAATCCGTCGTCTCCTCGGCGACCCGCTGGGCCCTGGTCCACGAATTGCGCGGCCGGCGCGAGCCGGCGCTGGACGAGCTGATCGCCCGCATGAGCCCGGTCGACCTGCTGATCGTCGAGGGCTTCAAGCGCCTGCCCCACGCTAAGATCGAGGTCCACCGCCCGGCGCTCGGCCATCCCCTGCTCGCCGCCGGCGACCCGGCGGTGATCGCGATCGCCAGCGACGGGCCGCTGGAGGACGCCGGCCGGCCGGTCCTGGACCTGGATGCGCCGGAGGCGGTTGCCGACTTCATTTGCGATCATCTGGGCCTGCGCGCCGCCGAACGGGGCGCCGCCTGACATGGCTAGCTGACATGGCCCAACTCAGCGACGATTGCTTCGCCTTCGGCGGCGGCCTGACGCCGCTGGACGACGCGCTCGCCCTGCTGGAGGAGCGGATTTCCGTGGTGGCGGAGATCGAGACCGCGGCGCTGCGGGAAGCGCTCGGCCGCATTCTGGCCGAGGATATCCGGGCCGGCCGCTCGGTGCCGCCGCACGACAATTCGGCGGTCGACGGCTACGCCGTACGCTTCGCCGAACTCGATCCCGATGGCGAGACCTGCCTGCCCATCATCGGCCGGATCGCCGCCGGCGACGCGCCCGCCCTCGCCGATTCCGGCGCCAGCGGCGCGGTGCGCATCTTCACCGGCGCCGTCATGCCGGCCGGCTTCGACACCGTGATGATGCAGGAGGACTGCCGCGAGGACGGCGGCAGCGTGCACATCGCGCCGGGCATCAAACAGGGCGCGAACCGGCGCTTCGCCGGCGAGGATGTCGAAAAAGGCGCGGTCATTCTCGACGCCGGCCAGCGCCTGCGCCCGCAGGACCTCGGCCTCGCCGCCTCGGTCGGGCTGGCAGACCTGCCGGTGCGCGCCCGGCTGCGCGCCGCCCTGTTCTCGACCGGCAACGAACTGCGCGAACCGGGCGCGGCGGCCGGCGCGGGCGCGGTCTACGACGCCAACCGCTTTGCGCTCGCCGGCCTGCTCGAACAGCTCGGCTGCATCGTCTCCGACCTCGGCATCCTGCCCGACGACCGGGCGACGATAACGGGCGCGCTGGCCGAAGCGGGCGCGGCCCACGACCTGGTGCTGACCTCCGGCGGCGTGAGCGTCGGCGAGGAGGACCATGTCCGCGCCGCAGTCGAGAGCCTCGGGCAGATCCATTTCTGGCGCCTCGCCATCAAGCCGGGCCGGCCGGTCGCGCTCGGCCAGATCGGCCGCACGCCCTTCGTCGGCCTGCCGGGCAACCCGGTCGCCGTCATGGTGACCTTCCTGCGCTTCGCCCGGCCGCTGATCGACCGGCTCTCAGGCGCGCGCGTGCATGTCCCGAAGCTGTTCCCGGTGCGCGCCGGCTTCGACCATCGCAAGAAGGCCAACCGGCGCGAATGGGTGCGCGCGACGCTGGAGCCTTGCGCCGGGGGCTGGACCGCGCGCAAGTTCGCCCGGCAGGGTGCCGGCATCCTGTCGTCGATGACCACTGCGAGCGGCCTCGTCGAACTGCCGGAGGATACAACCGATATCCGGGCCGGCATGACGGTGGATTTCCTGCCGTTCAGCGAACTCGGGGCCTGACGCGATGCCCGATGAGATTGACGTGCTCTATTTCGCCTGGCTGCGGCAAAGGGTCGGCTCCGGCCGGGAAGCGGTGACGCCGCCGCCCGAGGTCGCCACGGTCGGCGCGCTGATCGACTGGCTGAGACTGCAAAGCCCCGGCCACGCGGAGGCGCTGGCGAACGCCCGCATCGTCCGCGCCGCGGTCAACCACGAATTCGCCAGCCTCGAAACCGCCGTCAAGCCGGGCGACGAGGTTGCCTTCTTCCCGCCGGTCACCGGCGGCTGACACGGAGGAGACAACCGGTGTCAGCCGGCGCCCCCACAGGCTCGACGCGGCGCTCCAGGCTGAGCCGCGACGCCTGGATCGGCGGCGCCATCGAGCTGCTGGCCGAGCGCGGCGTGAACGCAGTGAAGGTCGAACCGCTGGCGCGCCGCCTGGGCGTCACCAAGGGCAGCTTCTACTGGCATTTCAAGGACCGGCCGGCGCTGCTGGCCGCCATCCTCGCGCGCTGGGAGGAAAGGCAGACCGACCTGCTGATCCGCATCGCCGACCATCCCGGCGCCTCGCCGGCCGAACGATTGCGCATGCTGCTCGAAATGACGGTGGGCGCCTTCGCGGACACGGAATTCCGCAATGCCGAGATCGCCATCCGCAACTGGTCGCGCAACGATTCCGGCGCACAGATGGCCGTGCGGGCGGTCGATGCGCGCCGGTCGGTCTATATCGAGAATTTCTTCATCGCCCTGGGCTTTACCGAAGCCGCGGCCCGGACGCGGGCCGGCCTGTTCCAGGGCCTGCTGCTCGGCGAAGCCTTGCTGGTCCGCGACGAGACCGAGGAACGCCGCACCGCCCGGGTCGGGCGCAGCCTCAACCTGCTGGTCGGCCGGCACCGCGTCGATCGATAACCCCTATTCCGCGGCTTCTCCGTAGGCTTCGAGCGGCGGGCAGGCGCACACGATGTTGCGGTCGCCATAGACGTTGTCGATGCGCCCGACCGGCGGCCAGTATTTGCCGTCCTTCAGCGCCGGCGCCGGAAAGGCGGCGAGGCTGCGGGGATAGGGGTGCGGCCAGTCCCCGGCCACCAGGTCCTCTGCCGTGTGCGGCGCGTTGGCGAGCGGGTTGTCGTCCACCGGCCAGTCGCCGGCTTCGACCCGCGCGATCTCCTGCCGGATCGCGATCATGGCGTCGCAGAACCGATCGATCTCGGCCAGGGATTCGCTTTCCGTCGGCTCGATCATCAGGGTTCCGGCAACCGGGAAGGACATGGTCGGCGCGTGGAAGCCATAGTCGATCAGGCGCTTGGCGACATCCTCGACCGAGGCGAAATCCTTGAGCGGCCGGAGATCGATAATGCACTCATGCGCCACCCGGCCGTTGTTGCCCGTGTAGAGCACCGGGAAATGTTCGCGCAGGCGCGCCGCGATATAGTTGGCGTTGAGGATCGCCACCTCGGTTGCGCGCTTCAGTCCCGTCGCGCCCATCATGCAGGCATAGGCCCAGCTGATCGGCAGGATGCCGGCGCTGCCCCAGGGCGCCGCCGAAACCGGGCCGATCGCCTGCCCCCCGCCGCATTCCGGATGGACCGGGTGGCCGGGCAGGAACGGCGCGAGATGAGCCTTGACGCCGATCGGCCCGACTCCCGGCCCGCCGCCGCCATGGGGGATGCAGAAGGTCTTGTGCAGGTTCATATGGGCGACGTCGGGGCCGAATTCGCCGGGCCGGGCGATGCCGAGCAGCGCGTTCAGGTTGGCTCCGTCCATATAGACCTGGCCGCCGCAGCCGTGGACGATCTCGCAGATCTCGACGATCCCCGCCTCGAACACGCCGTGGGTCGACGGATAAGTCACCATCAGCGCGGCCAGCCGGTCCCGGTGCTGTTGCGCCTTGGCGCGCAGGTCGGCGATATCGATGTTGCCGTCGGAATCGCAGCCGACCACGGCGACCGAAAAGCCGGCCAGGACGGCGCTCGCCGGGTTGGTGCCGTGGGCCGAGCTCGGGATCAGGCAAATGTCGCGCCCGCTGTCGCCCCGGCTCTCGTGCCAGGCGCGGATGACGAGCAGGCCGGCCAACTCGCCCTGGGAGCCGGCGTTGGGCTGGAGCGAGACCGCGTCGAAGCCGGTTGCCGCGCACAGCATGTCTTCCAGTTCCGCGATCAGCTCCAGCGTGCCTTCGGCCTGATCCAGCGGCGCGAAGGGATGAAGGCCGGCGAATTCCGGCCAGGAGACCGGTTCCATCTCCGCCGCCGCGTTCAGCTTCATGGTGCAGGAGCCGAGCGGGATCATCGCCTGGTCAAGCGCCAGATCCTTTGCGGCCAGCCGGTGCAGGTAGCGCATCATTTCGGTTTCCGACCGGTAGCGGTGGAATACCGGGTGGGTCATGAAAGCGGACCGGCGGACAAGCGCTGCGGGCAGCCGGTCCGGCGCGCTGTCCAGCAATTCCCCGATGCGCGCGTCGTCCGCCTTCCCGCCCAGCGTTTGGGTCAGGACATGCAAATCCTCGGCGCTGCAGGTCTCGTCGAACGAAACGCCGAACCTGTCTTCGTCGATGAAGCGCAAGTTCAGGCCGTATTCCATCGCGGCGCCTACGATCTCGCCGGCCCGGCCGGCCGCGTTCACCGTGACCGTGTCGAAGAAGGTTCCATTTTCGATTTCATGTCCGGCCCCTGCGGCGATGTCGGCGAAGGCGCTCGCCAGCCGGTGGATGCGCCGGGCGATCCTTTCCAGCCCGTCCGGCCCATGCCAGGCGCCGTAGAAGCCGGCCATGTTGGCGAGCAGGACCTGGGCGGTGCAGATATTGCTGGTCGCCTTTTCGCGCCGGATATGCTGCTCGCGGGTTTGCAGCGCCAGGCGGAGTCCCTGCCGGCCTTTCGCGTCGACCGACACGCCGACCAACCGCCCCGGCATCTGCCGCTTGAACCGGTCGCGGGTCGCGAAGAAGGCGGCGTGCGGCCCACCGAAGCCCATCGGCACGCCGAAGCGCTGGGCATTGCCGACGACGATATCGGCGCCCCATTCACCCGGCGGCGCGAGCAGGGTCAGCGCCAGCAGGTCCGTCGCGACCGTCGCCAGCCCGCCGCCGCCCCGGACAGCCCTCACGCATTCCCGCCAGTCGTCGATCCGGCCGTTGGTGTCGGGATACTGGATCAACATGCCGAAGGCGCCGAACGCTTTCCGGGCGGTGACTTCGCCGACGTCGAGATCGATCCCCAGCGGCCCGGCGCGGGTCTGCAGCACCGCGATCGTCTGCGGATGGCAGCGATCCGAAACCAGGAAGCGGTCGCTCTTCGACTTTCCGGCCTTGCGGGCGAACAGCATGGCCTCGGCCGCCGCCGTCGCCTCGTCGAGCAGCGAGGCATTGGCGATCTCCATGCCGGTAAGGTCGGCCACCATGGTCTGGAAATTGAGCAGCGCCTCCAGCCGGCCCTGGGAGATCTCCGGCTGATAGGGCGTGTAGGCGGTGTACCAGGCCGGGTTTTCCAGCACATTGCGGCGGATCACCGGCGGCGTGATCGTGCCGTGGTAGCCCATGCCGATCAAGGATCCCGCCACCAGGTTCCGGCTGGCCAGTTCCGAAATCCGCAGCAGGGCATCCGCCTCCGTCGCCGGTTCGCCGAGCGGCAGCGGCGTCGTATCCCGGATCACGCCGGGCACCGCTTCGTCGATCAGGGCATGCAGCGACTCCGCACCGACGGCTTGCAGCATGGCCGCGATATCTTCCGGACCGGGGCCAATATGCCGGCGGATGAAAGACTCTCGATCCTGGAGATCGGCGAAGCTGGCGGCGGTCATGGCGGCGCCTCCTCTTTCCTGATGCCGGCGCGAAACGGCGGGCCTGCGTCTAGCTCTGGGCCTCGGCGAAAGCGGCGTAGGCTTCGGCATCCATCAGGTCTTCCAGTTCCGCCGCGTCGGCGAGCCTGAGCCGGACGAACCAGCCGTCGCTCTCGGCCTCTTCGTTGACCACGGCGGGATTGTCTTCCAGTGCGTCGTTCACGGCGATGACCTCACCGCCGACCGGGGCATAGACCTCGCTCGCCGCCTTGACGGATTCCACGACGGCCATGTCATCGCCCTTGATGACGATCCGGCCGATCTCCGGCAATTCGACGAACACGACGTCGCCCAACTGCTCCTGGGCGAAGTCGGTAATGCCGACCGTACCGGCATCGCCGTCGACCTCGATCCATTCATGGTCTTCCGAATAGTAGGTGGTGGGCATGGATTGCGTCCTCTTGCGGTCAAGGTCCGGGCGGTTCGGGCTGGATCCCCGCCGTTGGTCTTGCGCCGGTCATCGCCGGTATCCCGGCGCAATGAAGGGGAGGCAGGCCACGCGTGCCTTCAGGGCCTTGCCGCGCACCATGAGGGCGACCGGGGTGCCCGGCGCGGCATGGCCGGCTGCGACATATCCCATGGCGACGGGGCCGCCGACCGTCGGGCCGAAGCCGCCGCTGGTCACGCGGCCGACCGATGCGCCGTCCGCGCTGCATATCTCGGCGCCTTCCCGCGCCGGCGCCCGGCCCTCCGGCCTCAAACCGACGCGGCGGCGGTCCGGCCCGTCGCGCAATTGCCCGAGAATCGTTTCAACGCCGGGAAAGCCGCCTTCGGCGCGCCGGCGTTTTCCGATCGACCAGGCAAGGCTGGCCTCGACCGGCGTGGTGCCGGTGTCGATATCGTGGCCGTAGAGGCAAAGGCCGGCTTCCAGGCGCAGCGAATCCCGCGCGCCGAGGCCGGCAAACTCAACGCTGTCGCAGGCGAGCAGCGCTTCCGCCAGGGCCGCGGCGAGGCTCTGCGGCACCGAGATTTCAAAGCCGTCCTCGCCGGTATAGCCGCTGCGCGAGATCCACAGGGGCGCGCCGTGCCAGTCGAAGGCGGCGGCCTGCAGGAAGGCCAGGCCGTCGGCGCCGGGGATCGCGGCTTCGAGCACGGCGCCGGCCTGCGGCCCCTGCAGCGCCAGCAGGGCCGCATCGGCGTCCTCCTCGAGTGTGCAGTTCCAGTCCGCCAGCGCCGCGCCGATATAGGCGAAGTCGTCCGCTTTGCAGGCGGCGTTGACGACGATCGCCAGGGTGTCTCCGGACAGCCGGGTGACCATCAGGTCGTCCCGTATGCCGCCATTGTCGCCGGTCAGCTGGGTATAGCGCATTCGCCCGTTGCCAAGCCCGGCAATGTCGGCCGGAACCAGGCTTTCCAGCGCGTCGGACGCCTGTGCGCCCACGATCCGCGCCTGACCCATATGGGATACGTCGAACAAGGCCGCCTTGCAGCGCGCCTGCTCGTGCTCGGCAATGATGCCGCGATACTGGACCGGCAGCGCATAGCCGGCGAAATCGACCATGCGCCCGCCCTGCGCGATATGCAGGTCGTAGAGCGGGGTGCGGCGAGCCGCCGTTTCCGTCTTCTTGTCGGTTGACATCGGGAAAGCCCCGGCCGGATCGCGCGAGCGGGCTTATGTGTGTCTCGCCGGCCGGATATTGGCCAGACACGCCCCCTCTGTCCGGTTACCTGAGAGCTTCAACCGGAGCGGCTTCCCGCCCGGGGCGGCCGCCGGTCTTTCCCCTTCGGTGAGGCGGCGCAAGGCTCGCGCGCGACCGCCTGCTTTCCAGAGTCGCCTCCGCCTGCGGTCCCGGGTGCCTGAGAGTTTCCGGGGCGGTTGCTCCTTCGGCGCCGGACATACGCGAATGCGTACGCCCGCTCTCTCCCACAGGCTTCAGAGGCTGTACCTAAACAGTTAGCGGATACGCCCGTCGAGTCAAGGCAAACGCCTGCAACGATTCGGTCTGAGGAACCTACAGGCGGCATGCCATCGGGAAAGCTGCACCGGTAATGCCGCCGCGAACTGTCCGGCTACAGCCCGTTATGGCTGCCGTCGCAGCGGGGCTGGTTCCCTGTCTGCTTGCACTGGCAGAGCCAGACTTCTTCGGTTTCTTCCTGCTTGAAGACCAGGGGCTTCATATCGGTCGCCTTGTGGGCGCCGTCGCAGAAGGGCTGCGCCTTGCTGAGCCCACAGGCGCACCAGGCATAGGTCTTGCCGGCTTCCAGGGTCACGCCCTTCGGTTCCAACGCCGCGATCTGTCCCGCCATGCTCTTGCCCCCCATTGGCCGGCCTGTTCGGCCCGTTCAACACGGGCGGCACCCTAGCCAAGCAGTCCGCGCCCGGCAAGCCGCCCCTTGTGGGAAGTGCGGGCACGCCTTAAGCAGCGGGCATGGCGGTCTATACCCAGGTGGCGGACGACGAGCTGGCGGCGTTTCTCGGCGCCTACGATATCGGCGCGCTCGTCTCCTACAAGGGCATCGCCGAAGGGGTGGAGAATTCCAACTACTTCCTCCAGACCGACCGCGGCAGTTTCATTCTCACGCTCTACGAAAAGCGGGTCGATCCGGCCGACCTGCCGTTCTTCCTCGGCCTGATGGACCATCTGGCGGCGCGGGACATCGTCTGCCCGACACCGATCCACGCCCGCGACGGCGAAGCTCTGCGCACGCTCGCCGGCCGGCCGGCGGCCATCATCTCGTTCCTGCAGGGCGTCTCGCCCCGCCGGGTCGATATCCGCCACTGCGCGCCGCTCGGCCGGGCGCTGGCGCAGATGCACCTAGCGGCGGACGGCTTCGGCACGGTCCGGCCGAACGCGCTCAGCCTGGCCGGCTGGCGACCGCTGTTCGACCGCTGCGGCCCGCGCGCCCACGAGGTGCAGAACGGCCTGGCCGGCGCGATCGAGCAGGAACTGGAATTCCTCGAAGAGAACTGGCCGGATGACCTGCCGACCGGCGTCATCCATGCCGACCTGTTTCCCGACAATGTCTTCTTCCTGGACGACCGGGTTTCGGGCGTGATCGATTTCTATTTCGCCTGCAACGATTTCTTCGCCTACGACCTGGCGATCTGCATCAACGCCTGGTGCTTCGAGAAGGACGGCAGCTTCAATGTCACCAAGGCGCGGCACATTCTGAACGCCTACCGTTCGGTCCGCCCGTTCTCGGCCGCGGAGCTGGCGGCGATTCCCGTCCTGTTGCGCGGCGGCGCGCTACGCTTCCTGCTGACCCGACTGCACGACTGGCTGCACCACCCCGAAGGCGCGCTGGTGACGCCGCACAACCCGCTCGAATACCATCGCAAGCTGCGCTTCCACCAGGGCGTGACGCGGCCCGGCGAGCTGGGTCTGGACTGAATTGGAACGAGCGAAGAGGGCGTGATGGCGATGGCCGGAGAAACGACCGGAGACGAGCCCGGCGCGCCGCTCGTCCTGTACACGGACGGCGCGTGCAGCGGCAATCCGGGGCCCGGCGGCTGGGGCGTGCTGGTCCGGCGCGGCGCGGAAGAGGAAACCCGCTGCGGCGGCGCGGCCGAGACGACCAACAACCGCATGGAACTCCAGGCCGCCATCGAGGCGCTGAAGGCGGTGCCGGAAGGCGGCGCGGCGGCGCTCCATACCGACAGCGCCTATGTCAAGGACGGCATCACGCGCTGGATCGCGAAGTGGAAGGCCGGCGGCTGGCGGACCGCGGCGCGCAAGCCGGTCAAGAACCGCGACCTGTGGCAGGAACTCGACGCGCTGCACGGCGCCCGGCGTATCGACTGGCGCTGGGTCAGGGGCCATGCCGGCGATCCGGGCAACGAGCGCGCCGACGAACTGGCCCGGCAGGGCATGGCGCCCTTCCTGCCGGAAGACATGCGGCCGGCGCCGTTGCGCAATCCCCCCGCCGGCATGCAGCGCATCATCCCCATGCTCAACTATGCCGATGCGCCGGCGGCGATCGAGTTCCTGGTCCGGACCTTCGGCTTCCGCGAGCGCCGGGTCTATCCCATGCCGGACGGCCGGATCGGTCATGCCGAACTGGCGCTCGGCGACAATGTCGTGATGCTGGCGAGCGTATTCCCGGAGATGGATCAAACCACGCCTGAGCAGGCCGTAAAATCGGGTGGCGGCTGGTACAGCCAGGTTTTCTGCTATGTCGCCGATGTCGATGCGCACCACGCGCAGGCGCTGGCCGCCGGCGCCCGGATCACCGCCGAACCGGAAGACCAGTTCCACGGCGAGCGCCACTACCGCGCCGAAGACCCGGAAGGCCATCGCTGGATCTTCGGCCAGCCGGTCCGCGACGTGCCGGAGGCGGAAATCCGGGCGGCGATGGACGGGATGTAGCCGGACACCGGCAGGCGGGCAGGTCGCACAGGGGCGGGAGGAACAATTCATGCCGGAACTGCAGAGCGCCTTCGGGCTGGTCGTTCTGTTCGCGCTGGCCTGGGCGGCCGGGAAGCGGCGGCGCGAAGCCTGGCGGGTGGCGCTGGCCGGGATCGGCCTGCAGGTCGCGCTCGCGCTCATCCTGCTCAAGGTGCCGCTGATCGCCGATCTCGTGGCCTCGCTCGGCCATGTCGTGACCGCGATGGAGAAAGCGACGCGCGAGGGCACCAGCATGGTGTTCGGCTATATCGGCGGCGGGCCGCTGCCGTTTGCCGAATCCCGGCCCGGTGCCGCCTTCGTCTTCGCCTTCCAGGCCCTGCCCATCGTGATCGTGACGAGCGCGCTGACTGCATTGCTCACCCACTGGCGCATCCTGCCCTGGATCGTGAAGGCGATCGGCTTCGTGCTGGAGCGCGGCTTCCGCATCGGCGGCGCGGTCGGCCTGGGCAGCGCGGCCAACATCTTCATCGGCATGGTCGAGGCGCCGCTCTTCGTCCGGCCCTATCTCAAGGATTTCAGCCGCAGCGAACTGTTCGTTCTGATGACCGTCGGCATGGCGACGATCGCCGGCACCGTTTTCGTGCTCTATGCCAGCATCCTGGCGCCGGTGCTGCCGAACGCCGCCGGCCAGATCCTGGTCGCTTCGGTGATCAGCGCACCCGCCGCCATCGCCGTCGCCCTGCTCATGGTGCCGGCGGAAGGGCCGCCGCAGGCGAGCGGCAAGCTGCCGCCGCGCGAGACCTCGAGCGCCATGGAAGCGCTGGTCCTCGGCGCGCGCCAGGGCCTGAACATGCTGTTCCTGATTATCGCGCTGCTGATTGCCCTGGTCGCGCTGGTCCATCTGGCGAACGGCCTGCTCGACCTGCTGCCCAAAGTCGCCGGCGAGGCCATCACGCTGCAACGGATGCTGGCCCTCGTCATGACGCCGATCTGCTGGCTGATGGGGATTCCCTGGGCGGAATGCTGGGACGCCGCCCAGCTCATGGCGACCAAGGTCGTGCTCAACGAGTTGGTCTCCTATCTCGATCTGGCGCGGCTGCCCGAGGGCACGCTGAGCGAGCGCAGCCGGCTGATCCTGGTTTACGCCATGTGCGGCTTCGCCAATTTCGGCGGGTTGGGGATCATGGTCGGTGGCCTGACCGTGCTGATGCCCGAGCGGCGCGCCGAAATCCTCGCGCTGGCGTGGAAGAGCCTCGCCGCCGGCGTTCTGGCGACCAGCTCCACTGGCTGCGTGATCGGGATTCTGGGGTAGACGGCATGGCGCGCCGGACACGATGTCGATTCGATATCGGTGCGGTCTCCCGGGATTTCGGACGAAGAGGTCGTTCGGATTGCGCGCGCCGAGACCCGGCTCATCGTCACTTTCGATCGCGACTACGGAAAATTGGTGTTTCGCCGCGGGCTGCCGGCTCCCGCAGGTATCCTGTATCTGCGTTTCTTCCCGAATGTGCCGGAAGAAGTGGCGGCATATGCATTGCGGCTCATCGAAGATGGTATCGCTCTCGAAGGGCGCTTCACTACCGCGGACCGCGGCGGAACCCGGCAGTTTTTACTTCGCAGCGCTGGGGAATCGAATCGGACTGAGTGCCGGCATTCAGCCAGGAGCGGCAATACATCGGGTTAGCGGGCCGGTGTCGGTTGCCAGCCTTGCGCCAAAGATGCAAAGCTGCCCTGGCAACGATTTTCTGGGAGGAACGCAATGAACCGCTTCACCACTCTCTGCGCCGCGGCGCTCGCCGCCGGTATGGCGGCCGGCATGGGGTCCGGCGCGGCCCAGGCCGAGAAGATGACCTATCTGTTCCCGGCGCCGCCGATCCTGCCGTCGTTCGGGCCGCAGCAGCTCGCAAAACAGCGTGGCTATTTCAAGGCGGCCGGGCTTGAGGTCACCTTCGCCACGGCCAAGGGCGGCGTCGACGTCGCCAAGCAGGTCGGCGTCGGCAACGCCGAAATGGGCGGCGGCCTGGCGGACAGCCCGATCATCGTGCGCGCCCAGGGCATCCCGGTGCGCTCGGTCGTCGCCTTCGGCGGCCGCGGCTTCATGCAGCTGGTGGTGCGCGAGGATTCCGGCATCACGACGCCGGCCGGCCTGAAGGGCAAGAATGTCTCCGTCATGTCGTATCAGGATACGACCTACTACGCCCTGCGCGGCATGCTGGCGGCGACCGGCCTCAAGGTGCAGGACATCAACGCCATGGCGGTCGGCCCCCGCGCCGTGCCCGGCATGGTGATCCAGGGCAAGGCCGTCGGCTGCGCCTGCGTGCCGGACTGGATCCCGCCGATCCTCGCTGCCAAGGTAAAAATCCGGATCATCAAGTCGGAAGATTATTTCCCGCACATGGCCCAGGCCTCGCTGGCGTCCGACAAGCTGATCGCGGCGAATCCGGCGCTGATAAAGAAATTCGTCGGCGCCGTGCTCAAGGGCATGAAGGATGTCATGGACGACCCGGCCGGAGCGGCGAAAGATTTCGCCAAGGCGGCGCCCATGTGGAAGGGCAAGGAAGGTTATGTCACGGCGGTGTTCAAATATTTCGGCGAGCTCGTTTATCCCGGTCAGAAGGTACTGGGAGAGATCGATGCGAAGCGCCTGGCCAAGCTGCAGGATTTTTATATCAAGCAGGGCATCGTGCGCAAAAGAGTGCCGTTGAAGGAGCTCTATACCAACCAGTTCGTCGGCAAATAGCGCCGGCGTGCCGGGTCGGGCCGGTCTTCGGCCGGCCCTCCCGGTTCCGGGCGGAATCGTATCCGCCCCTTCGGACAGTTTGGCGGCGCGACGGCGGCTTGAGAACGCCACCAAGGCGCCGCGCCGCTCACAGGTCGATGCGCATGCCGTCGTGGGCGAGCCTCAGTTCGCCCGTGTAGGATCTGCGGATGTCGGTCACGACATCTTCCATGAAGCCGGGGCCGATCAGGTCGCGCGGCATGTGGACCGACATCATGTCGCGCAACACCGGGTAAGTGGTGTCGAAGCTGCCGAAATGGGTCGCGACCAGGCTCTTGCAACGCGCGGCGACGGCGATCTTCCCGAGTTCGACCGGGCTGGTATGGGCCCAGGTGCCGACATTGGCCTTGCGGCGGAATTCCAGCGCCTTCTCGGGGAAGGTGCATTCGTGGATCAGCAGGTCGCAACCCTGCGCCAGCTCGACCAGCCGCTCGCACGGCGCGGTATCGCCGGAGAAGACCACCGACTTGCCGTCGACCGAGTCGAGCCGCAGGCCGAAGCAGGGCGAGATTTCCCGCGGGATATGCTCGACATAACAGGCTGAGACCTTCACCAGCTCGTCCTCGAACACGATGCCGGGCGCGCATTCACGGACGTCGGGCTTGAGCACATGCATGTTGCCCTGGCGGTTCTTGTAGGCCGCCCGCGCCTCGATATCGTTGGCGAAGGCGCCGCCGGCAAACTGGTGTTCGACGAAACCGCGCGTGCCGGGCGGGCCGACGACGACCGGGACGTTCTCCCGGTCGGTGATCCAGCTGGTCAGCACGAAGAAGGCGAAGTCGGCGATATGGTCGTAGTGCAGATGCGACAGGAACACCGTATCGACATGGCCGGGATTGACGTTGCAGCGGATCAACTGGTGGGTCGCGCCGTGGCCGCAATCGAACATGTAGTGCCGGCCGCGCACCGTGATCAGGATGGCCGAATGATTGCGGTCCGGATCCGGCGCAGCGGCGGCCGTGCCGAGCATGAGAACGCGCATGATACCTCCCGGATGGCGGTTGAATTAGGTGAAATTACATCCATATTTCACGTATTGCAGTATCAGGCCGCCGGGCGGGACGCCACCCGAAAAATCCAATGAAAACCGCGGAGAAACAGGGAGCAGTCCGACCTTTGCCCGATGAATTGACAGGCGCGCCCTTTTCGGTCGCCGAATTTCCGACCTTTTACATCTACACCATCCAGTCCGGGAATTTCGCAGCGCTGAACCATGCCCTGCGCCCCTTCGGCATCTCGGTCATGTTCTGGCGGGTTCTGGCGGTATTGCAGGAAAGCGACGGCCACAATATCAGCCATCTCTCGGCCAAGCTGGCGATCGACCGCTCCAACCTCAGCCGGATCATCGACCTGATGGCGCGCGACGGGCTGATAGAGCGCCGTACGCCGGAGCACGATCGGCGCAATGTTCTGGTCTGCATCACGCAGGCCGGCCGCCGCAAGGTCGACGAGGTCTATCCCAGCGTTCTGCGCATCGTCGAATCGACCGTGGATGGCTTCTCCGCCCGGGAACGCCAGACCCTGCTCTCCCTGCTCAAGCGAATGCGCAACAACGTCCTGCAGCAGAGCGGGCGATAGCTCGTCCCGGTCAGGTCTGCCGCTTTTCCGGCCGGGCGGCGTCGTAGAGACGCAAGGCGGCGGTCTCGATCCGTTCTTCCAATGTCGCCATGAAGGTTTCCCTGTCCTGGCCCGGCGCGATCGGTTCGAGGAACTCGATCGCGATGGTGCCCGGCCGTTTCAGGAATCCGTTCCGGGGCCAGAACAATCCGGCATTGTGGGCAACCGGAACGACCGGCATGTCGAGGTATTTGTACAGCGCGTAAACCCCCGGATGATAGCGGCCGGTCCGCCCCGGCGGCATCCGGGTTCCCTCCGGCATGATCAGCAGGTGACGACCGTCGTCGACCTGCGCGCGGGCGCTGCGCAGCATCCGCCTCAACGCCGCGCCGCGCGCCGAACGCCGGATCGGCACCATGCCGGCGCGGTTCAGGAACCAGCCGTAAACCGGGATGCGTTTCAGCTCTTCCTTCAGGACGGCGGCGAACGGCGGCGCGATCGCGAGGAAGGCAATCGTTTCCCACGCGGACTGATGCTTCACCGCAAATATATACCGGGTTTCCGAATCCGGCAGCACGCTTCCGACGACCCGGTGCCGAATGCCCGCCGCGACGCGCAGCAGCCACAGAACGGCACGGGCCCAGACGGTCGCGGCGGCGAACACCGCGGGGCGGGGCGCCAGCAGAAGGGGCAGGCACGCCGCGCCCGCAGCCAGGGTGACGAGCCACAGACCCAACGAAAAAACCGCCGAACGGGCCAGAATCACGAATCCGGTCCGGCAGCTTCGCCGAGCGCAAGGGTCACGCGGATCAGCGCTGCCGCATACTTGTAGAATTCGGCATTCATGATCGCGATGCCGTGGAGGCTGCGCCACCAGCGCCCGTCCGATACCGCCTGCGGGAAAACGGGGTGTGCAATGATGCGGGAGTCCGGCAGGGCGCTGCGCAACTCGAGCAGGCTGCGCCGCATATGGTAGTTGGCTGTGACCAGGCGCAGCGAATACAGTTTTCGCGAGCGCGCCCAAAGGGCAGTTTCGTCCGCGTTGCCCTTCGTGTGTTTGGCCCGATACCCGAGGACGATCCTGTGCCGCAGGGCGTCCGGCACACCGCCGGCGCCGCGCAGCACCGATTGCTTTCCGACCCGCGGATCGACGCCGGAGACGAGCAGAACCGGCGCCGCGCCGGCCGCGAGCAAGCGGATACCTTCCGCCAGCCGCCCCGAGCCGCCGGTCAGGACGACAATGGCGTCCGTCTTCGGCCGGCTTTTGGCCGGCTCTTGCGGCATGGTGAATCCGAACCAGGCCAATCCGGCCAGCCAGAGCAGGACCAGCAGCGCGCAAACGGCCAGAATCCGGCGCGGAGCGCGCCGCCACTTGCGCCGGCTGCGTGGAAACGCCCGGCTCCGGTCCACGGGTGTCATGGCGTGCCGGTTCATCGCTTCACGTCATGCGCCGAAGCGTTCGCATTACGGTGATCCGCGCAGTCAGGAGCGCGACCAGCGCCGCCACGACCGGCACGCACGCGAATATTCCCCATTGCAGCGGCGTGAAGATGGCGCCGGTCGCCGGCTGAAGTTCGATCTTTCCGGCCAGATGGGCGATGCCGAATACGGTGCCGATCGCAAAGGCGATGCCGATGACCGCGCCTTGCAGGCTGAGCCATAGCGCCTGGCGTTCGAACTGGCGCGCGATATAGCGGTCGTGAGCGCCGATCAGATGCAGCAGGCCGATCACCCTGCGGTGGATACGCAGTCCGGTCCGCGTTGCGAAGACGACGGTGAGGACCGTCGCCAGTCCGATCAGGGCGACGACCAGCAGCGCGACCAGCCAGATCGAACGGGCGAGGCCGATCAACCGGCCGGCCCAGCGGGCGTGGCTCTCCGTGACGGCGCCCGGCGCAGCCGCCGCCACCTTGGCCGACAGGACCGCCGTATCGATGACAGCGCCCGCCGCCGCCCGGACGTCGATCAGGATCGGCAGGGGCAGGTCCCCGGCGCCCGTATCGTCGCCCAGCCACGGACGCACGAGGCGGAGAACCTCCTGCCGCGGCAGGCGTCGGGCCTGCCCGACCCCGGGTGTCTTCCGGATCAGGGCCAGCACGGCATCGGCCTGCTGCCGCGCCTTCGCAGTTTCCGCGTCGGCCGGTATCTGGATGGTCAGCGCGCCGCTCAGGCCGGACGACCAGGTCGAGACCAGGCCGTTCAGGGCGATGGCGCCGGCGATGGCGACCCCGGACAGGTAGATCATGATCGCCACGATCCACGGCAGCAGCCGGCCGGCGGAATCCTGCTCGAAGGGAATGTCGGTCTGGCGGCGGATCAGCACGATGGGATCTAGCCTCGGATGAGCCTCAAGGCGCCGTCTTCCAGATCCATCCTGGGATACCGGAACCGGTCGACCAGCCCGAAATTATGGGTGGCGATGATGACGGTGGTGCCCATGCGGTTCAACTCTTCGAACAGCTGGATCAGGCGGACGCCGATATTGTCGTCTACATTGCCGGTCGGCTCGTCCGCGAGCAGCAGGTCGGGCCGGTTGATCACCGCCCGGGCGATTGCGACGCGCTGCTGCTCGCCGCCGGAAAGAGTCGGCGGTTTCGCACCCAGCCGTTCGCCGAGGCCAACCCACCGGAGCAACTCGGAAACATGCTTCTTGACATCCGGGCCGCGCGCGCCGGCCACGCGCAGCGGCAGGGCAACATTGTCGACTGCCGTCAAGTGATCGAGCAACTGGAAATCCTGGTAGACCACACCGATACGCCGGCGCAGCCCGGGAACCGAATCCCGCGGCAGGGTGGCGACATCGCGGCCGAACAGATGCACGAGGCCCCGGGTCGGCCGCAGCGAAAGATAAATCAGGCGCATCAGGGTGGATTTGCCGGCGCCGCTTTCGCCGGTCAGGAAATGGAAGCTGCCGGGTTCGAGACTGAAGGCGACATCGCTCAGCACCTCGGGACCGGCGCCGTAGCGCATGCCCACCTGGTCGAACCGCACGACCGGTTTTTCGCCATCGAAAAGATCGGCTTTCAAGGAAGACCCCGTCAATTGGCGGGCCGGCCGGCCTGCGGGAAGCCGGCGGCGGACGGCTTGGCGCTTGACCCGCCGGTCCTGCTACGGCAAAGCCCGCCTTTCATACCGTCACCTGCATCCCATGTTACCCGTGTTGCCATGACGCGTATCAGCGTCGGCGCAACCCGGTCAACCGGGATGGACTGGAGCGTCGAACCGAAGCCCCGGCGATGATACTCAGCTGCCCGAATTGCTCGACGCGGTTTCTGGTCGATGCGTCCGCGCTGGGATCGGCCGGCCGCACTGTCCGGTGCGGCGCTTGCGGCCATGAATGGCGGCAGGAGCCGGAAAAACCCGCGGTTCATACTTTTGCGGTGCCGGCATCCGATGCCGGAGACAGCGGAGCCGAACTGCCGGAAGGCGCAGGAGACCTGCAGGACAGGGAAGAGCCGGCGCCGGCCCGACGATTGCCGCGGGCGCGCCGCCGTTCACGGCAGCCGCGCGGGCTGTTCTCGTTCCTGTTGCTCGCGGTCATCGCTGTCGTCCTGCTCGGCAGCTACCAGTTTCGCGGTGTCATCGTTGCCCGGTGGCCGGAAACCGCACGCTTTTACGAATCGCTCGGCATCGTCGCAACGCCTTACAGAAGCATCCGGCAGGCGGTTCCGAGAGAATAGCCCGGAAGCCGCCGGTACGATCAGAACCGGTTGAGCAAGCGCTCGATATAGTCGCGTTCCAGCTTCGGCCGGGCGGCTTCGCCGGACCGCTTGCGCAGTTCGCGCAGGATTTCGCGGGCCTGCTTGCGTTCGGCTTCCGTAGGCACCTTGACGTCGTTCGTGTTGTACGACCCCCTCCCCTCCTGGCGCTGGTCCAGCGGGTTGCGGTCGGGACCGTAGCGCCGGTTCCGCCCGTCGCGGTAGCGGCCCCGGCCGGGCCCCAGTCCAAACTGCCGGCCCAGCCGGCGCATCGCCTGGCGCATACCGCGGGAGAGTTCGCGCAGGGCCCGGCCCTGCGGGCCGACGGCGCGGCCCGGCCGGCCGCGGCCCAGATCGCGCTCCGCCCGGCGCATCTCGCGTTCGGCATTGCCGAAATTCTCCGGCACCCTGCCGGTCATTTCGCCCAGCTGGCGCATCAGTTCGCCCAGTCGTTTGCGCAGATCGCCCTGGCGGCGGGCCGCGTCGCGGTCCGCCTCGCGCTGGCGCTCGCTGTCCTTCCGGCCTTGCTGGCCGCGGCGGAAACTCTCGTCCATCAACTGCTGCTGCCGGCGGATGAGGCCTTCGAGATCGCGCATCATCCGACGCGCCGGATTGTTGGGATCGGCGCGCCGCTGACCCTGCCGCCCCTGACGCATGTTCTGCATCATCTCGCGCAGCTGCGACAACATCCGGCGCAGGGCTTCCTTGTCGCCGTTGCGCATCATGTCCTGCATCTGCTCGAGCAGCCGCTTGATGTCCCGCTCGGTCAACCGGCGGTCCGGGTCGACGGGCAATCGACGGCTCAGCCGGTCCGGATCCCGTTCCATTTCCCGGCGCAGGGCATCCATATATTCCTGCATCGAACGGCGCAGCTCGTCGAGCAGCCGCTTCAGTTCCCGGTCCTTGATGTCCCGGCGGGAAAGCAGCTCCATCAGCTTGTCGTGAATCCGCGCCAGTTCCCGTTCGGACGCAGCGGTCTCGCCCTTGTCGACGCGCAACGCCGTCTGCCAAAGGATCGACTGGACCGCCCGGATCGCAGCGGCGCGGCTGCGGCGGAGCGATGTGTCGTCGCGGCCATTGTGCCGGGAACCGAGGATCAGCCGGCTTTGCGCCGCGCGCAGCGCCAGGTACACGACCGGGTCGCTGTTGAATTCGCTGCGCTGGTCGGCGAGATGGCCCAGCACCGCAACGACACGGTCGAGCTTTTCCGGCTCAAGGGTCAGAATCTTGCGCTGGGCGACGATGGCGCGGGCAACCGGATGGCGGAAAATCCGCTCCGGCAGCGTCATGTCCCTGAATTCGCTGCGGGCGCGCTGGCCGAGATCGTCCTCGGTCTCGAAGAGCATCGAAACGTCGAGGCCGGCCCACCGGTGGGGGGTGAGATCCCTGTACAGCCGCCCGGCCGCCGACTTGCCGCCGCCGACCGGCGCCTCGATTGCGATCACGTCGACTTCGCCGGCCCGGGCGATGTAGACGCGGACCTTGGCGACGCCATGGTCGTCTTCCGCCTTGTAGTCCAGGCGGATGTTCTGACGCCTGGTGACCGCCGGATCTTCGGCCCACGCAATCCTCGGCGGCAGATCCGGCGTCACGGAAATTTTCCACTGCAGGGCATTGCGCGCGCGCTGGCGGACGACCAGGTCGCCGCTTTCCTGCAACAGCATCTCGCCCTGCCAACCCGAGCGGTCGATCGCCTGCAGACCGACATGCTGGCGGCCCAGCGTCATGGCCGGCCGGCCCTTGCCGCCGTGGAATTGCAGCAGGACTTTCGTGTGCAGGGGCACGACGACGGGATTGCCGTCGTGGGCCAGGGTGATCATGCGCGGCTGCCGGCCGGTATAATCCGGCGGCGTGAACCAGGCTTCGACCGTCACGGGCTCGGCGACTCCGCCCTCGAAATCCGGCAGGAAGGCCCGCTGGAGACGGTCTGCCGGATCGCTCCAGCCGACGGTCACGCCGAGCACCAGCAGAATGACGGCCACGCCGCGCAAAGCGAAGGGATCGCGCCGGGCGACCCGCGGCCGCGGCGGAGCGATCCGCAGATGCCTGAGCGCCGCCCGCGCCCGCGCCCGGTGACGCTGCCAGAGCGCTTCGGAGAAGGCGTCGCCGGACCCGATGGCAAGGCTGTCCCTGCTTGTCGTGAGCGGCCGGTGCGCCAGGCCGCTGGTTCGCTCCAGACGGCGCCGGGCAGCCCAGGCGCCGGGCAGGCGCAGGCGGCGAAATCCCAAGAACAGGGCGCCGGAAAAAGCCAGGGCGAAGACAGCCAGCACGCCGACATGGAGCCAGCCCGGCAAGAGCGGCAGGATATCGATCAGGACGACGGCAGCGAACAGGATGGCGATGGCGCCGGCCATCCAGAAGCGCGGCCACAGCCGCTCCCAGGTCAGCGCCAGCCAGGACAGCGCGGTCTGAAAGCCGTAGCCCGGAACATGTTCCGCGCTTCCGGCCGGTCGCTTCCAGCCCTCGTCCGAAGCGCTCATACGCTCTCCTTCAGGCGCCGCCGCGGATCGCCGGCGGCGGCGCCAGCCAATCCGGCACCGACTCCTGCCCGATCAGCGTCTCGATCGTCAGCCGCGCGCGCACCACGGCAAACCGGTCGCCGCATACCAGCACCTCGGGCGCGGGCGGGCGGCTGTTATAGGCCGACGACATGACCGAACCATACGCCCCTGCCGATCCGAACGCCACAAGTTCGCCCGGCGCCAGGGGCGGCAGGCTGCGCGCAACGGCGAACGTATCGCCGCTTTCGCAGATCGGCCCGACAACATCCATTTCCGCATAATCTTGGCCATTTTGAGGCTGATGCACCGGCGCGATCGCGTGATAGGCGTCATACATGGCCGGGCGGGCAAGATCGTTCATGGCGGCGTCGACAACCGCGATCGGCCGGATGCCGCCCTGTTTCAAATAAAGCACCTGCGCAACCAGGATACCGGCATTGCCGACCATCGAGCGGCCGGGCTCGAACATCAGGTCGCATTCCAGGCCGCCTACGGTTTCGCGCACCGCCGCAGCATAATCCTCGAACCGCGGGGGCGTTTCGTCCCGGTAGGTGATGCCGACGCCGCCGCCGAGATCGAGGCAGCGGACAGCGTGTCCCGCCGCCCGCAGGGCGCGCACCTGTTCGGCCAGGCGCACGAACGCCGCCCGGTAGGGCGCCACGCTCAGCAGCTGCGAGCCGATATGCACCGCGAGGCCGGCCGGCTCCAGATTCGGCAGTGCCGCCGCCCGGGCATAGGCCGGCAGCGTCCGGTCGATGGGGATGCCGAACTTGTCCTGCTTGCGGCCGGTCGAGATCTTGTCGTGGGTCCGGGCGTCGACATCGGGATTGATGCGCAGGGAAACGCGCGCGGTGACGGCGGCCTCGACGGCGACGGCGGAGATCAGCTCGAGCTCCGCCTCCGATTCGGCATTGAGCTGGAGGGTGCCGGCGCGCAGCGCCAGGGCGATCTCGTCCCGCGTCTTGCCGACGCCGGAAAACACGATCCGGTCGGCCGGAATCCCGGCAGCGAGCGCCCGGCGCAGTTCGCCGCCCGATACGACATCGGCGCCGGCGCCCAGCCCGGCGAAAGCCGCGATGACGGCCTGGTTGGAGTTGGCTTTCAGCGCATAGCAGATCGTGGCGGGCAGCCCGGCCAGCGCCGCTTCGAGCGCCCGGTAGTTCCGCGTGAGTCCCGCCAGCGAATAGCAGTAGAACGGCGTGCCGACCTGCGCCGCGATCGCGGACAACGGCAGGGCTTCGGCGTTCAGGGCGCCGCCGGCGTAGGCGAAATCGGGCGACGGCAATCGAACGGTCATGGGGCAAATTCCGGGATTTGCGCCCCCCGGCGCAGCCGTAGTGCGGGGCAGCGCAAAGGAGACGGCGTTGAAGGACTGGCCTATTCGGGGCCCGGTTTCCGGAATATCGTTGCCGAACCCGAGGGTGCGCCGTGCGGGTATCCCGCCGGATACCGGTCAACGCCGCCGGCAGCCTGCGGATCGTCTTTCTTGCCGCACGCCGCCAGGGTCAGGCCGAGCGCGCCGGCCGCCAGCATGATCTTCAAAAACCGGGCCACGCGGCTGTCTCCCGTCACCGGCCGCTGCGCGCCGCCAGCGCCGCTCGCGCGGCAACTGCCGCCGCCCGGACATTGTCCGGCGCCGTGCCGCCGAACGAAGTCCGGCTGGCGACGGAATATTGCACCGACAGGACGTCGAATACAGCCCCCGTCACCCGCGGCTCGACGGTTTGCATCTGTTCCAGGGTCAGGCCGGCGAGTTCGACGCCCCGCTCCTCGGCCAGCCTGACCAGCGCGCCGGTCGCCCGGTGGGCGTCGCGGAACGGCAGGCCGAGCTCCCGCACCAGCCAGTCCGCGAGATCGGTCGCGGTGGCGAATCCGGCGCTTGCCGCGGCCAGCAGCCTGTCTTCGTTTACCGTCATTTCGCCGATCATGCCGGTCATCGCCCGGATGCAGACGGCCAGGTTGTCGGCGGCGTCGAACACCGGCTCCTTGTCCTCCTGCATGTCCTTGGAATAGGCGAGCGGCAGGCCCTTCATGACGACCGCCAGGCCGGTCAGCGCGCCGACGATGCGCCCGGCCTTGGCGCGCACCAGCTCGGCCGCGTCCGGATTGCGCTTCTGCGGCATGATCGAGCTGCCGGTCGAGAAGCTGTCCGACAGGCCGACAAAACCGAACTGCGCGCTCGACCAGACGACGATCTCCTCGGCGAGGCGCGAAAGGTGGGTCGCGCAGATCGCGCAGGCGGCAAGGAATTCGAGCGCGAAATCGCGCGCCGAGACGGCGTCGAGCGAGTTGGCCATCGGCCGGTCGAAGCCGAGCGCGGCGGCGGTCTGCGCCCGGTCGACCGGAAATGAGGTGCCGGCCAGCGCCGCAGCGCCGAGCGGCGATTCGTTAACCCGCGTGCGCGCATCCGAGAGCCGCGCCCGGTCGCGCCCGACCATGGCGACATAGGCCAGCATGTGGTGCCCGTAGGTGACAGGCTGCGCCGATTGCAGATGGGTAAAGCCCGGCATGAGGGTATCGGCATGGGCCTCGGCCTTGTCGAGCAGCGCCGATTGCAGGTCCTTGAGGTCGGCATCGAGGCCGTCGATGGCGTCGCGCACCCAGAGGCGGAGATCCGTCGCCACCTGGTCGTTGCGCGAGCGCGCGGTGTGCAGCCGGCCGGCGGCGGGGCCGATCAGGTCGGCGAGCCGCGCCTCGATATTCATGTGGATGTCTTCCAGCGCCGCGCTGAATTCGAAGTCGCCGCTCTCGATCTCTTGAAGGATCGTGTCGAGCCCCTGCCCGATTGCCGCGGCATCTTCTTCCGATATGATGCCGCAGTCGGCGAGCATCGCCGCATGGGCCCTGGACCCGGCGATGTCGCAGGCATAGAGGCGCCGGTCGAAGCCGATCGAGGCGTTGATCGCCGCCATCAGGGCATCCGGCCCGGCGGCGAAACGGCCGCCCCACAGCGTGTTGGTCTTGGATTCGGACATGAGCGGGAGTTAGGCGTGAAGCGGAACGGGACAACGGACCGGATAGTCGGGATCCTGGCCGCCGGCCTGCTGGCGCTTCTCGTTGCTGCGCCGCCGCCGGCTGCCGACGCGGCGCCGGGGCCGAAGCGCGCCGCCGAAGCACCGTCCGAACCGCCCGCCTTCAGCGGCACGTCGCGGCCGTTCGTGTTCCTGAAAGAACCGCTGGCCGTGCAGATCGGCCCGTTCGCGGACGCCGAGGGCGGGTCCGTGACCCTGGAGCGCTACAAGGGCAAGGTTCTGCTGGTCAATTTCTGGGCGACCTGGTGTGCCCCCTGCGTCCACGAAATGCCGACGCTGGACCGGTTGCAGGCGGCGCTGGGCGGGCCGGGATTTGCTGTGCTGACCGTCTCGCTGGACCGCAAGGGCATGGCGGCGGTCGGGCCGTTCTGGGAGGAGCAGGGCTACCGGCACCTGCCCATCCTGCTCGATTCGCGCTGGAAGACCGCCCGGCGCCTCGGCGTCAGCGGCCTGCCGGCGACCTTCCTGCTCGACCGCAAGGGCCGGATCGTCGGCTATCTGATCGGCCCCGCCGAATGGGATTCGCCGCAGGCCAAGGCCTTCCTGCGCTTCTATATCGCCCGCCCCGGCAGCTAGCCCGGATTTCTCGCCGCAGTCCCGACCTGCGCGGCGCTGGCAGGCCGGCAGGGCCGGATAGCCATTTTTCGTCTTTGCCCTTTATTTTTTAGGGATCGCTCAATATCCGTTTCCGGCGAATGGGCCAAAAAAACAGGCGTTTGGCCCGTTTCCCTCAACTGGACAGACCGTTCCATCTTTTGCAAAAAGTTGCCGGGACGGCCGGCCGCGGCCCCGCGGCGCTTCGGGCAGCGGTGCGGGCAAAGCCTTGCGCCGCCTCGCTTTTCGGGACAGCGGCGGTCCGGAGCGTCTTGCGGATTGCGACGCAAAAAGCCGCGTGAAAGGATAATAATCCTTATATCGTTGCACAGCCGTCCGCTATCCATTTCCGGAGAATGGGCCGGAAAAACAGAGGGTTGTCCGGTTTTCCCGACCTGGGCGGCGCGCGCGCCCCGTATTGCAGAAAATCTGCGGGAACAGCCCTTTCTCAGCGCTTCGGGGCGCAGCGCTTCGGGCCGGGGGTGGGGGGATCGGCGGTCGGGATCGGACGGAACAAACGCCCGCGCAGCGCTCCGGGCGCATTCCGGCCGTTGACAGGGACCGATATAGGAGACAAAAATCGGAATGTCAAGGAAAAAAGTAAGAGGATGGGGAATTTTTCGATTTGTCCGAACGCCCGCCCCTTCGATACGCCCCGGATTTCATCCGGGGCTACTCAGGGTGGGGGAAAGGGGGGTATCGGGGTGCGGCGTCTTTCCAGACCCCTCATCCCGAGTAGGCGCGAAGCGCTGTATCGAGGGGCCTCATCCGCTGGCGCAGGGCGGCTTCCAGAGCCTCAGTCCGGCGCAGCCGGTATAGCGCTGGGGGCTGGCGGATGTTTCCCAAAGGCGCGATAAGGCTTTCCGCGCAATCCGCCGGGCTCCCCGGCCGGCGCGGCAACCGTCCGAGATGCGAATTCCATGTCCAAGACCAACCCCGGCAACTTCTTCGAGGATTTCCGCATCGGGCAGGAGATCCGGCATGCCACGCCGCGCACGCTGACCGAAGGCGACGCGGCGCTCTACACGGCGCTCACCGGCAGCCGGTTCGCCGTGCAGTCGTCGGATGCCTTCGCGCAGGCCATCGGGCTGGAACGGGCGCCGCTCGACGACCTGCTGGTGTTCCACACGGTTTTCGGCAAGACGGTGCCGGATATCTCGCTCAACGCCGTCGCCAACCTGGGCTATGCCGATTGCGTCTTCGGCGCGCCGGTTTATCCCGGCGACAGCCTCAGCGCCCGCTCCAAAGTGATCGGCCTGCGCGAGAACGCCAACGGCAAGACCGGCATCGTCTATGTCCGCACCGTCGGCGAGAACCAGCAAGGCGAGACGGTTCTAAGCTACGCGCGCTGGGTGATGGTGCGCAAGAAGGACACCGGCGCGCCGGCGCCCGAACCGGTCATTCCCGACCTTCCCAAAGCGGTCGCGGCCGACATACTCGCGCCGCCGGCCGGGTTCGACGCGCAGGGCTGGGACGACGCGCTTGCCGGCGAAGCCTGGCGCTGGGGCGATTATGCGCCGGGCGAGAAGATCGACCATGTCGACGGCATGACGATCGAGGAGGCCGAGCACGCCACCGCGACCCGGCTCTACCAGAACACCGCGAAGGTGCATTTCAACCAGCACACGGAGGCGCAGGGCCGGTTCGGCCTGCGGCTGGTCTATGGCGGACACATCATCAGCCTCGCCCGCGCGCTCAGCTTCAACGGCCTCGCCAACGCCTTCCGGATCGCCGCGATCAACGGCGGCCGGCATGTCAACCCGGTGTTCGCCGGGGATACGATCTATGCCTGGTCGGAAGTCGTCGAGCGGCTGGAGCTGCCGGGCAGCGCGGCACTGGGCGCGCTCCGGCTGCGGACGGTGGCGGCGAAGGACACGCCCTGCACCGGCTTCCCGGACAAGGACGGCGACGGCCGCTACCCGGAAAGCGTCGTGCTCGATCTCGACTACACCGCGCTGATCCCGCGCTAGCTGCTTTCGACGGGCGATTGACCGCTGCGGGGCGTTGAAGAACCGGCACCGCCGCGAGTCCCGGTCTCATTTGACAACTTGCAGAAATGCCTTCATATCGATCCATTGTATGCATTGAAATCATAACCGGGATTTGCCTATGGCGATGCTGACCGTGCGTAACCTTCCCGACGAGGTGCATCGCGCCTTGCGTGTGCGGGCCGCCCTGCGGGGCCGCAGCACCGAGGCCGAGGTGCGCGCCATCCTGGCGGAAACGGTCCTGCCGGAAGGGCGGGCCGCGCTGGGGACGCTGCTGACTGCCGTCGGCGGGCGCGCCGGGTTGACGGACGAGGAATTCGCGGGTTTCGCCCGACGCGACGCCGCTCCGGCCCGGCCGATCGATCTGGAATGATCCTGGTGGACACCAACGTGGTGTCGGAGCCGCTGCGCAGGGCTCCGGAGCCCCGCGTTGCCGAATGGCTCGACGCCCAAGCGCTGGAAACGTTGTATCTGTCCGCTATCACCGTCGCCGAGCTGCGCTTCGGTGTGTGGTCGCTGCCTGCCGGCCGCCGCCGGAACCGGCTGTATGAGGATCTGGAAGGGCAGGTGCTGCCCATGTTCGCCGGGCGGGTGCTGGCCTTCGATCTTGCGGCCTCGCAGGCCTATGCGGAGCTGATGGCGACGGCGCGGTCCGAGGGGCAGACGATCCCGGTATCCGACGGTTACATTGCGGCGACAGCGGCGGCCAACGGTATGATGGTGGCGACGCGGGACACTGCGCCGTTCGAGGCGGCGGGACTGAAGACTGTCGATCCATGGATCGTGTAGGAATCGGCCGGTGTGCCGCATAGCCGTGCATCTCGAAATTTTGGGGAATGAGGTACTCGACGGAATGATCGCCCGCCGATAGCGCCAGCCCATTTTTCATGAATGGGCGCCCCGCGGCTTCGCGCGGGATAGGCGCCGCGCCGTATCGTGAGCCCGCCCTGAGCCTGCCGAGGGGGACGCAATATCGCCGCAAGCCGCGGCCTTGCACCTTGCCTCTCACCGGCAGGGGCGCAATAAACGGGGCACAGTTTCCCCCTCACGGATGGCACATGGCTTCCGACCCCCCGGCCCGGCGCGACCGGCCGCTCTCGCCCCACCTCCAGGTCTACAAGCCGCAATGGACATCGGTGCTGTCCATCCTCCACCGGATCACCGGGGTGGCGCTGGCGGCCGGGACAGTGCTGCTGGTCTGGTGGCTCGCCGCTGCGGCCTCCAGCGCCGAATATTTCGCCTTTGTGCAGGGCTTCATGGCGAGCGGGCTCGGCATCGTCCTGCTGATCGGCTGGGCCTTCGCCCTGTATTATCACCTGTGCAACGGCATCCGGCACCTGTTCTGGGACGCCGGGATCGGCCTGGAGCTGGGGCCGGCGCGGATGAGCGGCCTGCTCGTCGTCGCCGCCGCGGCGGCGCTGACGGTGCTGTCCGCTGTGATCGCGCTGACGCCGCAGGGGAGCCCGGCATGAGCTTCCGAACCCCGCTCGGCCGGGTCCGCGGCCTCGGCAGCGCGAAGGACGGGACGCACCACTGGTGGGCCCAGCGGCTGACCGCCATCGCGCTCGTGCCGCTGACGGTCTGGTTCGCGGTCAGCATCCTGATGCTGGCCGGCGCCGAGCGCGCCGCCATTTCCGAGTGGCTCGCCAATCCGGTGACAGTGGGCCTTCTGGTTATGCTGATCGTCGCGACCTTCCACCACGGCCAGCTCGGCCTCCAGGTCGTCATCGAGGATTATGTCCACACCGAAGCCTGGAAGATCGGCCTGATCGTCTTCGTGAAGTTCGCCGCGTTGCTGTTCGGCGGAATCGGCATCGTCTCCGTCCTCAAGCTGGCCTTCGCCGGCTAGCGCGGCGGTCGGGGCGAAAGGAAAACAAAAAGCATGGGCAAGGCCTACGAGATCGTCGAACACCAGTATGACGTTCTGGTCATCGGCGCCGGCGGCGCCGGCCTGCGCGCCACCTTCGGCATGGCCGAGAAGGGCCTGCGGACCGCCTGCATCACCAAGGTCTTCCCGACCCGCTCCCACACCGTCGCGGCCCAGGGCGGCATCTCAGCGGCGCTCGGCAACATGGGCGAGGACGACTGGCGCTGGCACATGTACGACACCGTCAAGGGCGCCGACTGGCTCGGCGACCAGGACGCCATCGAATATATGTGCAAGGAGGCGATTCCGGCGATCATCGAACTGGAGCATCACGGCGTGCCCTTCAGCCGGACGCCGGAGGGCAAAATCTATCAGCGCGCCTTCGGCGGCATGACGACCAATTTCGGCGAGGGCATTGCGCAACGCACCTGCGCCGCCGCCGACCGGACCGGCCACGCCATCCTGCATACGTTGTATCAGCAGAGCCTGCGCCATAACGCGGAGTTCTTCATCGAATATTTCGCCATCGACCTGCTGGTCGAGGACGGCGAGGTGCTGGGCGCGATCGCCTGGAACCTGGACGACGGCACCATCCACCGCTTCCGTGCCCACCAGACCGTGCTGGCGACCGGCGGCTACGGCCGCATCTATTTCTCCTGCACCGGCGCCCATACGCAGACGGGCGACGGCAACGCCATGGCCCTGCGCGCCGGCGTGCCGTGCCAGGACATGGAGTTCGTGCAGTTCCACCCGACCGGCATCTACGGCGCCGGCTGCCTGATCACCGAAGGGGTGCGCGGCGAGGGCGGCTACCTGACCAATTCGGAGGGCGAGCGCTTCATGGAGCGCTATGCGCCCTCGGCCAAGGACCTCGCCTCGCGCGATGTCGTCAGCCGGTCGATGACCCTGGAGATCCGCGAGGGCCGCGGCGTCGGCGCGGACGCCGACCATATCTTCCTGCATATCGAACATCTGGACCCGGACGCCATCGCCAAGCGCCTTCCGGGAATTTCGGAGACCGCGCGCATCTTCGCCGGAGTCGACGTCACGAAGGATCCGATGCCCGTCCTGCCGACCTGCCACTACAATATGGGCGGCGTGCCGACCAACTACCGGGGCGAGGCGGTCACGAAGCGGAACGGCGACGCCGACGCCACGGTGCCGGGCCTGATGGCGATCGGCGAGGCGGCCTGCGTTTCGGTGCACGGCGCCAACCGGCTCGGCTCGAACTCATTGCTCGATCTCGTCGTGTTCGGCCGCGCCGCCGCCGACCATTGCGCGGAAACAATGACGCCGGGCGAACGCCACCGGCCGCTCAGGAACGGCGCCGACGACCTGGCGCTCGACCGGCTCGACCGGATGCGCCATGCCGACGGCGGCACGACCACGGCCGCGGCCCGGCTCGAAATGCAGAAAGTCATGCAGTCCAACTGCGCGGTGTTCCGCGATGGCGACATTCTCGACGAAGGCGTCGCCCGGATGAAGGACATCTGGGCCTTGCGCAGCGATCTCAAGGTCAGCGACCGCTCGATGGTCTGGAACACCGACCTGGTCGAGACCCTGGAGTTCGACAACCTGATCTACCAGGCGCTGGTCACCATCGTCTCGGCCGCCAACCGGGAGGAGAGCCGCGGCGCGCATGCCCGGGAGGACTTCCCGGAGCGCGACGACGAGAACTGGATGAAGCACACGATTTCCTGGTGCGACGAGGCCGGCGACGTGACGATCGACTACCGCCCCGTGCACATGAACACGCTCACCAACGACGTCGCACCGATCCCACCGAAGGAAAGGGTGTATTAGATTTTGCGCGCAGACTTGGCATGAATGGTGCGGTGGGTAGTATTGTGAAAATGGCGGAACAGATGACGTGCTACACTTGCAAGACTGGCCGGACCGAACCCGGCCGCACGTCCTTTGTATCGGAACGCGATGACCGCCTGGTCGTAATTCGGAATGCGCCGGCGTTGGTCTGCCGGCAATGCGGCGAGGCCTATTTCGAGAACGATGCCGCGCTCGCCCTCTACGAGCAAGCGGAGAAGCTGCTCACCGAAGGGGAAGATGTAGAGATCGTGAAGTACGCCGCCTGAACGGGGCGTGGATAGCAGATCGAGCTGCGCTGCAGGCGCGAAACGGATACAGAAGACGCAATGGCCCAATTCAGACTGCCGCCGAACTCCCGGATCGGGAAGGGCAAGACCTGGCCGGCGCCGGCCGGGGCGAAGCAGCCCAGGCGGTTCAAAATCTACCGCTACGATCCCGACGGCGAGGGCAATCCGCGGCTCGACACCTACACCGTCGACCTGGACGATTGCGGGCCGATGGTCCTGGACGCGATCATCAAGATCAAGAACGAGGTCGATTCGACGCTCGCCTTCCGCCGCTCCTGCCGCGAGGGGGTGTGCGGCTCCTGCGCCTTCAACATCGGCGGCACCAACACGCTGGCCTGCACCAGCTTCATCGCCGACTACAAGGGCGACATCGCGATCTATCCGCTGCCCCATATGCCGGTGGTCAAGGATCTCGTGCCGGACCTGACCCAGGCCTATGCGCAGCTCGCCGCCGTCGAGCCCTGGCTCAAGACCAGGACGCCGGCGCCGGAGCGCGAGCGGCTGCAATCGCCGGAGGACCGGGAGAAGCTGGACGGCCTGTGGGAATGCGTGCTGTGCTTTTCCTGCACCACGAGCTGCCCGTCCTACTGGTGGAACGGCGACCGCTATCTGGGGCCGGCGGTTCTGCTCCAGGCCTACCGCTGGATCGCCGACAGCCGCGACGAATATACCGGCGAGCGGCTCGACGATCTGGAAGATCCGTTCCGCCTCTACCGCTGCCATACGATCATGAACTGCACCAAAACCTGCCCGAAAAACCTCAACCCGGCCAAGGCGATCGCCGAAACCAAGAAGCTGATGGTGGCGCGGCAGTAAACCTATCCAAACCCGGCCGGGCGGGAGCCGCTTCCCCCGGCCACCCCGATACAGGAGGAAACACCCATGATTACCGCTGTCATCAATTTCCCGCTGCCGGAAGGCACCACCCTGGACAAGGCGCGCGAACTGTTCTCCGCCACCGCGCCGCGCTACCAGACGATCGAGGGGCTGGTCCGCAAATACTACCTGTTCAACCCGGAGACCGGCGTCGGCGGCGGCTGCTACCTGTTCGAGGACCGGGCCGCCGCCGAGGCGACCTTCAACGCCGAGTGGCGCGCCTTCATCGCCGACCGCTACGGCGCCGATCCCGACGTGCGTTTCTTCGAGACGCCGGTGGTCGTCGACAACAGCCTCGGCGACATCGCCATCGCGGCCGAGTAGGCCCCGGCGGGCAGCGCTTCGCCGGAGCCGCGTCGCCCTTCGATACACCGCCCGTCGTCTGCACACCTCCCTTCGGCACACTGGGGGCAGGCTCTTCGGCGGCTACCTTGGGTGCGGGTGAGGGATGCGCTCGATTCGCGACCCAATTCCAGCGCCCCTTGCCCTGAGCGGCCGCCCCTCGACTTCGCCCGGGACAGGCTCGAAGGCGTATCGGAGGCCTGCCCCGAGCCTGTCGAAGGGGGCGGCCCCGCTGGCGTGCGCCTTCGTCCTTTCTGCGTGTCGTCCCAGCGGGTAGATTCCGGCGACGCAACCGTTCCCCGCTGGCCCGCCCATGTCCTGGTCCTTCCTGCTCCGCCGGCTGCTTCTGGCGATCCCGACACTGTTCGGCGTGGCGGCGATCGTGTTCGTGCTGCTGCGCGTCGTGCCGGGCGATCCCATCGCCATGCTGATCGGCCCCGGCGCGACCGAGCGGGACATCGCAGAACTGCGCCGGCTGTATGGGCTGGACGAGAGCATCGCCCTCCAGTTCGTCTACTATCTTGAGGACCTCGCCGGCGGCAATTTCGGCACCTCGATCTCGATGCGCCAGGACGTGATGGAGCTGGTGCTCGGCCGACTGCCGGTAACGATAGAGCTGTGCCTCGTCGCCATGCTGGTCGCAGTCGGGCTGGGCGGCGCGATGGCGCTTGCCGGCGCCTACTGGCGCGGGCGCTCCGGCGAGGCCGCGGTCGACGGCGCCGCCGGCTTCATCCTCGCGATCCCGGATTTCCTGTGGGCGTTGCTGTTCATCCTGTTCGTCGTCGTCTTCGCGCTCGACGGGCTGCCGATCTCCGGCCGGATCGGCCATGACGTCGCCTTCCGGGGCGCGACCGGCTTCCTGCTGATCGAGAGCCTCGTTCGCCTGCGCTTCGACGCCTTCGGGTCGGTGCTGCTGCACACCGTCCTGCCGGCCTTCGCCCTGGCGCTGCCGCTCGCCGCGATCATTGCAAGGGTGCTCAAGGCCTCGATCGCCGAGGCCATGACCCAGGACTACATCCTGATGGCGCGGGTGAAGGGCTTCTCCCGGGCGCGCATCGTATGCCGGGACGCCCTGCGCAACGCGCTGGTGCCGACGGTAACGCTGACCGGCGTCCAGTTCACCTTCCTGGTCGGTGGCACGGTGCTGGTCGAGAAGATCTTCTCCTATCCCGGCATCGGCAACATGGCGATCGACGCCGTCATCAACCGCGACCTGCCGCTGATCCAGGGCCTCGTGCTCACCTTCGCGGTGCTGTTCATCGCCATCAACCTGCTGGTCGACATGAGCTACGCCCTGCTCAATCCGCGGATGCGCCATGGCTGAGGCGGCGGCCATTTCCGGCGCATCGACGGCCGGCGCGCACGGCAGCGCGGCCCGCCGCCTGCTGGCGAACCCGCGGGTCGTGCTGGGCGGGGCGGTCCTGCTGTTCTTCGCGCTCGCCGCCGTTTTCGCGCCGCTCATCGCGCCGCACGACCCGGTCGAGCAGGATCTGATGCTGCAATACATTCCGCCGGTCTGGTCCGACAAGGCCGAGCCCGGCTACCTGTTCGGCACCGACAATCTGGGCCGGGACATCCTGTCCCGCCTGATCTACGGCGCGCAGATCGCGCTCTTCGTCGCCGTTGCCGCCGCGGCGGCGGCCGGCCTGCTCGGCACCGTCCTCGGCCTGCTCGCCGGCTATCTCGGCGGCTGGGTCGATACCGTCATTTCCCGGTTGGTCGAGATCTGGATGGCCTTCCCGGCGGTTCTGCTGTCGATCGTCCTGGTCGCGGTCATGGGGACCGGGCTGCACTCCGTCATCATCGCCATCGCCGTGATCGACTGGACGCGCTTCTGCCGGGTCGTGCGCGCCGAGACCATGGCCCAGAAACAGCAGGACTATGTCGCCTCGGCGGTCACCGTCGGGCTTGGCCGGATGCACATCCTGTGGCGCGAAATCCTGCCCAACGTGCTGCCCTTGCTGATCGTCCTGTTCACGCTCGAAATGGGCATCGCCGTGATCGTCGAGGCGATCCTGAGCTATGTGAACCTGTCTCTGGCGTCCGATTTCCCGACCTGGGGCACCATGATCGCCGACGGCCGGAAATATGTGAACCAGGCGCCCTGGCTGATGATCCTGCCGATCCTCTGCGTCATCGCCCTCGTCCTCGCGCTCAATGCCCTCGGCGACGGGCTCAAGGATACGCTGGACCCGGTCATGCGCAAATGACCGCCGCGACACCGCCGGGCGTGCCGCAGGACGGCGCGATTCTCTCCGTCCGCAACCTCCATCTGGCGATCGCCGGGCGGCGGCCGACGCCGATCCTGCGCGACGTGTCGCTCGATATCGCGCCCGGCGAGGTTCACGGGCTGGTCGGCGAATCCGGCGCCGGCAAGACGATGATCGGCAAGGTCATCCTGGGCATCCAGCCGTCGCGGGCGCGGATAACCGGTGGATCGGTTCGGTTCGACGGCGCGGACATCACCCACATGTCCGAGAGGGACCGCCGCCGCCTGATGGGCCGGGGCCTCGGCCTGATCCCGCAGGACCCGATGACCTCGCTCAATCCGGCCTATTGGATCGGCGGCCAGATCGCCGACGTGTTGCGCCTGCACCTTGGGATGGACCGGGCGGGCGCCCGCGCCCGTGCGCTGGAACTGCTCGGCGACGTCCATATCCGCGCGCCGGAACGGGTCATGCGCCAGTATCCGCACGAGCTTTCCGGCGGCATGCGCCAGCGCGTTCTGATCGCCATCGCCTTCGCCTGCCGGCCCAAGCTGATCGTCGCCGACGAGCCGACGACCGCGCTCGACGTGACGGTGCAGCGCCAGGTCCTCGCCCTGATCAAGCAGATGCAGGCGCAGGAAGGCGCGTCGATCCTGTTCGTCACCCACGATCTCGGCGTCGTCGCCAAGATTTGCGACCGGGTGACGGTTCTGCACGGCGGGCGGGTGCTCGAAGCCGGCGACACGCGCCGGATCGTCGAGGCGCCGCAACACGGCTATACGCGCGCGCTGATGGCGGCGACGCCGCGCCACGACCGGCCCGGCGACCTGCTGCAGCCGGTGCCCGAGGCGTTGACCGCACGGCTCAACGAAGAGGCGCTGGCCTACGATGCGGCCCACGCTGCGGCGGGGGCGCACAATGGCTGAACCGGCGCTCCTGGAGGTAGCGGGTCTGCGCCTGTCCCTGCCCGACTTCAACCGCAAGCCGCCTTTCGGCGCTGCGCCCACGGTCGATATCCTGCACGGCATCGACCTTGCAATCGCCCCCGGCGATACGCTGGGCATCGTCGGCGAGAGCGGCTCCGGCAAGACCAGCCTGGGGCGAACGCTGGTCCGGCTCTACAAGCCGACGGCGGGACGCATCCTGTTCGACGGGCAGGACATTACCGGCCTGGCGGAGGACCGGCTGCGCCCCCTGCGCGCCCGGTTCCAGATGATCTTCCAGGACCCGCAGTCCTCGCTCAATCCGCGGCGCCGGGTTGCCGATATCGTCGCCCAGCCGCTGCATCTGCACGGCCGCGCGGCGACGGCGGCCGAGGCCCGCAAACAGGTCGACGCCCTGCTGGAACGCGTTGCGCTGCGGCCGGCCCACGGCGCACGCTATCCCCACGAGTTGTCGGGCGGCGAGCGCCAGCGCGTCGGCATCGCCCGCGCCATCGCGTTGCAGCCGCGCCTCGTCGTCGCCGACGAGATCGTCTCCGGCCTCGACGTTTCGAGCCAGGCGCAGATCCTCGCCCTGCTGCGCGAACTGCGGCGCGATCTCGGCCTCGCCCTGCTCTTCATCAGCCATGACCTTTCCGTCGTGCGCGCCGTGTGCGACCGGGTTATGGTGATGCTGAACGGCCGGGCGGTCGAACAGGGCGATTGTGCTTCGATCTTCGCGGCGCCGAAACACCCCTATACGCGCCGGCTCTTGAACGCGATCCCGCTGCCCGACGTCGATCCGGACTGGGTTGCCCGGACGGCGGAGAACGAACTGGGAGAGAAACTGACCATGGATGTGAAAGACAGCGTGGCGCTGGTCACCGGCGCCAACCGCGGGGTCGGCGAGGCATTTGTCCGGGCATTGCTCGACCGCGGCGCGGCGAAGGTCTACGCCGGGATGCGCGACACCGGCGGCTACGAGGCGCCGGACGACCGGGTGACGGCGATCGGGCTCGATGTGACGGATCACGAGCAGGTCGCGCGGGCGGCGGCAGCATGCGGCGACGTCACCCTGCTGGTCAACAATGCCGGCGTGAACCACAACCAGCCGATCTCCGCCGATATGGCGCAACAAAACGCCCGCGAGGAGATGGAGGTCAACTTCTTCGGCACCATGGAGATGTGCCGGCAGTTCGGCCCGGTGCTCGGCGACAACGGCGGCGGCGCTATCGTCAACATGCTGTCGATCCTGGCACGGGTGAACCTGCCGTTGATCGGCACCTACTGCGCGTCCAAGGCCGCGACCCTGTCGCTGACCCAGGGCGTCCGCGCCGAGCTGGCGGCCCAGGGCACGCTGGCGGTCGCTGTCATGCCGGCGGCGATCGATACCCGCATGGGCAATTTGAATCCGCCGCCATTGGAAGCGCCCGCCGATGTCGCCAACGCCGCACTCGACGCGGTCGAGGCCGGCGAAGAGGATATCTATCCGGGCGTCGTCGCCGGGGATGTCAGCGAGGGCCTTGCCGACGACCCCAAAGGCGTCGAAAAACAGTTCGCCGAATACCTGCCGGGGTAAGGCCGACCCGGGTGGCAGCCCGGCGGCAGGCGTCATCCCCGCCGGGTGCGTGCCTGCACGCCACCCTCCGCCCTCTTATGAGGGCACACAAGGTCAAGTGGAGAATCAGGTTGGTCTAATGCATGACGATTCCACCTTCCGGGTTGCTCCGATCGACGGCTGGTTTGCCTTGCGGCCAGGTCGGAACGCTCTTCGCAT
>Ga0209543_1000147_pt1 | contig 100743 bp, 80 predicted proteins | sample MesohylFT_FD_187296 | JGI IMG/M metagenome (GOLD analysis project Ga0209543, IMG submission 187296) | Host-associated microbial community of the marine sponge Aplysina aerophoba from Gulf of Piran - sponge mesohyl, lysed by freeze-thaw... | ecosystem: Host-associated > Porifera > Sponge >... | reverse complement strand
GGGGTCCGGGGCGGCATTGTCGGGTATTTTCGGGCGTCGGCGAACGGGCGGCGTTTGGAGTTGTCGCCGGTGTCCCCCCGCCGCGCGTCAAGTAATCGGGATAACGCCCGTTTCAAACCTTCCCCTAAATAGTCGGCCGGGCTTTCGGGAAAATGTCTCCGAAAATTCCGGGTCAGAAAATTTTGCCCGGGTTCATGATTCCCTTCGGATCGAGCTGCGCCTTCAGCGCCCGCATCAGGTCCAACTCCAGCGGCGCGCGATAGCGCGCCAGCTCGGCTTTCTTGATCCGGCCGATGCCGTGCTCGGCGCTGATCGAGCCCTCCATGTCCGCGACGATGTCGTGGACGATCCGGTTGAAGCGGGGCCGCTCGGCCATGAAGCCGTCATGGGTCCAGCCCTCGGCCGGCTGGTTCATGTTGAAATGGATGTTGCCGTCGCCGACATGGCCGAAGGCGACGACGCGGATGCCGGGCACCGCAGCTTCGCAGGCCGCCGTCGCGACGCGGATGAAGTCGGCGACCCGGCTGACCGGCACGGCGACATCGTGCTTGACCGACGCGCCCTCGAACCTCTGCGCCTCGCTGATCGATTCGCGCAGCCGCCACAATGCCCGGCCCTGGGCCTCGCTTTCGGCGATCACCGCGTCGCACACATCGCCGTCCGCCATGGCCCGGTCCAGCACTTCCTCCAGCCCGGCGCGCAGGGAGCCGTCGGCGCGCTGACCGGTCAGTTCGATGAGCTGATAGCAAGGATGAACGCGGTCGAACGGATCGCGGTTGCCGGCAATATGGTCGAGCGCCATCCGGAGCGAAACCCGGGTCATGATCTCGTAGCCGGAGACGCCGCCGCCGGTTTCCCGCTGCAGGGTCGAGAGAATGCGCAGGGAGGCCTCCGGGCCGGGCACGGCGGCCAGCGCCGTCACGGTTTCCCGCGGCTTGGGGAACAGCTTGAGGACCGCGCCGGTGACTATGCCGAGGGTGCCTTCCGCGCCGATGAACCACTGCTTCAGGTCGTAGCCGGTGTTGTCCTTGCGCAGGCCGCGCAGCCCGTCCCAGAACCGCCCGTCCGGCAGCACGACTTCGAGGCCGAGGACCAGCTCGCGCATGTTGCCGTAGCGCAGCACGCCGACGCCGCCGGCGTTGGTCGAGATGTTGCCGCCGATCTGGCAGGTGCCTTCCGCGCCGAGGGAGAGCGGAAACAGCCGGTCGGCGTCATTCGCCGCCTGCTGGACGGTCTGGAGGATGCAGCCGGCGTCCACGGTCATCGTGTTGTTGACCGGATCGAGGTCGCGGATGCGGTTGAGCCGGGCGGTCGACAGGACGATCCCGGAGAAGCGCTCGTAGGGGATCGAGGCGCCGACCAGGCTCGTGTTGCCGCCCTGGGGCACGACCGGCAGGCCGGCCCCGTTACACAGGCGCAGGACCGCGGCCATCTCCTCGACCGAGCCCGGTTTGACGACCGCCGCCGCCACGCCGACATAGTTGCCGCGCTCCTCCGTCAGATGGGGCGCCATGCCGTCGGCCGAATCGATCCAGCCCCGGTCGCCGACCAGCTCATGGATTTTCGCCAGCGTTGTCGCCCTCTCGCGGTTAGCGGGGTCGTTGCTGGCGGCTGGATTGGGCAATTCATTCATGGGCGTCGTTCCATCGCTGCGCAGGCCGGGCAATGGTAGCAGGTGCGGACGCCGGAAAACAAACGGCGCCGGCCCGAAACCGGCGCCGCGCGACAGGTTGAGGAGGCAATCTTTCGATACGGCGCTGCGCGCCGACTCGGGATGAAGACGCTGGAATGGCGCCGAATCCCTCGCAATCCTCCCTGATCCTGAGGAGCCGCCGCTCTCGACGGTCTGACCGCCGGCGACGCCGGACCGCGCGGATCATTGAATTCTCCGGAAAATCGTCTACATACCCACGCATACGTTTTGCATTCGATCTGTGCGAACTAAATAACCGCTACGTCGATTAGCTTAGTGATCCCCTGACAATGTGAGCGTTGACCGACCGCGCTGTCACATGGTGTGACGCGCGAACCCAAGACTTCTTTCAGAGGAAATGACTATGGCTATCGGTACTGTTAAGTGGTTCAACGCGGCCAAGGGTTTTGGCTTCATTGAGCCGGAAGACGGCTCGAAGGACGCGTTCGTCCATATTTCGGCCGTGGAGCGCGCCGGATTGACGTCGCTTAGCGAAGGACAGAAAGTTTCGTACGAGCTGCAACCCGGACGCGACGGCAAATCTTCCGCCGAGAATCTTTCCATCGTCTGACAACCGCGCAAGATCCCGCCTCCGGCTCCTATTGGGGGCGGTCGCTTTCGTCTGCCGCTGGGCCCCGACGTCGCATGGCGCGCGAACCCATCGATGTCGTTCGATTCTGAAGGGTCGGGGTTGTGCGCCGAATAACAGGCGCTCATCCTGAAGAGCGGCGAAGCCGCGTATCGAAGGACGCTCGCGCCGCCCGTCAGGCGTCGCCGGCTGCAACGATCGCGGCCAGGAACCGTTCGCCGTAGCGCTCCAGTTTCGTGGCCCCGACGCCGTGGCAGGCGGTCAGGGCCTCCAGCGTCTGCGGCTTGCGGGCGGCCATGTCGTGGAGGCTTCGGTCGTGGAACACGACATAGGGCGGGACGCCGTCCGCCCGGGCGATCTCCAGCCGCAATTTCTTGAGCCGGTCGAACAGCGCCTCGTCGACATCGTCCGGCGGCGGCAGTGCCGCGGCGTGCTTCCGGCTCCCGTGCTGGCGCGCGGCTTCCCCGTGCAGCGCGACGCTCTCGGCGCCTTTCAGCACGGCGCGCCCCTTGCCGCCCAGTTGCAGGCCGCCGTAGCCGCCGAGGTCGATCTTCAGTACATCCGCCGCCACGAGCTGGCGCAGATAGGAGCGCCAGAGCGGCTTGCCGGTGTCCGCGCCGACGCCGAAGGTCGGCAGCCGGTCGTGCCGGAACTGGCGGACCTTCTCCGTCTCCTCGCCGCACAAAATGTCGATCAGGTGTCCGGCGCCGAAGCGCTCGCCCGTGCGCAGCGCCGCCGACAGCGCTTTTTGCGCGATCACCGTGCCGTCGATCGTCTCGACCGGATCGAGGCAGCGGTCGCAGTTGCCGCACGGGCCGCAGGCCTCGCCGAAATAGCCGAGCAGGGCCTGGCGCCGGCAGCCGGCAGTCTCGCACAGGGTCAGCAATGCGTTCAGCCGCTGATGCTCGACCCGCTTCGCCTCGTCCGGCCGCTCCGACTCGTCGATCATCAGGCGGCGCAGGCGGATATCGTCCATGCCGTAGAGCATCAGGGTTTCCGCCGGCAGCCCGTCGCGCCCGGCGCGGCCGATCTCCTGATAGAAGGCTTCGACGGTCGAGGGGATGTTGGCATGAGCGACGAAGCGGACGTCCGGCTTGTCGATGCCCATGCCGAAGGCGATGGTGGCGACCATGACGACGCCGCCTTCGGTCAGGAAGCGGTCCTGGTGCCGGTCCCGGTCGCCCTGGTCCATGCCGGCATGATAGGGCAGCGCCGTTCGCCCGGCCGCAGCCAGTCGCGCAGCCGTTTGCTCCGCGGCCTTGCGCGACAGGGTGTAGACGATGCCGGACGCGCCGGCGTGCCGACCCAGCAGGCCGTCGATCTGCCGGGCCGCCGAATTGCGCGGCGCGATGCCGATCCGGAGGTTCGGCCGGTCGAAGCCGGCGACGAAGACCTTGGCCCGTCCGCCGAACAGCCGCTCGACGATATCCTGCCGGGTGATAGCGTCCGCCGTCGCCGTGAAGGCGCTGAACCGGGCCCGGGGAAACCGGTCCGGCAGTTCAGCGAGGCGGCGGTAGTCGGGCCGGAAATCGTGGCCCCATTGCGAGATGCAGTGCGCCTCGTCGATGGCGAAGCGCGCCGGTGCGCAGCGGGCGAGGCCGTCCAGCACGTCCTCCCGCATCAGGCGTTCGGGCGAGACGTAGAGCAGCCGCAGGCGGCCCTCGCGCAACTGCCGGTGGGTTTCAGCCGCCTCCGCCGCCGGCGTCGCCGAGTTGAGCGCGCCCGCCGCTATGCCGTTCAGATGCAGGGCGGCGACCTGGTCGCGCATGAGCGCAATCAGCGGCGAGACGACGACAGTCAGGCTTTCGCCCGCCAGGGCGGGAAGCTGGTAGCACAGCGATTTCCCCGAGCCTGTCGGCATGACCGCGAGCACATTCTCGCCGTCCATCAGCGCGCCGACGATCTCCGCCTGGCCCGGCCGGAAGCCGGTGAAGCCGAAGGTCTCCTTCAGGATGGCGCGGGCAGCGTCGAGGTTGGGCATCGCGATGCGGGGTGCCAGTGTGGGCAGGCGGGAAACGGCGCGCGACCCTATCGCTCCCACCGGCGCTTGGAAACAGCGTCGAATTTCCCTACCCTCGCCGCGCCATGGACCATACCCTGACCGAAGACCAGGCCCGGATCGAAGCGGCGGTTGGCGCGATCTGCGACCGGTTCGACGACGCTTTCTGGCTGGAGCGCGACCGCGACGGCGGTTTCCCGTTCGCGTTCCACGCCGCCATGGCCGAGGGCGGCTGGCTTGGCATCGCCATGCCGGAGGCCCAGGGCGGCGCAAACCTCGGCATCGCCGAGGCGGCGGTGATGATGCGCCGGGTCGCGCAGTCGCCGGGTGCCATGGCGGCCTGCTCGTCGATCCACATGAACATCTTCGGCCCGCACCCGATCGTCGTGTTCGGGACCGAGGAACAGAAGCAGCGCTGGCTGCCGGACCTGATCGCGGGCCGGATCCGCGCCTGCTTCGGCGTCACGGAGCCGAATGTCGGGCTCGACACCACCAACATCAAGACACGCGCGGTGCGCACCGGGCCGGAAAGCAACGCCGGCTATACCATCAGCGGCGAGAAGATCTGGACGTCGACGGCGCAGGTCGCCGACCGCATCCTGCTGCTCACCCGCACGACGCCGCGCGAGGATTGCAAGCGGCCGACCGACGGCCTGACCCTGTTCTTCACCGCGCTCGACCGCGAGAAGATCGAGGTGCGGGAGATCGACAAGATGGGCCGCAAAGCCGTCGATTCGAACATGCTGTTCATCGAGGGATTGCAGGTGCCGGCGGAGGACCGGATCGGCGAGGAGGGCCAGGGCTTCGAATGCCTGCTCCACGGCCTCAATCCGGAGCGCTGCCTGGTCGCCGCGGAAGCCATCGGCATCGGCCAGCAGGCCTTGCGCCGCGCCGCCGATTACGCCCGGGAGCGTGTCGTCTTCGGTCGGCCGATCGGGCAGAACCAGGGCGTCCAGCATCCGCTGGCCGAAAGCTGGGCGGAGCTTGAGGCCGCCTGGCTGACGGTCCAACACGCCGCCGGCCTGTACGACGCCGGCAAGCCCTGCGGTCCGCAATGCAATGCCGCCAAGTATCTCGGCGCCGAGGCCGGCTTCCGGGCCTGCGAACGCGCAGTGCTGGCCCATGGCGGCATGGGCTACGCCAAGGAATTCCATGTCGAGCGGCTGCTGCGCGAGGTCATGATCTGCCGGATCGCGCCGGTCTCGCGCGAACTGATCCTCAGCCACATCGCCGAAAGGGTGCTCGGCCTGCCGCGGAGCTATTGAGCCCGATGCGCTAACGGGTCTTCCGGGTCTCGGCCCGGACGTTCAGATAGTTGCCGGCGAAGATGACGACGGCGCCGACGACGACCCAGAGATCGATGAGTTCCGCATAGGCCAGCCAGCCCACGATCATCGCAAGCGGCAGCCGCACGAAATCCATCGGCACGACGACATTGGCGTCGACGAGGCTGAGCGCGCGGGCCATGCAGTAATGCGCGGTCAGGCTGCAGACGCCGACAATCCCGATCCAGCCCCAGTTCCAGCCCGACGGCCAGATCCAGGCGTCCAGGCCTGCCAGCAGGGCGAGCGGCGTCTGGATCGCCACCATCCAGAACAGCATGGTCAGCGGCGCATCGGTCCGCATCAGCCGGCGGGTCAGCACATAGGTCGAAAAGGCGAAACCCAGCGCCGACAGCAAAGCCGCGATCTGCGGCATGCCGACCGGTGAAATGCCGGGCCGCAGGATGATCAGCACTCCTGCGAAACCGAGCAGGACGGCCGTGACGCGCACCAGGGTGATCTTCTCTCCCAGGATCAGCGCGGCAAGGATCAGCGTCCAGATCGGCGTCGTGAATTCCAGCGCAAACACCTCGGCAAACGGGATGAAGGCGATGGCATAGAACCAGGCGTATTGAGCGCCGAGATGGACAACGCTCCGCGCGCCGTGGGTTGCGAATTTGCGGGTGCGCACACGGTGCCAGCCGGTGAGCTGAAACAGCACCAGCAGAATGCCCAGCCCGACCACGCCGCGCCAGAACAGCAGCTGGAAGATCGTGACCTCGGCGGAAAGCTCGCGCCCCGCCACCGCTATCGACATCAGCGAAACGAATGTCCCGACCATCCAGAACGCGACCTTCAGGATCGGCGCAAGGGATGAGGCGGCGGTCATTCGGCAGCGGTTTCCTCGTCGGGTTCGGGGAGGGCAGGCGCTGGGGCACGATGGCCGGGAACCCTCGCCTGCGCCCATTCCGGCCCGGCGCGGGATCATCCGACAGAAACGGGCCTGCCGGCAAACGATATTCCGCAACCGGGCAATGCGGCCTCGTCACTTGCCCCGCAAAGGCCGACGCCCTACTCACGGGGCGGCATGAAGATTTCGCGGGTGAATTCGGGAGGGACTCTGCCGTGGCCAGGATCCTGATCGCAGGCGCCGGGATCGCCGGGCTGACGGCGGCCGGCTGCCTGCTGCTCGCCGGGTACGAGGTCGAAGTTTACGAACAGGCCCCGGAACTGGGCGAGATCGGCGCCGGCATCCAGCAGAGCGCCAACGCGACCCATGTCATGCGTCATCTGGGCGTTCTGGACGCGCTGGAGGAGACGGCCTTCCTGCCGCCGGTCACGGAATTCCGCCTGTTCGACAATGGCGAAGTCCTGCAGGCGCTGGCGCTCGCCGCGACCCATGAGGACCGGCATGGCGCGCCCTATCTCCAGCTCCACCGGGCCGACTACCACGCTGTCCTGGCCGCGCGGATCGAGGCGCTGGACCCCGGCTGCATCCGCCTGAACGCCACCGCCGCCGGCTTCCGGGAAAACGGCGATGGCGTAACCCTCCTGCTCGCCGACGGGACGGAAATCTCAGGCGATGTCCTGATCGGCGCCGACGGCATCAAATCGGCAGTGCGGCGCCAGATCGCCGGCGAAAACCGGCCGCAATATACCGGCGATTCGGCGTGGCGCCTGACCGTGCCGATCGAGCGGCTGCCGGCGGGGTTCCTCGACGCCAAATCCTCGATCTGGGTCGGGCCCGGCAAGCATGCGGTGGTTTATTTCCTGCGCGGCGGCAGCCTGCTCAACTTCGTCGGCGCTGTGGAACTGGAGGAAGAGATCGAGGAATCCTGGACCCAGCGGCGGCCCTGGACCGAACTGAAGGCCGATTTCGACAGCTGGCACCCGGATATCCTGACGATCATCGAGGCCGCCGACCGCGACGCCTGTTACCGCTGGCCATTGAACGTGCACCCGCATCTTGAGCGATGGGGCACCGCGCGCGCCACGCTCGTCGGCGATGCCGCCCATCCGATGCTGCCTTACATGGCCCAGGGCGCAGCCGTCGCCGTGGAGGACGGCGCAATCCTGACCCGGGCGCTGGCCGGTGCCGGCTCGGTGCTGGAGGCGCTGGCGCTGTACGAAACCCATCGCAAGCCCCGCGCCCGCCGCGTCGTCGACGAAGCCCGCGACAACCGCCGCCTGTTCCATCTGCCGAACGAAGCCGCGTTGCGCACGGCCTTCGCCGCGCGGAACATGGACCGGGAACGCTCCGACTGGCTCTACAACTACAACCCGCTGACCGTGAACCTCTAGCGGGACCGGGCGCGCCATCCCGCCGCCTCGCCTTTTTCGGCATTTCGCCTTATATCCCGCGGCGTTGAATCGCCTGCCAGGATGAGCGGACGGCGTTTTTCCGGAACGGGAGAGGCGTCGTCGTTTGCTTTTGCAGCAGGCATGACCCGCCCGGCGGCCGGAAGAATCGGCCACCGGCCCAGACGAAGGAGACAGGATCGTGATCCCGGCCCTCATGCCGACCTACCGGCGGACGGATATCGCTTTCGAGCGCGGTGAAGGCCCCTACCTTTACAGCACCGACGGCCGACGATTCCTGGACTTCGCCAGCGGCATCGCCGTGACCTGCCTGGGCCACAGCCATCCGGCGCTGGTCGAGGCGCTGACCGGGCAGGCGCAGAAGCTGTGGCATTGCTCGAACATCTTCACCATCCCCGGCCAGCAGGAGATGGGCGAGAAGTTCGTGCGCGACACCTTCGCCGACACGGTGTTCTTCGGCAATTCGGGCTCCGAGGCGGTCGAGCTCGGCATCAAGATGATCCGCAAATATCATCACGCCAACGGCAACCCGCACAAATCGAAGATCGTCTGCATGAGGGGCGCGTTCCACGGCCGGACGCTGGCGACGATCTTCGCCGGCGGGCAGCAGGGCCATATCGAGGGCTTCGGGCCGCCGGTCGAAGGCTTCGTCCATGTCGCTTTCGGCAACATGAACGAACTGCGCGACGCCATCGACGACGAAACCGGCGGCATCCTGTTCGAGCCGATCCAGGGCGAGGGCGGCTACCGCCCGGCGCCGGACGGATTTCTCGACGACGTCCGCGAGACCGCCGACGAGTTCGGCCTGCTCGTTTTGCTGGACGAGGTCCAGTGCGGCAACGGCCGGACCGGCAAGCTCTTCGCCCACGAATGGTCGAACATGACGCCGGACATCATGGCGACTGCCAAGGGCATGGGCGGCGGCTTCCCGGTCGGCGCCTGCCTGGCGACCGAAGAGGCGGCCAAGGGCATGACAGCCGGCACCCACGGCTCGACCTATGGCGGCAATCCGCTCGCCATGGCGGTGGCCAACGCGGTCTGGGACGTGCTGACCGGGCCGGGATTCCTCGAGAATGTCCGCGAGCAGGGCGAGGCGCTGCACGCCGAACTCAGGACGCTCGTTGCCGACTATCCGGACGTCTATGTCGAAGCCCGCGGCCGCGGGCTGATGGCCGGCCTCAAGCTCGCCGACAGCCTGGAAACGCGCCAGGTGGTGGACTTCGTCCGCGAACGCGGCCTGCTGACGGTCGCGGCGGGCGAAAACGTCGTCCGCATGGCGCCGCCCCTGATCATCGGCCGCGACGAGATCGACGAGGCCGTCGCCCTGCTGCGCGCCGCAGCGGAGGAACTGACGGCCGAAGAGCGGAACGTTGCCTGACACGGGCGTCGCCCCGGGCCTGGACCGCCACGCGATTGCGACCGCCGGCGCCCGGCATTTCCTGGATCTCGATCTGGTCGGGCGATCCGAGCTGCGCCGGATCGTCGACGCCGGCAAGCGTCTGAAAACCGCCTGGCGGGCGGCGCCGCATGAAGAGAGGGCCGGCGCCTGGCCGGGCCGTCCGCTGGACGGTATGGCGCTGGCGATGATCTTCGAGAAACCGTCGACCCGGACGCGCGTATCGTTCGAGCGGGCAATCAAGCAGCTCGGCGGCGACGCCATCGTCCTGGAGCGCGAAAGCAGCCAGCTCGGCCGCGGCGAAACCGTGGCCGATACGGCGCGCGTGCTCTCGCGCTATGTCGACGCCATCATGCTGCGCTGCACGAAGGAAGAGAAGCTGCTGGAACTGGCGGCCAATGCCGACGTGCCGGTGATCAACGGGCTGACCGACCGGACCCATCCCTGCCAGCTCATGGCCGACGTGATGACGTTCGAGGAGCATCGCGGCCCGATCGCCGGCCGGGCGGTCGCCTGGAGCGGCGACGGCAACAATATGGCGACCTCCTGGATCCATGCCGCGGTGCAGTTCGATTTCGAATTGCGGCTGGCGGCGCCGCACGAACTGCCGCCGCCGTCCGATGTCGTGGACTGGGCCCGGGATCGCGGCGCCCGGGTGCATGTGACTGCCGATCCGGTGGAGGCGGTTTCCGGCGCGGATTGCGTCGTGACCGACGTCTGGATTTCGATGGGCGATACCGATGCCGCCGACCATCGCAATCTGCTGACGCCCTATCGCGTGGACAGCGCCATGATGGGTCATGCGAAGGACGGCGCCATATTCATGCACTGCCTGCCGGCCCACCGCGGCGAGGAGGTTGCGGCGGACGTGATCGACGGGCCGCAATCGGTGGTGTGGGACGAGGCGGAAAACCGGCTGCACGCCCAGAAGGGCATCCTTCTCTGGGCGCTGACGCCCGATCTTCTGGAGTAGACAGCGTGACGGATGGCGGCCCGCCGGCTTCCGCCGATGCCGTGGCGCGGACCGATGTGCTGGTGCCGTTCCGGCTGGAGCGGGCCAACCTGCGCGGCCGGGCGGTCAGGCTCGGTCCGGCAATCGATGCGATCCTGACGCGCCACGATTATCCGCCGCCGGTCGCCGACCTGCTGGGCGAGGCGCTCGCGCTCGCCGCCGTGCTGGCCGGCACGCTAAAATATAACGGCGTCTTCACCCTCCAGGCCAAGGGCGACGGGCCGGTCGGCATGCTGGTGTGCGACGTGACCTCGGATGGCAACCTGCGCGGCTATGCCGAGGTCGACAAGGCGGCCTGGGCCGCGCTGGGCAAAACCGGGCCGGACGGGCCGGTGCCGCGCTATCTGGGCGCCGGCCATCTCGCGTTCACGGTCGACCAGGGCGCGGATATGGAGCGCTATCAGGGGATCGTGGAACTGGCGGGGGCGACGCTGACCGAGTGCGCGCAGCACTATTTCCGGCAGTCCGAGCAGATCGAGACCCTGCTGCGGCTCGGAGTCGGCCGCCCGGACGGCGCCGGATGGCAGGCCTCGGCCCTGATGATCCAGCGCGTGCCGATGGCCGGCGGTGTGGGCGGTGTGGGCGGCAGGGGCGGCGCGCCGAAGGCGGACGACAGCGGCCACGTTGACGAAGAACGCCGGGAGGACGACTGGCGGCGCCTCGCCATGCTGCTCGGCACGGTGCGCAACGCCGAGGCGCTGGCCCCGGACGCCGATCCGTTGCGCCTGCTGCACCGCCTGTTTCACGCCGACGGAGTCCGGGTCTTCGAAGCGCAGGCGCTGCGCGACCGGTGCCGCTGTTCCGACGACCGGGCCGAGAGCGCCCTGCGCATGCTCGATGCGGACGACCTGGCGGACATGACGATCGACGGTATCGTGACCGTCGCCTGCCAGTTCTGCAGCCGGGTCCGGCGCTACGACGAAGCGGCGCTGGCCGCTGTGCGCGGGGGCCGCGCGGCGGCCTGACGCCGGAACGGCAGCAGGCCGTGACCGCACGGTCGCGGACTTATTTTCCGAAAATTCCGCTGTTTTGGTTCGATCGCTCAATTTCTTTGTTGTATAACGTGTTGAAATTACGCTGTTTTCCGGCTTATCGAAAAACAGACACACCGGTCTGTTTACCGTCTATCTTTTTGCATCCGGCCCGGTCGTTCCGATACCTCCCCGTCTTGGGAAGGGGAGATCGGCGGGGCGACAGCCGCGCACCGCCGGCCCGATGCGCGAAAAGGGGGCGGTTCTGTCTTTGTCGGCGCACACCTCCATCGACCCCGCTGCCCGCGCCCACTCCCCCCGCTGAAGCGGGGGAAGAACGGGATCGGCGTTTTCGGCAGGGAATCCGCGGATGTCATGGAATGTCATGATTCGTCATGCCGCTCCCGTTCCAACAACTGTGCCGCCCCGGCCCCCGAACCGCCCGCGCCGACACGCGAGGCTTTGGCGCCGGGCGACGCATCTGCATGTGTCATGAAATGTCATGATCCGTCATGACCTGTTTGTTTCCCTCGCCCCCTTCCCGTCATTCCGACCGGAGCGGCGCAGCCGCGTAGTGGAGGAATCTCCCCGTGGCAGAGACCCGCCCGGCGCGCTGTAGTCGGGCGCTGGCGGCGCGCCGGGTCGATTCCTCCGCTCCGCCGCCCCGACTCCGGTCGGAATGACGGGAGAATAGTAATAATGCCTATTATAGGGAATATTACAGATTTGTCAAGTCGTTCGTTGCGGAATCCGGCGCGTGCCGGCGCTCCTACCGCGGGATGAAATAGCGGTCGTCGTCGGCTTGGCGGGCGGGGCCGGTTTCGGCGAGGGCGGCTAGCACTTCGGCGACCCGCCGTTTGCGCTTCGCGGTGTTGCGGCCCGCGAAGGCTTTGCCCAGACTTTCCACCGCCAGCGGCACGGCGGCCCGGCGCAGCATGTCGGCGACGGCGCGCAACTGGTCCAGCCCGTCCTCCGGCCAGTCCGGCTTGCCTGCGGCGGGCGCGGCGAGGTCAGCCTTGGTCTGCTCGCCGTCCTCCGGCCGTTTCACCTTATGGCCGAGCTTCGGAATCTGGTAGTCCGGCCGCAGCCAGCGGACATGGCCGCGCCGCTCCTCCTCCGCCCGTTCCCGGTTCAACGCGACGAGGCGGGACAGCAATTCCTCCTCCGCCTCCTCCTGCTCCGGCGTTTTGTGCGGCGACGGCGCGGTCGCGCCCGGTTTGCCGACCAGCGCCGGGATCAGGTCCGTCCAGGCGTAGGCTTCGAACGCGGCGCGGTCGATATCGTCGTGGATTTCCCTGAGCACCGAGATCAGCCCGGCCTCGTGAATGTCCCGTTCTTTGTCGGAAAGGGATGGGACATCGCAGCCAGCGTCCAGTTCCCGCACCCGCTCCAGCGCGTTGTAAAACATGGTCGTCGTGAGAAAATCGTGCTCCGCTAGCCGTTCCTTGCGGAAGGTGTCGAGGCGGTCGCCGAGATCGGCAAGTGCCGTCTTCCGATCATCTTGCACGCCAAAATCGGGAAACGGCATAGGGTCGAAAGTGCGGGATTTGCTGTAGCGCGGATCGTTGCCCATTCCGAGCCATCCGCCAGCCGCAATCGACCAACAAACATTCATCCTGGACGAAAGCACCGCCAACAGGCCCGCTGCCTCCGAACCGACGCAGACGAGCATATTGTCCGGTCGGATTTCAACATCGAGAAACTGGAAGAACCGGTGTTTCGACGTTTCGACCGTCGTAATATAGCGGTCCAGCGGTGCCAGCACCGGTCGCAAATCGGACCGTGGCTCGCCGAAAATCCACCAGTTCTCGCGATAGGTCTTGCGGTTGTTCTGATCGCGCTCCGGTTTCACCCGTTCGGCAACATGCTGATACACTATCGGGAACCGCTCGCGCACCTCCTCGGCCGTCAGGGAATACAGGTCGATGACCATGACGCCGCGTGGGCGCTGTGCAATGTCCCGCCCGTTTCGGTAAGGCAGGATGTGGTGTTCGAGACCCGGCGTCCTGCCGAGACCAAGCGCCGTAGCCTGTTGCGGGTTGACGATGAAACCGGGGCCATGGAGCGCTACGCCTCGGCTACAGATTGCTTCATTCGCGATCAGCGGTTGGACTGCCGATAGGTTGGCCCCGATCTTTAAATTCGCATTTACCTTGCCTACGCGCTCTTTGAGTTCGACGACCGGCGTATCCGTGTTCAGCCCGCTCTCCTGCCCGACCGTCGCCAGCTTTCCTTCGCGCTCGCCGCTCGCCGCAACTGTCATGGCGATGCGCACCGCGGCCTTGTCCGCCGCCTTGAGCCAGGGATGGTCCGGTACGGCGTAGACCAGCGACAACGGCTCCCTCGCCTTCGTGTGCCGGTCGATGACGCGCCGGGAGAAGGTCTGCGTGACCGAGTTGGTGGTGATGAAGCCGAAGCGGCGCAGCGGGTTGGCCTCGCCCTTCTTCGGCTTGCGCAGCAGGCGAATGGCAGCCTCGTCCCAGAAATGCATCACATAGTCGGCGCCACCGGGAATCTTCGGCCGCGCCTTCCAGCAGGCTTCGGCATAGCCATCGCCCAGTTCGGTGCGCATGTCCTTGCCGCCGATAAAGGGCGGATTCCCCACGATGAACTCGGCCTCCGGCCAGTCCGCGCGGCGCGGATTCTCGTATCGGTACAGCGGAACGGTGGCGTCGGGATCGGGAATCTCCTCGCCGGTGACCGGGTGGCGCTTCACGGTGACGCCGTCCCAGCGGGACAGCGGCTTTCCGTCTTCGCCGCGCAGCAATTCCTGCTTGTCCCAAGCCAGGATCGCGTCCTGCTGCCGGATCGTGCCATAGGCGTGCAGCACAGGTTCCTCAATCAGCTTTATCGGGACTGTGCGGAGCTGCCATTTCAGATAGCCGAGCCACAGCACGAGATCGGCGATGGCGACGGCGCGGGGGTTCAGCTCCAAGCCGTAGAACTGGCTTGGATCGACCGTTTCCCCCTTCATCGCCAAGCGCGGCTCCACCTCGCCGAGATCGACCAGCGCCTCCATCACCTCGCCTTCGAGGCGCTTCATCATCTCCAGCGCGACATAGAGGAAATTGCCGGTGCCGCAGGCCGGGTCGAGCACGCGGGTCGTGCAGAGCGTGTGGTGGAAATCCTTGACCGTCCTCAGCGCGCCGTCCCGGTCGCCGGCCGCCTCCTGCTCGTGGGCGCGGGCCAACGCCTCGGCCCAATCGGCGCGCAGCGGCTCGATAATCGTCGGAACGATCAGCCGTTCGACGTAGGTGCGCGGCGTGTAATGGGCGCCGAGCTTCGCGCGCTCCCTCCTGTCCAGCGCCCGTTCCAGCATGGTGCCGAAGATCGCCGGCTCGACATCGCGCCAGTCTCGCGCGGCGGCGGTCCGAAGTTCGTTTATGTCCTCCCTGCCCAGCGCAATCGCCGTGCGGTTGCGGAACAGCGCGCCGTTGAAGCGTTTGACCGTTGCGTTCAGGTGGGGGGCGTAGCCGCCTTCGTCCATGACCCGCCACAGGCTCTCCAGCGCCGGCGCGAAATGCTGCGGCGTCTCGGCCATGTCGCCGAGCAGCTTTTCGAAGCCCTTCTCCGGCAGCAGGCCGGCATCTTCGGCGAACATGGTGAACAGGCAGCGCATGAGGAATTCGGCGGCTTCCTTGGGATCGTGCTTGCCCTCGAGGTTGCGGGCGATGCGGGCGAGCCGTTCGGCGATGTCTCGCGTGACTTCGGCACTGCGCTTTGTGGGATCGAGGGACTGCGGATCGGTCCAGATCGCGCGCAACCGGGCGCGGATCTCGGGGTCGCGCAGGCCGGCCAGCGGGATGGAATAGCCGGCGCGGTCGGGGAACTGGACGTAGTTTTTCCCCAGGCCGGAGAAATCGGCGTAGACCTCGACGACGTAACCGACATCGACGACCAGGATGAAGGGCGGCCAGCCGTGTTCCTTCGGCAGGGCGCGGGCATAATCCTCCGCCTGCCGCTTTGCCTTGCGCATCGCGCTGTCCCAGCCCCGCGTGCCGCGGATCGCCGTGCCGGTCTTGACCTGTGCGGCGTCCTCGGGGAGCAGGGAGGGCTGATTCGGGTCGGCCTTTTTCGCTTTCGCAATTTCGGCCGATTGCTTGGCCTCCATGACGAAACAGCCGCGCCGGTACAGGTCGATCCAGCCGGGCGACGTGCTGCCGTCGTCGTGCTTGAAATCGATGCGCCGCTCGAAGACGTATTCGTTGAGTTCGTTGCGTTCTCGCGTCGGTTTGGGTCGCGGCAGATCGAGTAGATCGCAAAGTTCATCGGCGAACATCTGGAAGTTCGCCGATTCCGCGCCGCCGGATTTCTCCCAGCGGGCGATGAATTTGTCGACTGCGGCAGGGTCCGCGCCGTCGCCGGGCACTGCCGCTGTATCGTCCGTTCCGCTCATGGCGCGAAAGCTGCGCAAGCCCCGGTCAGGTCAGCGCGGCGATATCGCCGTCGGCCGCGGCCCATTCGACCAGGCGCTCGACATAGCGGGCGCCGGCGGCGAGCTGGGCGATTTCGATGAACTCGTCGGGCTTGTGGGCCTGGGCGATGTCGCCGGGGCCGCAGACGACGGCCGGGATGCCGGCGTTCTCGAACAGGCCGGCCTCGGTGCCGTAGGCGACCTTTTCGGTATGGTTGGCGCCGGTCAGCTTGCGCGCGAGCGCGACCGCCGGCGATCCGCCGCCGGCCTGCAGCGGCGGCGACAGGGCCATAATTTCGGTTTCGACACCCGCTCCCGGCGCGACAGCCTGCATCTTCGGCAGTAACTCGGCCCGAACGTAGTCGCTCAACGGGTCCAGGACTTCTTCCGCCGCCACGCCCGGTATCGGCCGGAATTCCCAGTCGAAGCGGCAGCGGACCGGCACGATGTTCACGGCGCTGCCGCCTTCGATGACGCCGATGTTGAAGGTGGTCCAGGCCGGCGTGAAGCCTTCGTCCGTCCGCCCGGCGGCGCGCAGCCCGTCGACGATCTCCTCGATCCTGCGGATGATCTTCATGGCGCAGACGACGGCGCTGACCGCTTCGTGCGGGCGGCTCGAATGGGCTTCGAGGCCCGTCACCGTCGTCCGCATCGCCGCAATGCCCTTGTGGCCGTCGACCACGCGCATGGACGTCGGCTCGCCGACCAGGACGAGCGACGGCTTGGGCAGGTCGCGGCCCAGCCGCTCAATCAGGTGCGGCACGCCCTTGCAGCCGACCTCCTCGTCGAACGAAAAGGCGAAATGGACCGGTATCCGGAGATTTGCCGCTTTCAGGGCCGGCGCCATGGCGAGCGCAATGGCGATGAATCCCTTCATGTCGGCGGTGCCGCGGCCATAGAGCCTGCCGTCCTTCTCCGTCAGTGCAAACGGGTCGGAGTTCCAGGCCTGGCCGGCGACCGGAACGACATCGGTATGGCCCGAAAGCGCCACGCCGCCTTCCGCGCCGTTCCCGCCGCCTCCGGAGATCGTTGCATACAGGTTCGCCTTGGTCTCGTCGGCGCCGGGCGCGAGGCGGCTTTCGATGCCGAGACCGTCGAGATAATCCCGGATCCAGTCGAGCATCGGCATGTTGGGCTTCGACGACGTCGTATCGAAGCCGACGATGGTTTCCAGGATCGAACGGATATCTGCGAGGCGGGCAGTCAGCGGACTACTCCTTCCAGAAGGACGGCAGGAACAGGACCAATACTGCAAATATCTCCAGCCGGCCAATCAGCATGCCGGCCGAGAGCAGCCATTTCGCCGTATCGTTCAGCCCGGTGTAGCTGCTCTCCGGCCCGATGATCTGCCCCAGTCCCGGTCCGACATTCGCGATGGCGCTGGCGGCGCCGGAGAGCGCCGTGATCGGGTCCAGCCCTGTCATCCCGAGCAGCAGGGCCAGAACCCCGAAGGATAGCGCGAAGAACAGCAGGAAGCCCATGACCGACTGGGCGACTTCATCGGTGATCGGCCGACGGTTGTAATAGGGGATGAACACGCCGCGTGGCTGCATGAGGCGCGATACCTGGACCCGGCCGACCGCATAGGCGACCTGGAACCGGAAGATCTTGACGCCGCAGGTCGTGGAGCCGGCGCAGCCGCCGACGAACATCAGCAGAAAGAACATGGCGAACGGGAACGGCCCCCATTTGTCGAAGCCTTCGGTGGAATAGCCGGTCCCGGTCATGACCGAGGTCACGTTGAACGCCGCCTTGGTGATCGCCGCGCCCATGGTCTCGTCGCGGTCGAAGACCAGCCACGCGAAGACCAGCAGGATGGCGGCGGCGAGAACGCCCAGAAACACGCGGACCTGGCTGTCTTTCGCCAGCGGGTCGACGCGGCCGCGCACGGCGTCGATATAGTAGACGAACGGCAGGCTGCCGATGATCATCGCCACGAACAGGATCCACTGGATCAGCGGCGGATAGGCGCCGATCGAGGCGTCCCGCGTCGAGAAACCGCCGGTCGCGATGCTCGTCATGGCGTGGTTGACGGCATCGAACGGCGCCATCTGCGCCGCCCACAGCACGACCGCGGTCAGGACGGTGAGGCCGATATACACGCCGCCGATGCCGGCAGCGAGCTGTGCCGCCCGGGGCAGCACCTTTTCCGGCGTCTCGAAGGCCTCGGTCCGGAACAGCTGCATGCCGCCGACGCGCAGCACCGGCAGGAATGCCAGCGCGAAGACGATGATGCCGATGCCGCCGAGCCATTGCAGGATCGAGCGCCACAACAGAATGCCGGGCGGTGCGTTGTCCAGCCCGATGATGACCGTGGCGCCGGTTGTCGTAATGCCCGACATCGCTTCGAAAAACGCGTCGGTATAGGACATTTCGAGCTTGGAAAAGGCGAAGGGCAGCGCCGAGAAGGCGGCGATGATCAGCCAGCTCAGGACGGTGAAGGCGAAGGCCTGGCGCAGATTGAGGCGGAAACCGTCGGCCCGGTTGGCCAGGATCAGCGAGATGCCGACAAACAGCGTGACCCCGGACGCCTTGACGAACGCAGACCAGTCTTCGCCCATCGCCAGCAGGTCGGTCGCCGCGGGCACAAGCATGATGACGGCGAGAATCGCCAGCAGCACACCGCAGATGAAGAAGACCGGTCGAAGATCCAGCAAGTGGAGCCCGCTTTCAAAGGGTCGAAGTCGGCCTGGTCGCCGGAACTGCCTGCGAAGCGCGGACTATACGCTGCAGCAGGCGACCGGCAAAGCGCCCCGAACCGGCCGAGGCGCCCGCAGGGACGCCGGCGGCGCGGCCGGGCCTTCGCCTAGCTGCCGTTCCCGATCATGGTCAGGAACTCGCGCCGGGTCGCCGGATCGTCCCGGAACGCGCCGAGCATCCGGCTGGTCACCATGCCCGCGCCCGCCTTGTGGACGCCGCGGGTCGTCATGCATTGGTGCGACGCCTCGATTACGACGGCGACGCCGCGCGGATCCAGCACCTCCTGCATCGTGTTGGCGATCTGCGCGGTCAGCTTCTCCTGGATCTGCAGCCGCCGGGCATAGGCGTCGACCAAGCGGGCGATCTTGCTGATCCCGACCACCCGGTTCTTCGGCAGGTAGCCGATATGGGCCTTGCCGAGGATCGGAACCATATGATGCTCGCAATGGGATTCGACGCGGATATCCCGCAGCACGACGATCTCGTCATAGCCTTCGGTTTCCGAAAAGGTCCGGTTGAGGAATTCCACCGGATCGACGGCATAGCCGGAAAAGAATTCCTCATAGGCGCGGACCACGCGCGACGGCGTGTCGAGCAGGCCTTCGCGATCCGGATCGTCGCCGGCCCAGCTTAACAGGGTGCGGACCGCCGCTTCGGCTTCCCTGCGTGATGGGCGCGACGGCCGCTTGGCTGCGGATGAAGGTTCGCTCATGGCAACACCCCGGACGGGCGGTCTTCGGCGCCGCCGGCAGCCGGCGACAAGCGGCCACCGTCGACGCAGACCGGTGAAACGATGATCGGATCGAGCACGGCTAGATCGGCAGGGTTCGCGGCTTCGCGCGCCGCCACCATCCGACGACGAGCAGCCGGGTTACCATGATTGCCGTGAACATGGAGGTCGCCAGCCCGATCGACAGGGTGACGCCGAAGCCCTGCACCGGCCCGGAGCCGAACAGGAAAAGCAGCAGCGCGGCGATGAATGTCGTCAGGTTGGAATCGATGATGGTGGTCAGCGCGCGCCGGTAGCCCGTGTCGATTGCCGACAACGGCGTGCGGCCGGCGCGGACTTCCTCCCGGATGCGTTCGAAAATCAGCACGTTGGCGTCGACCGCCATGCCGATGGTGAGCACGATGCCGGCAATGCCCGGCAGGGTAAGCGTCGCCTGCAGCAGCGACAGGGCCGCGGCGATCAGCACCAGGTTGGTCAGCAGCGCGACATTGGCGTAGAGGCCGAAGCGGCCATAGGCCATGACCACGAAGGCGATGACGAGGATCAGGCCGATGATGCAGGCGATCTTGCCGGCATCGATGGAATCCTGGCCCAGCTCCGCGCCGACCTGGCGCTGTTCCTCGATGCTGAGCGGCGCGGGCAGGGCGCCGGCCCGCAGCAGCAGGGCCAGCTCGTTCGCCGACTGGATGGTGAACCGGCCGGTGATGATGCCCGATCCGCCGCAAATTGCCGACTGGATCACCGGCGCGGAAATCACCTCTTTGTCCAAAACGATGGCGAAGGGCTTGTCGACGTTGGCCTGGGTGATCTTGCAGAACTGGCGGGCGCCCGACGTATCGAAGCGGAACGACACGACGGGCCGGCCGTCCTGGAAAGTCTGGCTGGCGTCGACGATATGCTGGCCGTCCAGCGCCACCTCTTCCACCAGCAGGTATCGCTGGCGGTACCCGTCCTTGCTGTCGACCAGAATGTAGCCGGGCGGCGCTTCGTTGGTCTGCGTTCCGTCCAGCGACGGGTGCAGCAGGTGGAAGGTCATCTTCGCCGTCGTGCCGATCTTCCGGCGCAGCGATTCAGGATCCTTTTCGCCCGGCACCTGGATCAGGATCCGGTCGTCGCCCTGGGCCTGGATGATCGGGTCGATGGCGCCGGTCGGGTCGATCCGCTGGCGCAGGATTTCGATCGCCTGGTCGACCGTGCGCCTGGCGAGCGCCGTGCGGCCGGTCTCCGTCATGCGCATGACGCCGCGGCCGTTATCGAAGTCGAACTCATAGTGCGCGCTGGCGCCGGTCAGCGCATTGGCGCTGCCGCCCAGATCGGCAATCACCTCGCGCAGCGCCCGCCGCGCAATCTCCTCCTGGGACGGATCGACCAGGCGGAAGGATACCTGCTGGTCCCGGGCCCGGAGACGCAGATACTTGACCCGATATTCGGCATTGCGGAACGCGGCGCGCACCTGCTTGCGCACATCCTGCATGCGATCCTTGATGACGTCGGTGAGATCGACCGAATAGAGCAGGTGAATCCCGCCCTGCAGGTCGAGGCCGAGATTGAAGGTCTCGCTGGGCAGCCAGCCGGGGACCTTTTCCAGGAATTTCCTGTCCAGCGCATTGGGGACGGCAAAAGCCAGGCCCAGAAGACAGACGAACGCAACGGCGATCACCTGTCCGCGCGAAATATTAATCATGGAAGCAGGCCTGTAGCTGGTGCGTTGCCATCGTGCGCGAAACGGCGTCGGCGGCTCAGCTCCTCCGGCCGCCGAACAGGCCGCCCAGCAGACTGCGGCGCTCGCCGGAATCGTTGGCGGCGGAAGGCGTTTGCCCCGGGCCGCCGGGTTTCTTGTTCATGATGCCCTGAATGGAGTTGCGGTCGATGGAAACCTTCACATCGGGCGCGATCTCCATCTCGATCTCCGGCCCGTCGCCGGCCTTGGTCACCTTGCCGATCAGGCCGCCGCTGGTCACGATCTTGTCGTTTCGCTTGACCGCGGCGACCATCTCGCGATGTTGGCGCGCACGTTTCTGCTGCGGCCGGATCATGAAGAAATACATGACCACGAACAGCAGGACGATCATGAGCAGAAACGAGAAATCCGGCGAACCGCCGCCCCCGGTTTGAGCCCAGGCTTCCGATACCAGCATGACCGACTCCCAGATGTCTTGTCTTCGCGTTGGCGCGCCCGAAAAGCCGCCGTTGGCCGGGTGTGCTGCGAGATGCCCGGCAATATCGCGCCGGACGCCCGCCTGTTTGACGCGAAGGGCCGGCGCCCGATAGTGTCGCCGGAACGATCCCCGCCGCGGCGCTATGTTTGCTGCGGCGGATTATATAATGTGGCGCCGGAACGATTCACACCCGCCGATGACCGACCCCTCTCAACGCGCGCATCTGTCGCGGATCGCGGATGCCCTGGAACGGCTGGCGCCGCCGACGCCGCCGGCCGCCGCGCTCGATGACGGCGACGCCTTCATCTGGCACGCCGACGGCCGACGGCTCGAGCTTGTGGCGGAGGTCAACCGGGTCGATCTCGACCTGCTTCGGGGCATCGACCGGCAGCGCGACCAGTTGCTGGAAAACACCCGCCGTTTCGCAAAGGGCCTGCCGGCCAACAATGCGCTGCTGTGGGGCGCGCGCGGCACCGGCAAGAGCTCGATCGTGAAAGCCGTCCACGCCACGGTGAACGGCGAGTCCGGCGGAACGCTGGCGCTGGTCGAGATTCACCGGGAGGATATCCCGACGCTGCCGGCGCTTCTGGGCCAACTGCGGATGAGCAGCCGGCCCAGCATCCTGTTCTGCGACGACCTCTCCTTCGACGGGCAGGACGCCTCCTACAAGTCGCTGAAGGCGGTGCTGGAAGGCGGCATCGAGGGCCGGCCGGCCAACGTGATTTTCTACGCCACGTCCAACCGGCGCCATCTCATGCCGCGGGACATGATCGAGAACGAACGCTCGACGGCGATCAGCCCGTCCGAAGCCGTGGAAGAGAAAGTCTCGCTCTCCGACCGGTTCGGGCTCTGGCTCGGCTTCCATGCGTGCGATCAGGAGACCTATTTCGCGATTATCGAGGGATACGCAGCGCGCTACGGTCTCGACATCGGCCGGGATACCCTGCGCGCCGAGGCCCGGGAGTGGGCCGTGACCCGCGGCTCGCGGTCCGGCCGCGTCGCCTGGCAATATGTCCAGGATCTGGCCGGGCGGCTCGGCAAGCGCCTCGATTAGCCGGCGGTTCCGCTCACCAGCGGAACGAATCGGACGCTGGTGAGCGGTTCCTCGTCGAAGCCGTCGGCGGTCCGCCGGATGCGCCACAGGGTCTGGGTGCCGCCTGCGGCGCCGACGGGAATAACCAGGCTGCCGCCGATCCGGAGCTGCTCCAGCAAGGCCTCGGGCACCGTGTCCGCCGCTGCCGTCACGATGATCCGGTCGAAGGGCGCCTGCTCGGGCCAGCCGAGGCCGCCGTCGCCGATCTGCGCGGTCACGTTGCCGATGCCCAGACCGTCGAACCGGCGAACCGCGTCGACATACAGGCCGCGAATGCGTTCGACGGAATAGACCCGCCGGGAAAGCCGCGCCAGGATCGCCGTCTGGTAGCCGGAGCCGGTGCCGATTTCCAGCACCTTGCATCGTTTGTCGAGCGTCAGCGCCTGGGTCATCAGGCCGACGATCAGCGGCTGGCTGATCGTCTGGTCGCTGCCGATCGGCAGGGCCCGGTTGTCGTAGGCGCTCTCGCGGAACAGTTCGGGGACGAATTGTTCCCGGGGCGTCTTCTCGATTGCGGTCAGCACGTCCGTCTGCGTCACCCCGCCCTGGCGGAGTTCCATGATCAATCGGATCTTGCGGGTTTCGGCGATCATGCGGCGCGGATGGCGGAGGCGGCGGGAAGCGCGCGGCCTCAGTCGAAGACCGCCTTCAAGGTGCGAACCGTGGGGCGGTCGGTCAAATCCAGATGCACCGGCGTAATCGCGGTGTAGCCGTCCATCACGGCGGCGAGATCGGTCTCGGGGCGGTTCGGCTCCTCGTTGCGCAGCGATCCGATCCAGTAGTAGGGCACCCCGCGCGGATCCCGCCGCTCCAGCAGATGGTCGCCGACCTTGCGCCGGCCGAGGCCGACGACACGCGATCCCTTGACGGCAGCCGGCCCCCCGGCGGGAAAATTGACGTTGATCAGCACGCCTTCCGGCCAGCCGGCCTCGACAAGGCGGCGCACGATGTCCGGCGCGAGCCGGCGCGCGGTCTCCCAGTCGGGCCGCGTGCCGTCCTCGTAGACCTGGCTGAGCGCGATCGAGGGCACGCCCGTCAGCGTCCCTTCCATGGCGGCGGCGACCGTGCCCGAATACGTCAGGTCTTCGCCCAGGTTGCCGCCCCGGTTGATGCCGGAGAGCGTCAGATCCGGCTTGCGGTCCTTCAGCAGATGGCCGACCGCCATCAGGACGCAATCGGTCGGCGTGCCGTCCACCGAATAGCGGCGCTCGCCGCGCTTCGTCATGCGCAGGGGCTGGCGCAGGGTCAGCGAATGGCCGGCGCCGCTCTGTTCGGCCTCCGGCGCCACGATCCAGACATCGTCCGACAGGCCGTGCGCGACCTCGACCAGAATCTCAAGCCCCCTGGCGTTCACCCCGTCGTCGTTGGTCACGAGGATGCGCGCCTTCGACAGGTCGACGATGCGCCGGGTCAAGCGGCGATCCTGTCGATCCCGCCCATATACGGACGCAGGGCTTCGGGGACGACGATCGATCCATCGGCCTGCTGGTAGTTCTCCATCACCGCGATCAGGGTCCGCCCCACGGCGAGGCCGGACCCGTTCAGCGTGTGGACGAATCGGGTGCCTTTTCCGCCGGCGACCCGGAAGCGGGCATTCATGCGCCGGGCCTGGAAATCGCCACAGTTCGAGCAGCTCGATATTTCGCGATAGGCGTCCTGTCCCGGCAGCCAGACCTCCAGATCGTAGGTCTTGCGCGCGCCGAAGCCCATGTCGCCGGTCGACAGCACAACGACCCGGTAGTGTATGCCGAGGCGCTTGAGGATTTCCTCGGCGCAGGCCGTCATGCGCTCGAGCTCCGCCTCGGACCCGTCCGGGTGCGCGATGCTGACCATTTCGACCTTGGAAAACTGGTGCTGGCGCAGCATGCCGCGGGTATCGCGGCCCGCGGCACCGGCCTCGGAGCGGAAGCAGAGGGTGTGGGCGGTGTAGCGGCGCGGCAGGGAATTTTCGTCGACCGTCTGCCCGGCGGCGATATTGGTCAGGGGCACCTCGGCCGTCGGGATCAGCCACATACCCTCTTCCGTCCGGTACTGATCCTCGGCGAATTTGGGCAACTGGCCAGTGCCGTAGAGCACATGATCGCGCACCAGCACCGGCGGCGAGATTTCGGTATAGCCGAACTCGCCGGTGTGGGTATCGAGCATGAACTGGGCGAGCGCCCGTTCGAGCCGGGCGAGCCGGCCGGACAGCAGGACGAAGCGCGCGCCGCTCAGGGTCGCGGCGGTATCGAAATCCATCTCGCCGAGCGCCTCGCCGAGATCGAAATGCTGCCTGGGCTCGACATCGAATTCCGGCCGGTCGCCGACCCGGCGGACTTCGATATTCGCTTCCTCGTCCTCGCCCACCGGCACGTCGTCGAACGGCAGGTTCGGAATCACCTCCAGCGCCGCGGTCAGCGCCGCCTCGGCCTCTTTCTGTTCGGCTTCCAGTTGACCGAGGCGGTCTTTCATCGCGCCGACCCGGGCGATGATGTCGCCGGCCTCCCGGCCCTCGGCTTTCGCCTTGCCGATCTCCTTCGACAGGGCATTGCGTTCCGATTGCAGCGTCTGCGCTTCGGTCTGCGCTGCGCGGCGGCGGCTATCGAGGGCGATGAGAGCTACGCTCTCGGGCGCCAGGCCGCGGCGCGCCAGAGCAGTGTCGAAGGCTTCGGGATTATCGCGAATCCACCGGATATCGTGCATGGCTCGGAACGGCTCGGATTTTCAGCAGAGGCCCTGTTCGTTACCGCATATAGCGGCGGCGGCGTCCGACATCCACCGCCGCCGCGCGCTTCGGCGAATGGGTCGCGCGCGGCCCGGCGCCGGCCGGTGAATTCAGTCCGCGAGTTCCGCCTGCATCGCCGCGTCTTCCTCGGCGCGTTTCTTCTCGATCATGCGGGCAAGGAAGATGGACACTTCGTAGAGAAACAGGATCGGGATCGCGAGGCCGATCTGGCTGATCACGTCCGGCGGCGTCAGGATCGCGGCGAAGACGAAAACCAGGACGACGGCATATTTCCGGAATTTCGCCAGGCCCTTGGACGTCACCAGGTCGACCTTGGCCAGCAGCGTCAGCACCACAGGCAGCTGGAAAGCGATGCCGAAGGCGAAAATCAGCTTGATGACGAGGGAGAGATATTCCTCGACCTTCGGCAGCAGTTCGATCCGCGCGCCGGATTCGCCGGTGTTCTGGAACGCGGCGAAAAATTCCCACGCCAGCGGCATGATCGCATAATAGACCATGGCGCCGCCGGCGAAGAACAGGATCGGCGTGGCGATCAGGAATGGCCGGAACGCGGACTTTTCCTTGCTGTACAGGCCCGGCGCCACGAATTTCCAGAGTTGAATGGCGAAGATCGGGAAGGCCAGGAAGGCGGCCGCATAGAAGCCGATCTTGATCTCGGTGAAGAACACTTCGTACAGCTTGGTATAGATCAGCGTGGCGTCTTCGTTCCGGGCGCGCAGAATGTCCATCAGCGGTTTGGACAGGAAATCGAAGATTTCCGAGGCAAAGAAAACGCACACGCCGAACGCGATCAGCAAAGCCACGAAGCACCACATCAGGCGCCGCCGCAGCTCCACCAGATGCTCCATCATCGTCATCCGGTTCTCGTCCGGATGGTCTTTCGCGGAAGTCTCGCCGGATGCCGCTTCGGCCTGTTCGTCGGCCGGCGCCTCGTCCGCCTGTTCGGATGCACCGCCGGCCGCGGCCTCCTGATTTTCGTCAGGAGCGTCCGGCGCGGCCGCTTCCTCTTCTTCCTTTTCGGGGTCGCGGTCGGCCATCAGGAGCGGACCTTGCGCTTGACCGGCGAATCGTGGCCGGCCCGGCGGCTGCTGTAGCGCGGCCGCGCCTTGCGCGGCGCCTTGCGGTGCTTGGGCCAGTTGTCCGCGCCGTCGCCCGGGGTGACATTGCGCCAGGCCGGCGCCGGCGTCCAATAGCTGTCATAGCCGTTGCCGGACGAATCCTCGTCCACGCCGGCATAATCGAAATCGCCCGCCATAGTCTCGATGGCGTTCATTTCATCGCTCGCGGCGTTGGCGACCTTGTCGATATCGTCCTGGAGCTTGTCGAGATCGGCCTCGCGGGCCAGATCGTCCAGACCGGAGCGGAATTCGCGGGACAGCGCCTTCAGCCGGCCGACGCCCTCGGTCACGCCCTTGACGACCTTCGGCATGTCTTTCGGGCCGACGATCATCAACGTGATGACGGCGATGATCGCCATTTCCATCCAGCCGAGATCGAACATCGCCCTACAACTGCGGTCTGCGTTTCCCGACCGCCTACCCCTGCACGACCCCCGATACGGCCGCGGGTCAGGCCTTGTTGACCTCGTCGACCTTGGCGCCGGCGGTCTGGCCGCCCTTGCCGTCTATGACCTTGGCGTCGTCGCCACTGCCGCCGGCCGCTTCCGCATCGCCCTTCAGGCCCTTGCGGAACTGCGTGATGCCGCTGCCCATGTCGCGCATCAGGCCGGGGATTTTCCGGCCGCCGAATAGCAGGAGTATGACGGCGACGATGATCAGGATTTGCCAGATGCTCAGGCCCATTCCACCTCTCCCCTGTCCGATTCGTCTCCGGCGGTCCGGCCGCATTTCCGAGGCTCTGTCCGGCCGGCCGATGCGCCGTTCCGGCGCGGGTCGTTGCCCGACCTATTTAGCGTTTGCCGAAGGAAAAACAAACACATGCGCCGGGTCTAGCGTCACCGCGACGCAATCGCCCTCCCAGGGCGCACTGTGGGCCGGCGTACGGGCATACAGCGTTTCACCGGGCCGGTCCGCCGCTTCCAGCGCGACGAGCGTGTTGGCGCCGATCGGCCGGCTGCGCAGGACCCGGGCGCGCACCGTGCCGCTATCGGCGAAGTCGAAACCGATACCGACTCCCTGGTAGCGGACAAGCACGTGCGCCGATTTACCGGGCGGCAGAGTGCCCGCATCGACCATCCCCCAGCCCGTGTCTATTGTTCCCGATTCCCCGACGATACCGGTCAACCGGTTGGAGTCGCTCATAAAATTTGTTACGAAGGGACTCGCCGGGCGGTCGTAGACGGAGGCGGGCGGTCCGAACTGCATCAGCCTGCCATCGCGCATGACGCCGATCCGGTCGGCGACATACATGGCCTCCTCCGGATCGTGGGTCACGACGACTGCTGTCGTCGCGGTTTCCCGCAGAATGGCGAACAACGTGTCGGCCAGGCCATGCCGCAGGCGCGCATCGAGGCCGGATAGCGGCTCGTCCAGCAGCAGCACCCCCGGCGACGGCGCCAGCGCCCGGGCAAGCGCGATCCGCTGCTGCTGACCGCCGGACAGGGTGTGGGGATAGGCGCCGGCAAGCCCGGACACCCCGACCCGTTCCAGCACCTCGCCAACCCGTTTGCGCCGCTCGGCGTCGCCGAGATGCCGGAGGCCGAAGGCGACGTTGTCGGCCGCGCTCAGATGCGGGAACAGCGCGTAGTCCTGGAACAGGAAACCGACATTGCGCCGTTCGGGCGGAAGATTGGGGCCCGAAGCGGCACCGACCGGCTTCCCGCCGATGACGATCCGGCCGTGCTGGATGGTCTCCAGCCCGGCCACGAGGCGCAACAGGGTGGACTTGCCGCAGCCCGACGGGCCGAGGAGCGCCAGAATCTGGCCCTCGCCGATGTCCAGCGAAATCTCCTCCAGCGCCGTAACCCGGTCGAACCGGTGGGTCAGCGACTCGATCGACAGGTCCGGTCCCGGCGGCGCAGCCGTCATAACGGTGCGCCCGCAGCGATCGGCGCGACTCCTGCCGCCTCGTGCGGCTCGCTGCTGCGCCGCATGGCCCGGGACAATAGGATGACCGGCAGGATGCCGGCCAGTACGATCGCCAGGGCGGACGGCGCGGCTTCGACCAGTTGTTCGTCGGTGGCGTATTCGTAGGTCCGCAGCGCCAATGTATCGATACCGAACGGTCGGAGCAGCAGGGTCGCCGGCAGTTCCTTCAGAACGTCGACGAAAATCAGGAGCCCGGCAGCGGCGATGCTGGGCCGGAGCATCGGCGCGTGGATGCGCCGGATGACGCCGAAAGCGCTGACCCCCAGCGTGCGCGCGGCATCGTCCATATGCCCGGTGATGCGGGTCAGGCCGCCGTCGATCGCGCCATGGGAGATTGCCAGGAAACGCACGGCATAGGCGAGGAGGAGAGCGAACAGCGTGCCGTTGAAGATCAATCCGGGCGACACGCCGAACGCTTCTGCGCCGATGGCGTTGATCTGCCTGTCGAGGGCTGCCAACGGAATGACGATCCCGACCGCGAGGACCGCGCCCGGCACGGCGTAACCGACGGCGGCCAGGCGCGTCAGCCCGCGAAACAGGCGGCTCGCCGACCGCCGGGCCGCATAGGCGAGGAACAGGGCGACCGCCACCGTCAGGACCGCCGCCGAAGCGGCCAGGGCGACGCTGGTGAGCGTAAGGCGGAAAAAGTCCGCGTTGACCACTTCGGCGGCGGACAGCCAGGTCCACCAGGCCAGCGCGCCCGCCGGCACCGCGAATCCGAACGCGACCGGCGTTGCGCAAAAGACGACCGCGAACGCGGCGCGCCAGCCGTGCAGGCGCCAACCCGGCAGGGGCCGGTAGCGGATCGACAGCTGATGGAAGGCCGCGCGGCCGCGCGAACGGCGCTCCAGCGCCAGGATCGCGAACACGAAGATCAGGAAGACCGACGCCAGCTTTGCCGCGCCGGCCGGGCTGCCGTCGGCCAGCCAGACCCGGAAAATGCCGGTCGTGAACGTATCGACGCCGAAATGCTGCATGGCGCCGAATTCGTTCAGCGCCTCCAGCAGGGCGAGCGCCATGCCGGCGACGATGGACGGCCGGGCCAGCGGCAGCGCCACACGCCACATCGCCTGCGCCGGCGTGCAGCCCAGCGTGCGGCTGACCTCCAGCGAGCAGATCGACTGTTCGAGAAACGCCGACCGGCTGAGCAGGTAGACGTAGGGATACAGGACCAGGCTCAGCATAACGATCGCGCCGGTCAGCGAACGGATGTTCGGGGCCGCATAGTCGTCGCCGGTCCAGCCGAACAGGTCGCGCAGCCCGGTCTGGACCGGTCCGGAAAAATCCAGCAGGCCGGTATAGGTATACGCGATGACGTAGGCCGGCATGGCGAAGGGCAGCAGGAGCGCCCAGGAAAAGAACTGCCGGCCCGGAAAACGGCACAGGCTGACCAGCCAGGCGGCGCCGACCCCGCCGATCAGCGTCAGCACGCCGACGCCCGCGATCAGCCACAAGGTGTTGGCCACATATCGCGGCAGGACGGTCGAGGCCAGATGCGCCCACAGATCGCCCGTCGGAAAGAACAGATGCGCCAGCACCACGGCGATCGGCAGCAGCACGACGGCCAGAACGGCGGCCACCCCGATTCCCCACACCGCCTGCGACGGCCTGAGGGATGAGGCTACTCCGGCTCCTGGACTTGGGTTCGGCGCTTCGGCGGGCAATTCGGCAGGCACGGGACAGCCCCGACGGTCAGACGATACCAAGCGCCCTTAACATCACTGCAAATGATTTGCAGTTGCAATGTGCCGCAGGATTGCTGCCGTTCAGTCGATCTCGGCGCTCTGTTCCCGGCTTTCCGCCATTTCCGCCGCCGCCGCACTTTCCGCAACGTCCCGGAAGGCCTCGATGGCCGGCCGCTTGTCGAGCAAGCCCGAGGCCTTGAGGTCGGCGACGCCCGGAAGATCGCCGATATTTTCCAGGCCGAAATGATCCAGAAAGGCCTGGGTGGTAATCCAGGTAAGCGGGCGGCCCGGCGTCTGACGGCGCCGGCCAGGTTTGATCCAGCCGGCCTCCAGCAGCAGGTCGAGCGTGCCGCGGCTTTGGCCGACGCCCCGGATTTCCTCGATCTCGGAGCGGGTTGCGGGCTGATGATAGGCGATGACGGCCAGCGTCTCGATCGCGGCGCGCGACAGCTTTCGCGTTGTCGAGCGCTCGACCTTCAGCGCGTCTCCCAGGTCGGGCGCGGTGCGAAAGGCCCAGGCGTCGCCGGCTCTGTAAAGCTCGACGCCCCGGTTCTCGTACAGGCTGCGCAGGATTTTCAGTGCAGGATCGAGTTGCCCCGGGTCGGCCAGCCTCTGCGCCAGTTCCGATTCCCGGACCGGTTCGGCGGCCGAGAACAGCACCGCCTCGATCAGCCGGACCGTCCGGCTGTCGGCCGCCACCGTTTCGGGTTCGGGCGCGCCGGCCGGTTCCGGCGGTGCGGCGCCGGGGGCTGCCGGCAACTCCCCGCCGCTCATCGTTCGCGGCCGTCGCGCAGCAGGATGGGCCCGAAAGCGCGATCCTGCCGGATTTGCACGTCGCCCGCGCGCGCCATTTCCAGGCTGGCGACGAGCGTCGAGGCGACGGCCGAGCGCATGGTCAGGCCCTCGCGCAGTTCCGGGGGCAGGAAGGTCGCCAGGTCGGTCCAGTCCGGGAGATTCCCCAGCAGTGCCTTCAGCCGTTCGCGCGCTTCTTCGATGGAAAGCAGTTCGGCCGGTTCGGTAATGTGCAGAACCGCGCGGTCGGCGCGCTGGCGGTTCCTGGCGTAGGCGCTCAGCAGGTCGAACAGCGATACCTCGAAGACGACGCTGGAGGAGACGGCCATGCCGTCCGGCGCGCCGCGAACGAACCGGTCCTGCCCCAGCTGAGGCCGGGCCATCAACCGGCCGGCGACGTCCCGCAATGCCTCCAGCCGCTTGAGTTGAAAGGTCAGGGCCGCCGCCATTTCGGCGCCGCTCGGTTCGTCTGCGGATTCGTCCCGCGGCAGCAGCAGGCGCGATTTCAGATAGGCCAGCCAGGCCGCCATCACGAGATAGTCGGCGGCCACTTCCAGGCGCAACGAACGGGCTTGGGCGATGAAGGCGAGATACTGATCCGCAAGCTGCAGGATCGAAATCCTGGTGATGTCGACCTTCTGGTCCCGGGCAAGCGCGAGCAGCAGGTCGAGCGGACCTTCGAACCCCTGCAGATCGAGGAAAAGCCGGTCGCCGGCGTGCGCCGGGCGATCGTCTTCCATCTCGAAATCGTCGTCCATGGCCGCGCAGTCTACCACAAACGGATGACGCTTGCGCCGGTCACGGCCTCGAAATGCCGAACCAGCCCGTCGGCGAGGGGCCGGATCACCGCGTCGAACGGATCGATGGCGGCGCCCAGCCAGCCGGATACCAGCGGCAACAGGAAAAAGACGCCCAGGATGATGGCAAATCCATACGGCTCCAACTGCTTGTATCGCCAGGCGAGCCTTTCCGGGAGCAGGTGGAGGACCACCTGCCCGCCGTCCAGCGGCAGCAGCGGGATCAGATTGAACAGCGCGATCAGCACATTCACGAAAATCATCGCGGAGCAGACGCCGGCGACGATGCCTTCCGCCAGACCGACCGGCTCGACAAGCCCCTGGAGCAGCGCGAAGCCTATCGCCAGCACGATGTTCGTCAGCGGCCCGGCAGCGGCAACCAGAAGCATGTCGCGCCGGGGTCTGCCCATCTTGAGCGGATCGATCGGCACCGGTTTCGCCCAGCCGAAGATGAACCGGCTCGGCGTCGGCAAAAACAGGATCGCCGCCGGGACGATGAGCGTGCCGACCAGATCGAGATGCCGGAGCGGATTGATCGACAGCCGGCCGTGTTCCGCCGGCGTCGGATCGCCCAGTCGCGCCGCCACGAAGCCGTGCGCGGCTTCGTGCATCGTGATGGCCACGATGGCGGCGCCCGCAATCAGCAGAATAACAACAGCTTGTGAAAATTCGCCGCTCAAGAGCCGGCGTCTCGCCCGATGTCCGCGCGGCCGGCGAGCAGCGCCGCCACGCGCGCGCGCGCTTCCTCCCGGTCGAAGTCTGCCAGCGTCCCCAGCATGGCGCGCCCCGAAGCCACGCGATTCGAGCCGGCATCGTCCATAAGGCCGGCTCCTTCCACCACCTGTATCATCTCTTCCATGGCGCCATTGCAATGAAGCGCGATATCGCAGCCGGCGATCCGGCACCGACGGGCGCGCCTGTCGAACGGCCCTTCGAGCGCGTGCATCGACAGGTCGTCGCTAATCAGCAAACCGGGAAAGCCGATCTGGGTGCGTATGATGGTGCTGACCATGAGTTCGGACAAGGTCGCCGGCGCAGTCGCGTCCAGCGCTTCGTACACCACGTGGGCCGTCATCGCCCAGGGCATGTCGGCCAGCGCCGAAAATGGCGCGAAATCCGTTTCGCGCAGCAGGTCGACCGGCGCGTCGACCACCGGAAGACCGAGGTGGCTGTCGGTAAGGGCGCGACCGTGGCCGGGCATGTGCTTGACGACCGGGATCACGCCGGCGTCGAGCAGCGTTTGCGCAACGATCCGGCCGAGCAGCGCCACCCGCGCCGGCTCCGAACCGTAGGCGCGGTCGCCGATTACGTCGTGCGCGTCGGCGACGGGCACGTCGGCCACCGGCGCGCAGGCAACGTCGATTCCGAGGTCGAGCAGGTCGGCGGCAATCAGCAGCGTGTTGAGCTTCAGGGCCTCGGCGCCGCGGTCCGGATCTTCATCGTAGAGGCCGGCGAACACGGCCGCGGCCGGCGCCCCATACCAGTGGGGCGGTTTCAGCCGCGCAACCCGGCCGCCTTCCTGGTCGATCAGCACCGGGGCGTCGCTGCGTCCGACAGTTTCGCGCAGCTCGCTGACCAGGGCCCGAACCTGGTCCGGCGCCTCGATGTTGCGGGCGAACAGGATAAATCCGAAGGGATCGGCGCTGCGGAAGAATCGCCGTTCCTCCTCCGACAGCCCGGTCGATGCGCAGCCGAGTATCGTTGCGCCGGCCGCCACCGGAGGGCTACCCGCTGACGAGGAAGCAGTTGATCCGCCGCTTTCCCAACGTCCGGCACAGGCTGCGCGCCGTCTGCTTGTTTGCGATCGGCCCGGCCCGAAGCCGGTAGAAGATGCCTTTCGCGCCCAGGTCGACCCGCTCGACAACCATGTCGAGCCGGCCGAGCAGGCTGCGGTGCTGGCGCTTGAGGCCCTGTCCGTGATTCCTGGCCTTGGCCAATGTCCGGAACGCGCCGAGCTGAATGCGAAACGATACGGCCTTCGCTGTCCGGCGGCTTTTTGCGGCCGGTTTCCGGACGCCGGCGCTCGCTTTGGCGGCAATCGGAGCAACCTTCGGCACCACCCGGTTTGGCTGCGATGCCCGACTTGCCGAAGCCGCTTTTTTCGCCGCTGCGGGTTTTGCCGCTACGGGTTTTGCCGCTGTGGGTTTGGACGCGGCGAGTTTCGTGGCTGCAAGTTTCGTGGCGGCAAGTCTGGAAGCCGTACGCCGATAATGTCCGGCATCGGCGAGCAGGGTTGGAACCGGGCGACAGGCCGGGCCGGCCGCAGCGACAGCCGAATCCTTGGGCCGTGCGGCCGTTTTGGCCGCCGGGACCGGCTTTTCGGGAGCGAACAGGTCCTCGACCGGCTTTCCGGGACTGCTTTTGCGATAGATGCCCAGGTCCTGGTGGGGCACCTTGAGGCCGCCCGGCTTTTCCGGTCGGACCTTGACCGGGCCCTGCGCCGCGCGAATCAACGGAACGCCGCCCTGGTGCGGCGCGGCCACGCCGCCACCCAGGCTGTAAACCACATAGACGCCGCCGAAGACCAGGGCTGCGACTCCGCCGATGCCGAGCAGCCACCGGTAAACGACGGCTGTCCAGCCGGGCGTGCGGGCTTCTTCGCTTTCGAGATCGTCGTCGTCGTCGATCACCGCATTTCCTCTGCCGGCGCCACGCCGAACAGAACCAGGCCCGAGGCGATGACCGTTGCAACGGCTTTCACCAGCGCCAGCCGGGCCAGGGTCAACGGAAGATCGTCCGGCCGGACAAAGCGCAATTCGGGCTCGTCCCGCCCCCGGTTCCAGTGCGCATGAAAGTCCGCCGCAATATCATACAAGTAATAGGCGATTCTGTGCGGCTCGTGTGTTTCAGCTGCGCTTTCGATTACTCTCGGCCACATGGTAAGTTTTTTGATTAAACTTAATTCTCCTTCATTCGTCAAGGTTCCGAACTTTGCATTTACCAAAGAAGCATGGCCGGTATCGATATCCGGCAACACGTCCTTCGTCTGGCGAAACACCGAGTGGCTGCGCGCGTGGGCGTATTGGACATAGAAGACGGGGTTGTCCTTCGACTGCTCGGTCACCCTGGCGAAATCGAAATCGAGCGGCGCATCGTTGCGGCGCGTCAGCATGACGAAGCGGACGACATCCTTGCCGACCTCGTCCACGACATCGCGGACGGTCACGACGTTGCCGGCCCGCTTGGACATTTTCACCACCGTTCCGTCGCGGATGAGGCGAACAAGCTGAATCACCTTGACGTCCAGCGTCGCCGTCCCTCGCGTGACGGCGTCGACCGCCGCCGTCATCCGGGGGATATAGCCCTGATGGTCGGCGCCCCAGACGTCGATCAGCCGGTTTGCGCCGCGCTTCGCCTTGTCCTGATGGTAGGCGATATCCGTGGCGAAATAGGTCCAGTCGCCGTTCGATTTTTTCAGCGGCCGGTCGGTAGCGTCACCGAATCGTGTCGCGCGGAACAGCGATTGCGGCCGTTCCTCCCAATCGTCGGGCAGCTTGCCCTTGGGCGGTTCCAGAATCCCGGTGTAGATCAGGCCGCGCCCTTCGAGATCGGCGAAGGCGGCGTCGACGGCGCCGGCCTCGACGAGCGAACGCTCCGACGTAAACACGTCGTGCCGGACGCCGAGCGCGGCCAGGTCGTGCCGGATCCGGTCCATCATGTAGCCGACAGCGAATTCCCCGGCGCGGGCCCGGTTTTCGTCGCTGCCGGACATCGGATCGGGCCGCTCGCCCGGCGGCAGCTTCAGCGCCGCTTCTGCCGCATCGATCACTTCCCGGCCGGGATAAAGGCCCTCGAATTCGGCCTCCGGCACCGCTTCGCCCTGAAGCTGCCGCATGCGTTTGAGCAAGGATTCCGCGAGGATATCGACCTGTCCGCCCCAGTCGTTGACGTAATATTCGCGGGTGACCGCATATCCGGCCTTCTCGAGCAAGGCAGCCAGCGCATCGCCGAAGACGGTGCCTCTTGCGTGGGCGATATGGAGCAGGCCCGTCGGATTGGCGCTGGTGAATTCGACGTTGACCGGTTCGCCCTGCCCGAAATCGGCATCTCCGTAAGCCGGGCCGGCGGCAAGGATATCGGCCACCCGGTCCTGCCAGAACCGGTCGGCGACCCGGATGTTGATAAACCCGGGGCCGGCAACCTCGACCGCCGCCACGCTATCGAGCGCCCGCAACCCCTCGGCAATCTTCCCGGCCAGGTCGCGCGGCTTCGTGCCGGCGGCCTTCGCGAGCACGAGCGCCGCGTTGGTCGCCATGTCGCCATGGGCGGCGTCGCGCGGCGGCTCGCAGGTGACGCGCCCGAAATCGCTGTCGGCGGGCAGGACGCCGGCCTCGGCCAGCGCGGCCAGCACCGCCGCGATCTGATCGCGAAAATGGCGGAAGACATTCATGGCAGCGGGTCCGTCAGCGTTCGGCGGCGATCAGCCGGTCATGTTCGTTCATGGCAAACCGGTCGGTCATTCCGGCAATATAGTCGGCGATGACGCGGGCGCGCCGGGCGGCTTCGCCCGTCCCTGCCCGGTGACGCCACGGCGACGGCATGGCCTCGGGCTCGTCGAAGAACAGGCCGAACAGGTTGCGCACGATATCCCGCGCCCTGCCGGTCATGCGCGTGACCTGCGGGTGCTTGTACATGTTTGCGAACAGGAAGTCCTTCAAGGCGCGGTCGTTGGCCGCCATGGCTTCGGAAAAGGTTGCCGTCGCACGGCCGCGGCGGCGCACCGCATCCGGATGGCCGGGCCTGAAGGCGGATAGCCGCCGCCCGGTCTCGGCCAGCAGGTCGTCGACCATCAGGCTGATCAGCCGGCGGTTCGCCTCGTGGTTGAGGCGCGGCTCTTCCAGATCGGGATAGCGGTCCAGAACCTCGCGGAAGGCTTCGTCGACGAAGCCGACAGCCCGAACCTCGTCGATGGAGAACAACCCCGCGCGCAAACCGTCGTCCAGATCGTGGTTGTTATAGGCGATATCGTCCGCCAGCGCCGCGACCTGCGCCTCCAGCCCGGGCCAGGTATCGATCTCCAGGTCGTGCTGCGCAACATATTCGGCAATCGGCTCTGCGATGGGGGGTGGCGCCGGCCGGTCCTTCGCCGCCCGAACCAGCGGGCCGTTGTGTTTGACCACGCCTTCCAGGGTTTCCCAGGTCAGGTTCAGCCCGTCGAACTCGGCGTATTTGCGCTCCAGCCGCGTCAGGATCCGGAGCGTCTGGGCGTTGTGGTCGAAGCCGCCATGGTCCGCCATGCAGTCGTTGAGCGCGTTTTCGCCGGCATGGCCGAACGGGGTGTGGCCGAGGTCGTGCGCCAGGGCGAGGGTCTCCGCCAATTCCTCGTTCAGGCCCAGGCTCCGGCAAATCGAGCGGGCGATGTTCGAGACTTCGAGCGAGTGGGTCAGGCGTGTCCGGTAATGATCGCCCTCGTCGGAGACGAAGACCTGGGTCTTGTGTTTCATCCGGCGGAAAGCGGTGGAATGCACGATCCGGTCCCGGTCGCGCTGGAAGACGGTGCGCGTTCCGCACTCCGGCTCGGCGATCAGACGGCCGCGGCTGTGCGCCGGATCGCATGCATAGGGCGCATGGCGGACGCCAAAGGCGGGGTCGAGCGCATCGGACCGGTTCATGGCTCAAAGCCTAGCGCTGCGACGCGTTGCGGACAATCGGCCAGCAGGTAGCAGCGGGCCGGCGCCGGCGACCGGTGGTTGTTCGGAAATTGACTATCGCCGCCGTTTCCTTAACTCTGGAGCAGGTTCCAACCGGCCTCGACGATCGCCCATGTCCGCTTCCGCCACGCCCGAATTCGGTATTACGGAAAACGCTGCAAAGCGGGTTGCCGAGTTGCGCGCCGCGGAAGGCAACGACGGGCTGATGCTGCGGGTCGCCGTGGACGGCGGCGGCTGCAACGGTTTCCAGTACCGCTTCGATTTCGACGACGCCGTCAACGATGACGACACGATTTTCGAGCGCGACGGGGTCAAGGTGGTCGTCGACGAAATCTCGCTGGATTTCCTCGGCAACGCCCAGGTCGATTTCAAGCAGGAGCTGATCGGCAGCTATTTCGCGGTCGAGAACCCGAACGCGACGTCGAACTGCGGCTGCGGCACCAGCTTTTCGGTCGACTGAACCCCGGGTGAGCAATTCCCGCCTGCGACGACGGCCGGCCCGATGACCCGGATCGCGACGTTCAACGTCAACTCGATCAAGGCGCGCATGGCCAATGTGCTGGCCTGGCTGGACGAGTTCGACCCCGACATCGCGCTCTTCCAGGAGATCAAGTCCACCGAAGAGAGCTTCCCGCGCATGGAACTGGAAGCAGCGGGCTACAACATCGCGATCAGCGGCCAGAAATCGTACAACGGCGTCGCCATATTCTCCAAAATGCCGCTTGACGTTGCCGAGACCTGCCTGCCCGGCGACGACGGCGACGAACAGGCGCGCTATATCGAGGCTGTCACGGAAACCGACGCCGGCGTTCTGCGCGTCGCCAGCATCTACCTGCCCAATGGCAACCCGGTGGCCTCCGACAAGTTCGGCTACAAGCTCGCCTGGATGGAGCGGCTGATCGCCCACGCGAGTGGACTTCTGGAACTGGAAGAGCCGGTCGTCCTGGGCGGCGACTACAACGTGATCCCGCAGGACGAGGACTGCCACGATCCGGCGGCCTGGCAGGGCGACGCCCTGTTCCGGCCGGAGAGCCGCGCCGCCTTCCGCCGGCTGCTCGCCCTCGGCTACACCGAGGCGTTCCGGACGTTGAAGCCGCACGCCCGGGCCTACACCTTCTGGGATTATCAGGGCGGCGCCTGGCAGAACGACCGCGGCATCCGCATCGATCATCTGCTGCTTTCGCCGCAGGCGGCCGACCTGCTCACCGATTGCCGGATCGACCAGAAACCGCGCGGCCGGCCGAAAGCCTCGGACCACACGCCGATCTGGTGCGAACTGGACGCCGCCTGATCGGCCGGCGCCGGACAGAGTTTCGGAAAGACCATGTTCAAGATCACTTTCTGCCTGCGCCGGCGGCCGGACCTGACGCCGGAACAGTTCGATGCCTACTGGCGGGACGAGCACGCCCCGCTGGTGCGCCGCCATGCTGCAGCCCTCGGCATCCGGCGCTATGTCCAGAGCACGCGCTTCGACAGCGACCTCGCCGATGTGGCCGCGAAGGTACGCGGTGCGCCCGAACCGTTCGACGGCGTCGCCGAGCTCTGGTTCGATAGCCGGGAAGCCATGGAAGCCGGTTTCTCGACGAAAGCCGGCCGCGCCGCCGGACGGGCGCTGCTGGAAGACGAGGCCCGCTTCATCGATTTCGAGAACTCGCCGATCTGGTTCGCCACCGAGCGCCGGATCGTCGGAGGCGAAGGGTGAGCGACGCCGCAGCCGGTCCGGACGGGTCCGGACTCCGACCCTCGCCTTTCGGCAGCCTGGTCGGCTCGGAACTGAAATTCTGGCGCGACGGCGAGGCGGAGGTCCATCTGCCCTTCCGGGACGACCTGCTGCAGCGCGGCGGCTTCGTCCATGGCGCCGTGCTGAGCTATCTGGCCGATACCGCCTGCGCCCGGGCGGCGGCGTCTCTCGTCGGCGAATGCCGGACCGCCGAATACAAGATCAACTTTCTGGCGCCGGGTGCGGGCGAGATGTTCATCGGCCGCGGCCATGTCGTGAAGGCAACCCGGCGCACCGCGATCGCCCGGGCCGACGTGTTTGCGGTAAAGGAAGGCGCGGAAAAGCTGATCGCGATCGCGACGGCAACGCTGATGCGCGTGTGACGCTATCGCCCGCTTCCCCGCCCGTTCGTTGATCGCCATCTGCAATCCTTTAGTCTTCCCCTTCGTCATGCCGGCCGCCTGAACCCGGCCCGTACGGATTTCAGCTATTTCCAGCCCTTTGCCCGACAGCGCCGCGCCGCCCAAAATCGGCGTCGAGTTCATCCTGCTGATCGCCCTGATGATGGGGATCACGGCGCTGACCATCGACATCATGCTGCCGGCCCTGCCGGCCATCGAGGCGCATTACGACCTTGTCGACACCAACGACCAGCAGCTGGTCATCGTCAGCTACATGGTCGGCTTCGGCATCGGCCAGCTGATCTTCGGCCCCTTCTCCGACCGCTACGGGCGCAAGCCGGTGCTGTATTTCGGCATGGCCCTCTACATGGTTGCGACCGTCCTGGCGGTGTTCGCCCCGGACTTCGACAGCCATCTGGCCGGCCGTCTGCTCCAGGGCGTGGCGGCCGGTGCGGCGCGGGTGATTTCGGTGGCGATCGTGCGCGACCGCTTCGCCGGCCGGGCGATGGCGCGGGCGATGTCCTTCATCATGATGATCTTCATCATGGTGCCCGTGGTCGCGCCGGCGATCGGCGCCGGCATCCTGCTGTTCGGGCCGTGGCAGGACATCTTCTGGTTCCTGCTCGGCGTCGGGGCGATCCTGACGTTCTGGCTCTGGCTGCGCCTCGAAGAAACCCGCCCGAAGGAAGCGCGCACGCCGCTCACCGTCCGGAGCCTCGCAAGCGCCACGGCGGCCACCCTGACCGACCGCCAGACCCTGTGCTACACAGCGGTCGTCAGCCTGACCTTCGGGCCGCTGCTCGCCTACATCGCGGCCTCGCACCAGATTTTCGTCGGCCTTTACCGGATCGACGCTTGGTTCCCGGTCGCCTTCGGCGGGATTGCGCTGTTCAGCATCGCCTCCGCCTTCGTCAACGCCCGGCTGGTGCCGCGGCTCGGCATGCGCCGCCTGTCCCACAGCGCGCTGCTGATCCAGCTTGCCCTCGCGCTCGCGATCTCGGCCGTCGCCCTGGCGGGCCAGCCGTCGCTCCTCGCGCTGCTGGTCTTCCTGTCGCTTTCCATGTTCATGGTCGGCCTGTGCTTCCCGAACTTCAACGCGCTGGCGATGGAACCCCACGGCGCAATCGCCGGCACGGCCTCGTCGATCGTCGGATTCGCCTCGACCGCCGTCGGTTCGGTCATCGGCTGGGCGATCGGCGACGCCTTCGAAGGCACTGTCCTGCCGCTCACCCTCGGCTTCGCCGCCTGCGCCGGCCTCAGCATCCTGATCGTGCTGATCGCCGAGCCGGGGCGCTTCATGCGGACGACGGCGTAGCCGGCGCCAGGCCCCCGGCCGGCGGTCTCCCCAATTCTTCAAGTGCCGCCCCGGTCCGCGCGATGAACCGTTCCCGCTCATGTCGGGAAGCGTCTCCGGCCCGGGCGGCAATTCCCGGTTCACGAATTCAGCCCAATCGACGGATCGGCTGACCGGCAATCCATGCTGGACAGCATCTCTTCCTTCCCGCGATATAGTCCGAAGCGGATAGCGAGCGATTTTCGGGTGCGTCGGCGCCGAAACGGGACGGACGCCGGTCGGCCTCGCAAGGGACTCTTCGATGATGGAACGCGATATTTCCGTGGAACCGGCCTCGGCGCCGGCGAGCGAGCGAACGGGATCGGATCGGGAGGACACCTCCGGCAACGAGCCGATCGCCATCGTCGGCATGGCGTGCCGATTCCCCGGCGCGGCCGGCCTCGACGCGTTCTGGCGTCTGCTGGACGGCGGTGTGAACGCGGTCACGGAGGGGGAGCCCGGCTCCGGCATCGGGCGTGTCGGCGAACTGTTCCCCGAAGGGGCGGAGCTGCGCCGGGCCTGCCGTTTCGGCGCCTATCTCGACGAACTCGACCTGTTCGACGCCGCCTTCTTCCGCATCTCGCCGGTCGAGGCGCAGATGCTCGATCCGCAGCAGCGGCTGATGCTCGAGACCAGCTGGCGCGCGCTCGAAGACGCCGGCATGGACCCGGACCGGCTCAAGGGCAGCCGGACGGGAGTCTACGCCGGGATCAGCAACAACGAATACCGTGGCCTGATCCTCGATGTCAGCGAGACGACCGAGCCCGCCGCCAGCCTCTACGCCGTCACCGGAACCTCCTTCAACACGGCGATCGGCCGGGTCGCCTACGCGCTGGGCCTGGAAGGGCCGGCGCTGGCGCTGGACACCGCCTGCTCGTCCTCCCTGGTCGCGATCCACCAGGCGGTCTCGAGCCTGCACCGGGGCGAGGCGGACCTCGCGCTCGCCGGCGGGGTCCACACCATCCTGTCGGGCCGGTTGCTGGAGCTGCGCGCCAACGCCGGGATGCTCTCGCCGGACGGGCGTTGCGCGACCTTCGATGCGGCAGCGAACGGCTATGTCCGCGGCGAAGGCTGCGGCATCGTCGTGCTCAAGCGGCTCGCCGAGGCGGAGGCGGACGGCGACCGCATCTGGGGCACGATCCGCGGCTCGGCCCTGAACCAGGACGGCGCCAGCCCCGGACTGACCGTGCCGAGCGGGCCGGCCCAGGAAAAGGTGATCGAAGCCGCGCTGCAGTCGGCGCGCCTTGCGCCTGCCGATGTCGACTATGTCGAGGCGCACGGCACGGGCACGGAAGTCGGCGACCCGGTCGAAGCCCGGGCGACCGGAACGGCCTACGGCCGCGGCCGCGACCCGGACCGGCCGTTGCTGATCGGCTCGGTGAAGACGAATATCGGCCATCTGGAGTCGGCGGCCGGCGTCGCCGGCGTCATCAAGGTCATGCTGGCGATGAACCGGGGGATCATCCCCAGGCATCTCCATTTCACAACGCCGAACCCGGAGATGGACTGGGACCGGCTGCGGTTGCAGGTGACCGCAGAGCCGACGGCATGGCCGGACACCGGCGGGCGGGCGGTGCGCGCGGGCGTGAGCGGTTTCGGCTGGTCGGGCACCAACGCCCATGTCGTGCTGGAACGATACGGCGCGGCTGACGGGACAGGCTCGGCTGCCGGCGCGGCGCGGCCGGTTGCGGTTCGCCTGCCGGACTCGGTCGCAGCGGCGGCGGAACCGGCGCCGGCCGGGCGCAGGGCCCGGCTCCTGCCGCTCTCCGGCCGGTCGGAGGCGGCACTGCGCGACGTCGCGGAACGCTATCTGTCCTGGCTCGACGACCGGGCGGACGATCTGGTGGGCGATCCGGCCGCCGAGGCGGCGCTGCTGGCCGACATGGCGTGGACGGCAGCCGCAGGGCGCAGTCATTTCGACCGCCGGGCGGGGGTCGTTTTCCGCGACGCCGGCTCGTTGCGCGAGGGTTTGGCGGCGCTTTCCGGGGCTGAAGGGCCTGACGCACCGCAGACCGCGACGAAGGTGGCGTTCGCCTACACCGGACAGGCGAGCCAATGGGTCGGCATGGGCGAAACGCTCTACGAGAGCGAGTCGGTCGTCCGGGCGGTGCTCGACCGCTGCGACGCCCTGCTGCGCGCAGACCGCGGCGGATCGCTGCTCGACGTCATGTTCGGCCGGCCCGGCGCGCCCGGCAGCCTCGACGATCCGCAATGGAAGCAGCCGGCGATCTACGCCCTGGAATGCGCGCTCACCGCGCTGTGGTCCAATATCGGCATCCGGCCGGATATCGTGTTCGGTCACAGCCTCGGCGAAATTGCGGCTGCCCACACCGCCGGCGTGTTCGGACTGGAGGACGGGCTGCGATTCGCGGCGGCGCGCGGCGGGCTGATCGGGGCGCTGCCCGGCGAAGGCGCGATGGCGGCCGTATTCGCCTCCCCGTCGCAGGTGGAGGCGGCCGTATCCGCGCACAATGCGGCATCGGACGAGGTCGACATAAGCATCGCCGCCGACAACGGGGCTCATCAGGTGTTGAGCGGCCCGCTGGCGGCGATCGAGGCGATCGAACAGCGCTTCGAGGCCGACGACGTCCGGGTCCGGCGGCTGAGGAAGAGCCCGGCCTACCACAGCGCGATGGTGGAACCGGCGCTGGACGATCTTGAAGCGGCGATCCGGGATATCGATTTTGCGCCGCCTTCGCTGCCCTTCGTCAGCAACCTGACGGGCCGCGCAATCGCGCCGGGCGAAACGCTGGACGCAGCCTATTGGAAACGCCAGGCGCGCGAACCGGTGGCGTTTCGCGCCTGTATCGAGACCGTGGCGGCGCTGGGCGTGGATGCGATCGTGGAGATCGGGCCGCAATCGGTGCTCGGCCCGATGGCGCTTCTGGCCTGGCCGGACCCGGCAGAGGGCGGCGCGCCGGTTTCGATTTCGAGCCTGCGGCGTCCCGGGACGGACATCCCGGAGTCCGAGGTCGAGGACGCGTTCGCCGCCGCCGCCGCGGCAGTCTACGGGGCCCGGCTTCCGCTGCGCTTCGAGGGCTTGTTCGAAGGCGAGGTGCGGCGCCGGATCGCGCTGCCGGGCTATCCGTTCCAGCGCGAACGTCACTGGGTCGAGGGGTCGAAGCGCCGCCGCGCGGGCGTCGGCCACCCGTTGCTGGGCGACCGCCACGAATCCGCCCGCGGCGACATCGTGTTCGAGACCGAGGTGTTTCCGTCCGAACCGACGTGGCTGAACGATCACCGGGTGTTCGGCCGGCTGATCGCTCCGGGCGCACTCTACGGCGCCATGGCGGCCTACGCGTCGACCGGCGAGGGCGCAGGCCCGATCTCCGTCGACGACATGCAATTGCACAATGCGCTGGTCTTCCCGGAGGCGGATTCCGATGAGGATGGCGGCGCCGGCGCCGGGCGGAATTTGCAGGTCCTGCTCGACGCCCCGGCAGACGGATCGACGCGCCGGGTCCAGATTCTCAGCAAGGGCGACGCCGACGACGAATGGACGCTGCACGCGGAATGCCGGGTCCCGTCGTCGCCCGGCGCCGGCCCGCCGGAGCCGCTGCAGCGCATCGATCCGGCCGGTCTGAAGGCAGGTCTGTCGCCGGTCGACCTGCCGGCCTTCTACCGGGCCAAGGCCGGGGTCGGAATCGATCTCGGCCCGTCGTTCCGGACCCTTGAGGCGGTCTGGGGCCGGCCGGGCGAAGCGCTCGCCGAAATCGCGTTTCCCGCGGCGCTCGGTTCGAACGCGCTCGAAATCCACCCGCTGCTGCTCGACGGCTGCTTCCAGGTCGTGGGCGCGGCGCGCAACCCCGAGCCCGAGGATGAGGCGGTTACATACCTGCCGTTTGCGTGGGAGCGGCTGTGGCTGCGCGACCGGCTGCCGGACCGGCTGATCTGCCATCTCGAGTTGAGAGAGCGCCCGGCGGCTGCCGCGGAAGAATCGGAGCACGGCGATCCGCGGGAAATCATGGCCGCCGATCTCCGCCTCTACGACCGGAGCGGCGAACCCGTCGGCGAACTGGCCGGCTTTGCCGTGAAGCGGGCGACGCGGGCGGCGCTGCTCGCGGCCGTCGAAGGGGTCGAAGACCTGCTCTACGAGGTCGTGTGGCGCGACAGCGCTCTCCCGCCGGGCATGCCGTCAGCCGACTTCCTCGCCACACCTTCCGCCATTGCCGAAAGCGCAGACCTCTTTGCAGAGTATCTGGCCGTCGAAGACGTCGAAGCCGGCAGCCGGGCCGCCCTCCTGGCGGACCTGGAAACGCTGGCGCAGGGCTTTGCGTTGCAGACCCTGGACCGGCTGGGCTGGCAGCGCACCGCCGGCGAAACGGTCGAGTCCCCCAGGCTTCGGCAGCAGCTCAAGGTCGGGCCGGAGCATGAGCGCGTGTTCCGCCGGATGCTGGAGATGCTGGCGCGGGCCGGCGTGCTGGAAACGGCGGACGGCGGATTCGTCGTCAAAGTCGCGTCCGGCGATCCGCTGCCGGACGGGCTGCCGGCCGATCCCGACGCCTTCGCAGCCGGGATGGCGGAGAAATATACCCACGGTTCGGTCGAGGTCGGCCTGTTCCGGCGCAGCGCGGACGCCCTGCCCGACGTGCTGCTCGGCGGCATGGACCCGCTGACCCTGCTGTTCAGCAGCGGCGAGCCGACTGCCGCGGACCTCTACAAGAAAGCGCCGGTCGCCCGCGCCGCGAACCGCATGCTGGCGGACGCGACGGCGGCGCTCCTCAAGAATTTGCCGGCCGGCCGGAAGCTGCGGATTATCGAGGTCGGCGCCGGCACGGGTTCGGCGACCGCGGTCGTGCTCCCGGAACTGCCCGAGGGCGGTTACGACTACACCTACACCGACATTTCCGCCGGCTTCTTCTCCGAGGCGGAATCGCTGTTCGGCGGTGCGGAAGCGTCGATCGACTACCGGGTGCTCGACATCGAGGTCGACCCGATCGAACAGGGCTTCGACCGCCACGGCTACGACCTGGTGATCGCCTCCAACGTGCTCCACGCGACGCGCTATCTGGACGAAACGCTCGACCATTGCTGCAAGCTTCTGGCGCCCTCGGGGCAGTTGCTGGCGCTGGAAAACCTGCGCGGCCAGGGCTGGCTCGACCTGACTTTCGGCCAGCTGGACGGCTGGTGGCGCTTCGCTGACGATTACCGCCCGAACCACGCGCTCGCCGAGCCCGCAGTATGGCGCCGGGCGCTGACGGATACGGGCTACGGCGATATTGCGATCCTGGGATTCGATGCGTCCGACCCTGACGCCCGGCCGGACCGCGGCGTGATCATGGCCCAGGGACCGGCGGACGTGACCGAGACACCCGGCCTGTGGGTGCTGGCGGCAGACCGTGGCGGGGCAGCGGCCGAACTGGCGAAGGAACTGGCGGCCCATAACCAGACGGTCGTTATCGCCGGCGCCGCGCCGGCCGAAGACGGCAACGGGACAATCGGTGCGTTCGTGGAGCCGGAGCGGCGCGAGTCCTGGAAATCCCTGTTCGAAGACCTGCCCTCAAACGTGCCGCTGCGCGGAGTCGTCCATCTCGCCGCGCTCGACGGCCACGGGGCCGAGGCGACGACCGGGGAAATGGCCGATAATGCCCGGCAGGCGGCGGCGAGCGGACTGGCGCTGGGCCAGGGCCTGCTGGACGCCGACACCGCGCCGGAAAGCGGCGTGTGGTTCGTCACCCGGGGCGCGCAGGTGCTGGAGCAGGAGCGCAATGGCCAGCTTGCCGGCGCCACGCTCTGGGGCCTCGGCAAGGTGATGGCGCGCGAGGCGGTCCATCTGCAGCCGCGGATGATCGATCTGGATCCGGCCGACGAAATGCCGCTGGCCGAGCTCGCAAACGATCTGTTGTATCCCGACGCCGAGACCCATATCGCCTACCGGTTCGGCCGCCGGCAGGGCGCCCGGCTGGTCCGGGCCGCAGCCGTCACGGACCGTCTGGCCCTGCCGGACGAGCCCGGATGGGAGTTGGAGCCCGATGCCGGCGGCTCCCTCGACGCTATCGGGGTGGCGCCTGTACCTGCGCGCCGGCTTGCGCCGGGAGAGGTCCGCGCTGCGATCGAGGCCTTCGGCCTCAACTTCCGCGACGTGTTTATTGCCATCGGCCTGGTCGACGATTCCATGGGCGGAGAATTCTGCGGCCGGGTGCTGGAAGTCGGGGAGGGCGTCTCCAGCGTCGCCGTCGGAGACCGCGTCGTCGGCATGACGTTCCGCAACTACGGGTCGGAGACGGTGACCCTGGAAAAAATGATTGTGCCTGCGCCGCCGGGATTCTCGGTCACCGAGCTTGCGACGATCCCGACGGCGTTCGTGTCTGCCGCGCTGTCATTCGAGCTTTCGGGGCTGAACGCCGGCGACCGGGTGCTGATCCACGCCGGCGCGGGCGGGGTCGGGCTCGCGGCGATCCAGTTGGCCCAGGCGGCGGGCGCGGAGGTCTTCGCCACCGCGAGCGCGCGGAAACGGGACTATCTGCGCTCCCTCGGCGTCAAGCATGTGTTCGACAGCCGAACGACGGCGTTCGGCCAGGACATCCTCGATGCCACGGGCGGCGTCGGCGTCGACATGGTGCTGAACAGCCTGACCGGCGAGGGCTTCATCGAGGCGAGCCTCTTGTGCCTCGCGAAGGGCGGCCGTTTCGTGGAAATGGGCCGGGTCGACATCCTGAGCGAGGAGGAGATGGCGGCGGCGCGCCCGGACGTGTCCTACGCCATCCTCATGATCGACGTGCTCAAGGAGGAAGAGCCCGAAAAGGCCGGAGAGATCCTGCGGCGGCTGATGGCGCGGCTCGAGTCCGGCGAACTGACTCCGCTCGTCCATGCCAGATGCCCCGTGTCCGAAACGGCGCGCGCGATGAAATGCATGCAGGGCGCGCGGCACATCGGCAAGATCGTCTTGACCAATTCGGCGCTTGCCAGGGGCCGGCTGCGCGACGACCGGATCTATCTGGTAACCGGCGGCCTGGGCGGCATCGGCTGCGCGGTTGCCGGGTGGCTGGCAGAGCGCGGCGCCGGGACGATCGTGCTCAACGGCCGCCGTCCCCCGGACCCGGAAATCGAGGAAGAAATCGAGGCGCTGCGCCGGCGCGGCGCTACGGTGCAAGTCGAACTCGCCGACGTCACGGAGGCCGCCGCGATGGACGCGATGCTGGCGCGGATGGATGCCGCTCTGCCGCCGCTCGGCGGCGTCATCCACAGCGTCGGCGTGCTGGCGGACGCCGCCCTCGGCAACCAGAGCTGGGAGAGCTTCGAAACGGTATTGTGGCCGAAGATGCTGGGCGCCTGGCACTTGCACCGGGCGACGATGGATCGCGATCTGGACCTGTTCATCCTGTTTTCGAGCGCCGCCGGTGTGATGGGCAATCCCGGCCAGGCCAACCACGCAGCGGCCAACGCGTTTCTCGACCAGCTTGCGGCACATCGCCGGGCGCTGGGATTGCCCGGCCAGGCCATCGCCTGGGGCGCGTGGTCGGGACTCGGCGAAGCCGAAGAACAGCGCGAGCGCATCGCCCGGCGGCTCGAGGCGCGAGGCGCCGGCTGGATCAGCCCGCAGCAGGGCCTCAAGGCGTTCGACCGGCTGGTCCGGCAGGATCCCGCGACCTCCACGGTGGTGGCGATTGACTGGCCGGTGTTCGCCGAGGCGGTCGAGTACCATCCACCGCTGCTCGAAAATCTCCTGTCCGCCGCAACGGACGATGAGGACGATGCAGCGGAGGGGCCGGACGACCTGATGTCCCGATTCCGCGTGGCGCTGCCTTCGGAGCGCGACGCCCTGCTGATCTCCTTCCTCCAGCGTGAGGTTCAGGCGGTGCTGCGATTGCCGTCGGCGCCGCCGCCGGCGGTCGGCTTCTTCGACCTGGGCATGGATTCGCTGATAGCGGTGGAGTTGCGCAACCGCCTGAACCGCACATTCGCCGGAGAATACGCGGCGCCCAACACGCTGGTGTTCGACTATCCGGACATCGCCGCCCTCGCCGGTCATCTGGCCGGCGAACTCGGCGACGCCGGCTCTGCTGCTGCGCCGGAGGCTGTGACGGAGGCTGTCCCGCCGCAAGCGGCGCCACGCGATGACGACGGTATCGCGATCGTGGGCATGGCCGGCCGGTTCCCCGGCGCGCCGGACATCGAGACCTTCTGGCAGCGGCTCGAAGCGGGCCACGATGCCGTAACCGACGGGCGGACGGATACGGGTTCCTGGGCGGGCATAATCGGCGATCCCGAGGCTGAAAACGTCGCCAACCGGCGCGGCGGCTTTGTCGACGGGATCGATCTCTTCGATGCCCGCTTCTTCGGTATCCGGCCGATCGAGGCGCGTTCAATGGACCCGCAGCAGCGCATGTTGCTGGAGACGAGCTGGCTGGCGCTCGAGGATGCCGGGATCGACCCCGAAGGGCTGAAGGGCAGCCTCACCGGCGTCTATGCCGGAGTCAGCGGCTGCGAGTATCGCGACCTCATGAGCGCCGGCGGCGTCGCCGTGAACTATCTCGGCACCACCGGGAGCGTGGCAGCCGGCCGGATCGCCTTCGCGTTCGGCCTGATGGGGCCGGCAATCCCGCTCGACATGACCTGTGCGTCGTCGCTGGTTGCGATTCACGAAGCCGTCATGGCGCTGCAGCGGGGCGAGGTGAAGCTTGCCCTCGCCGGCGGCGTCAAGACCATCCTGTCGCCCGAGACCGCGAAATACATGGTCGATCTGGGTTTGCTTTCGGCGAGCGGGCGCTGCAGCAGTTTCGACGCGTCGGCGGACGGTCACGTCCGGGGCGAAGGCTGTGGAATCGTCGTGCTCAAACGGCTTGCCGATGCCGAGGCGGACGGCGACCGGATCTGGGCCACGATCCGCGGGACGGCAGTCAATCAGAACGGTGCGAGCGCCGGCCTGACGGTGCCAAACGGGCCGGCCCAGGAGCAGGTGATCGAGACGGCGCTGACCCGCGCCGGAATCGCGCCGGCGGATGTCGACTACCTGGAAGCGCACGGCACCGGATCGGCGCTGGGCGATCCTATTGAGGTGCAGGCGGCGGCATCGGTGTATGGCCGCGGCCGGGAGGCCGGCCGACCGCTTCTGATCGGTACCGCGAAGTCGAATATCGGCCATCTGGAAGCCGCGGCGGGCGTCGCCGGGCTGATCAAGGCCGTGCTGGCGGTGCGCCGCGGCACGATCCCGAAACAACTTCATTTCCGCAATCCGAATCCGCAGATCGAGTGGGACAGGCTGCCGGTAAAGGTCGTTTCGGAAGCGACGGAGTGGCCGGCCGCGGCGGGCCGGCCGCGGCGGGCCGGCGTAAGCGCATTTGCGGTTTCGGGCACGAATGCACACGTCATGGTCGAGGAATACGGCGCACCGGACCGTGCTGGCGCCGGGGAAGAATTCTCGCCGGCGGGGGCCGCGCAACAAGTCGCGGTCAATCCGGGAGAGGCTGTACCGGAACCCGCGCCGGCCGAACGCAGCCGCCGCGTGCTGCCGCTCTCGGGCAAATCCGATGCAGCGCTCCGGGATCTGGCCAAACAGTATCTGACCTGGCTCGACGAGCGCGCCGGCGGTCTCGCCGCCGACAAATCTGCCGGGGAAGGGCTACTCGCCGACATGGCCTGGACGGCCGGCACGGGACGAAGCCACTTCGCGCATCGGGCGGGCATCGTGTTTCACGACGCGCCGTCGTTGCGCGAAGCGCTGCGGACGTTCGCCGCGGCGGACGCAAGGCCGGAACCGCGGACGGCGGTGAAGGCGGCCTTCGCCTACACCGGGGCAGGCAGCCAGTGGACCGGGATGGGCGCGGCGCTCTACGAGAGCGAGCCGGCATTCCGCGCGGTGCTCGACCGGTGCGAGGCAGCCCTTCGCACAGATCGGAGCGGATCGCTGCTTGACGCCATGTTCGGCCGCGCCGGCGCCGGCGGAAGCCTGGACGATCCGCTGTGGATGCAGCCGGCCGTCTATACGCTCCAGTGCGCGCTTACGGCGTTGTGGTCGACGCTCGGGATCCGCCCCGGCGCGGTGTTCGGGCACGGTCCCGGTGAGCTGGCGGCAGCCCGGGCGGCCGGCGTGTTCGGCCTCGAAGACGGGTTGCGCATTGCGGCGGCAAGGCGCGCGGCGGTCGCGGCGATGCCCGGAGAGAGGGCGATCGAGGCCGCGTTCGACGATGTCGATTTTGCGCCTCCGGCCTGTACCCTGGTGAGCGGGATTACGGGCCGCGCGTTCGGTTCGGGCGAAGCGCCCGACGCGGCGTACTGGCAACGGCAGGGGCGGGAGCCGTTTGCGCTCCAGGCCGTCGCCGAGACGCTTGCGGACCTGCAGGTCGACGCGGTGCTGGAAATCGGCCCGGAGGCGGCGCTCGGTCCGGCGATGCGCGAGGCCTGGCCGGCCGGTGCGGAAAGCGGGATGCCGACCGTTCTCGCCGGCATCGGGCGGCTGGCCGCCGAAACTGTGGAATCCGGGGACGAAGATGCGTTCGCCGCCGCGGTCGGCGGCGCGTACGAAGCGGGGCTGTCCGTCGATTGGGCAGGCATGTTTGCCGGCGAGCGCCGCCGCCGCATTTCGCTGCCATCCTACCCGTTCCAGCGACAGCGCTTCTGGATAAAGGCCGCAAAGCGGTAGTCCCGCTCCGAACGGCGGAGCGATCTAGCCGAGCTGTTGACGCTTGAGGAATTCGCGGACGACGGCAACGCATTCCCCGGGTTCTTCCAAGGGAAGCAGATGCGTCGCCTCGGGGATGAAATCGTAGTCGACCGACATGACGCTGCTGAGGTCGAATGTCGGCAGATAGGCATAGGGTAGCGTCGGATCGCCGCCGATGACCTTCGTCGGGCAGGTGAGCAATTCGAGGTCCAGCAACGGGAAGAAACTCCGCCCGTAATTCATCAGCTGCGCTTCGTACTCCCGGGGGCAGCGAAGCTCATAGGCCTGGCCGTCGGCGGATTGCCGAAGCGTCGTCCGCGCCATCAGGTCCAGCACGCCGGGAACGACCCGCGAGAAGGTCGGAAAATAGCCGAGAAAAGTGGCAAATTCCTCGCGTGACTCAAAGCGATACCCGCGGCGCTCGATCATGGCGGCGGCGCGTTCGGCGGCATCGTGCAACTCTATCTGGTTCGCGCCGGGCTTGCACAGCGGCGGGTCGAACAGAATCAAGGCCGCATAGCTGCTGCTGAACGACAGAAGGGGCATGAGCGTGGACAGCGAGTGATAGACCCCGACGGTCGGTTTGGTTCCGAAGGTGCGATCGATGGTTTTGAGGACGAGGTCGTGATCGTGAATCAGGGTCGGGATGTTGTGCTCCTGCCGGCGTCCGACGTGGTTCCAGCCATGGTTCCTGATGTCGTAGACCACCAGGTCGAATTCGTCGGCGAGCCGGGACCAGAACGGATAATAGAGATCGATGGCGAGGCCGTTGCCGTGGCTCAACACGAGCCGGACGCCGGCATCCGGGTTGCCGTGCCGGCGTACGACGGTCGCCGTCCGTTCATCGATGGCGACCTCGCACACAGAATGCGGTTCGGGGATGGTCCAGACGGTATCCGCCGACATTTCAACGGACACGACTGGTTTCTGCCGGCGTCCGCGGAACGCGCCGCTTCGATGCCGGCGATGACGATTGTGCGGTTTCCACGAAGGGACAATTCCGGAAATGAAAGGGACGTCGACCGCAGGGCAGCGGCGGGACATTGCCGATTCGGGATCGATCGCAGGGCTGTCGCATCGAAACGCTTCGCCTCGTTCAGGTGCAATTCCGAGGTGCGGCGCCCTACCGCAAATCCCGGATTACCGGATTTTAGCAATGCGCACGGCATTATAGCCGTGCGCCGGCAGAATCGACGCCGAAACCTAAAGGACTATCCCGAACGCAACAAGCCGCCCGCGGGCGAAGGAGGGAACTTGAGCGCCATTGCATCCGGGTGCTACCGTCGAAATTGCAGACACAGCAGATCGGATCGGGCGATGTGCGACCGGTGGCGGAGAGTCGGCCGATGAAAACCGATATGCGCGAAAGGCGGTGGGCGGAGAAATTTCCCCACCTGGGAACCGGCCCGCTGCCCACCGAGCCGTATGTTTCGGAAGAATATTTCGCGCTGGAGAGCGAGCGCGTCTTCCGCCGGTCGTGGCTCCATGTCGGCCGGGTCGAGGAAATCCCGGACGCGGGCGACTATCTCGTCCGCGACATCGCGGTTTGCAACGCCTCGGTGCTGGTTATCCGCGGCTCGGACGGGGTCGTGCGCGGCTTCCACAATGTCTGCTCGCACCGCAGCAACACGCTGGTCGCGGCGGAACGGGGCAATTGCCGGAGAACATTGCATTGCCGCTTCCACAACTGGGCGTACAGCGACAGCGGCGAACTGCTTCACGTTCCCGACGAAGAGAATTTTCACGGCCTCGACAAGCGCGACCACGGATTGACACCGGTCGAAACCGGGATCTGGGAAGGCTTCATCTTCATCCATCTGGACGCCGATCCCGCGGAATCGCTGCGCGACTATCTTGGCGGCGTGGCCGGGCGGCTCGACGGGTGCCCCTTCGGCGAAATGAAGCTGCTGCAATCCTACAAGGTGGAGGAGCGGGCGAACTGGAAGGTCGGGCTCGATGCGCAGAACGAGCTGTATCATTTTCCGATGCTGCACGGACGGGCCCTGGGCAACCTGTTCGCAATGAACGAGAAGCAGCAGTGCCGATACCTGGACGTCGCGCTCTACGACCGTCACAGCATGTGGTCGTCCGAGTACAATGCGGAACGCGAAGCGACTCCGCTGACGACCAAGCTCTTCGCGTTCGACGGCTTCGTGCGCGCCTTCGAAATCCCGCAGATGACCGGCGGGACCGATTTCTTCACCCTGTTTCCGAATTTCGCGATCCTGCTCTACAACCTCGGCACCTCGGCAGCCTATATGACCTACCAGTTCTGGCCGCTCGCCGTCGACCGGACGGTGTGGGAAACGCGCCTCTATTTCCGGGAGCCGCTCACCGTGCGCGAGCGGCTCCGGCAGGAATATTTCAAGTGCATCTCCCTGGATACGCTGCAGGAGGATGCGGCCGTGCACGAGAGCGTGCAGGCCGGCCTGGCCTCGCGCGTCAAGCCGCATATCCTGTTGCAGGACAACGAGATCCCGATCCGGCATTTCCACAGGGTGCTGGAGGAGCGCGTCGCCTTTTACCGGCAGGCCTGAACGGGACCGGTCGGTTTCGGGCCTGCCGTCGCGCCGCCCTCAATACCGCGGAACGAACCGCAGCGGGTCGCAGGCGTGGACAGACTCTCGCCGCTTGTAGAGCTCGACGAGGGTGGCGACCTCGACCAGCGACAACGACATCAGGTAGAGCCGATGCGCCTCGGCCGGCATGTCGCTGCCGAAATGCTCCTCCAGATACGCGAAAATCTCGTCGATCCGCAGCATCATCGCGTCGTAGAAGGCGCGGATCTCCTCCATCGAGGCCGCCATCTTTTTCTCGGTCCGGGCGCGCTCCGGCTCCAGCGCCCAGTCCACGAACGGGGCCAGGTCCCCGAAAGCATCGGGCAATGACGGCTCATTCATCGCGTGTTCTCCGTCGGCTCCCGGCCACGCCGGTCATGCACGTCCGCCGTACCCGGCATAGTCGCCCAGGACCTTGTGGAAATGGCGAATCGGCAGTTCGTTGTCCTGCAGGATGAGATGGGTCCGCACGCGCGAGGCGATGCCCGCATGGACGCTTTCGTGCGCCGCCGTATCCTCCTGAAGCGTATCCCGAAGCAGGCATTTGAAATATTCCTGCTGGAGCCGTTCGCGCCGGGTCGGGGGCGCACTGAAATGCATCCGAATCTCCCAGATCGTCCGATCGATCGCGACGGGCCACAACGTGTATGTGATGCACCCCGTCCAGCGACCGACTTCGAACAGCGAAATGATGCTGTTCGGAAACAGCAGATAATGGTCCATGTCGCCGGTCATGTTCGGAAGCCGGAAAGCCCCGTCGTTCTCTCCACGGACAAAGAGTGCGATTTTCAGCGGCGTCAGATCCTGGAACGACCGGTAATCGACCGACCAGAAACTGTGATAATTGTAGAGAATAACCTCCTTGAAGCGGCAATTCCCGGTATCGTTCTTCGCGAACGTATCGCCGAGTGTCCAGCGATGCTGGTACGGCAAATGATACAGTTCGTTCTGGGCATCGAGGGCGACCTTCCAGTTGGCGCGCTCTTCGACCCTGTAGGCCTGTAGCAGTTTCATTTCGTGGAACGGGCAGCCGTCGAGCCGGTCGGCGGCGCCGCCGAGATAGTCCCGCAGCGTCTCGGCCGGATCCGGGTCCAGGTGGACGAAGATGAAGCCTTGCCAGATGTCGGTATCGACCGGCGTCAGTCCGTGGTCCCGCTTGTCCAGGCCGTAGAAATTCTCTTCGTCGGGAACGCGGACCAGGTCGCCCCTGTCGCTGTAGGCCCAGTTGTGGAAGCGGCAGAAGAGTGCGCCGCGGCACGAGCCCCGTTCGTCCGCCACCAGCCGGTTGCTCCGGTGGGAGCAGACATTGTGAAAGCCGCGCACGATGCCGTCCGTGCCCCGGATGACCAGCACCGAGGCGCTGGAGATCGCGATATCGCGGACGAAATAGTCGCCCGCTTGGGGAATTTCCTCGACACGGCCGACATTGAGCCATGACCTGCGGAAGACCCGTTCGCGCTCGAGGGCGAAATGCTCTTCAGAAATGTAGGGCTCAGTGGGCAGCGAATTTGTGCCCAGTTCCGGATATTTCTCCGCCCACTGCTTTGCTCGCAGGTTGGTCTTCAAACAGCAGAGCTCCCCCGGTAAGGCTGGCGCCGGTTCGCAATGGCCACCGGCGCGCATGCCCTTGGAATTCCACGATTTTCATTCATTCGATTATGCCGGCGACGCAAGGATGGTGTGAAGGGGTGATCTGGCGCCGCTCTCCTTCGCTCCGGCTTCGCCGCCCGGTTGGCGGTCATTGGATTTCGGGCCGGCCCCGAACTCCGATCGGGGACAATGCCCGGCGCAGGGGAAGGACCAAATCCCGCCCCTGCGATGACCGCCGGGTGTCGATGCGCCGGGGAACAGCCGATCTCCTGCCGGGAACCTGAAGTCCCCGACTCACAAATCCGCATAAACATGCCCTTCGGCGCGGGCGCCCGGGTGGCAGACGGCGCCGTGGCGCGCCGGGCCGACGGTCTGGGCGTAGCGCCAGATCGCGCCGGACCCGTAGATGTTTTCCCGCGGCTGCCAGGCCTTGCGGCGCGCTTCCAGTTCGGCGTCGCTCAGATCGACCGAGATCGTGCCGCCCGGCGCGTCGATGGTGATGCGGTCGCGGTCCTGCAGCAGGCCGATCGGCCCGCCGACAGCGGCTTCGGGGCCGATATGGCCGACGCACAGGCCGCGGGTGCCGCCGGAGAAGCGGCCGTCGGTGATCAGCGCGACATTTTCGATGCCCAGGCCGTAGAGCGCCGCCGTGGTCGACAGCATCTCGCGCATGCCGGGGCCGCCCTTCGGCCCCTCGTAGCGGATGACCAGGCAATCGCCCTCGCGGACGCCGCCCTTGGTGACATAGTCGAAACAGTCCTCCTCGCACTCGAAGACCCGGGCCGCGCCGGTGAATGTCTGGCCTTCCGGCGCGATGCCGGCGACCTTCACGATGGCGCCCTCCGGCGCCAGGTTGCCTTTCAGGCCGACGACGCCGCCGGTCGGCGCAATCGCGTTCTTGACCCGGTAGACGACGTCCTGCCCCTCGGGGAATGTGGCGTCCGCGCAGTTCTCGGCCAGTGTCCTGCCGGAAACCGTTATGCAGTCGCCGTGCAGATAGCCGGCGTCGAGCAGTTCCTTGATGACGACCTGCACGCCGCCGACCTCGTAAAGATCCTTGGCGACGTATTTGCCGCCCGGCTTCATGTCCGCGATGTAGGGCGTCTTGCGGAAAATCTCGGCGACGTCGTAGAGGTCGAAGTCGATACCGCATTCGTTGGCGATCGCCGGCAGGTGCAGGCCGGCGTTGGTCGAGCCGCCGGTCGCCGCGACCACCGCCGCGGCATTCTCCAGCGCCGGACGGGTGACGATATCGCGCGGCCGCAGGTTGAGCCGCAGCAGCTCCATCACCGCCTCGCCGGATTTCTCGCACAGCTGGTCGCGCGATTCGAAGGCCGCCGGCGCGCCCGCCGAACCGGGCAGCGCCAGGCCGATGGCTTCGGAGACGCAGGCCATGGTGTTGGCGGTGAACTGGCCGCCGCAGGAGCCGGCCGACGGGCAGGCGATCAGCTCCAATTCGCGCAGATCCGCGTCGTCCCAGTGGCCGGCGGCGTGCTGGCCGACCCCTTCGAAGACATCGACGATGGTCACATCCTTGCCGCGGAAACGGCCGGGCAGGATCGAGCCGCCATAGATGAACACCGCCGGCACGTTGAGCCGGCACATCGCCATCATCATGCCCGGCAGGCTCTTGTCGCAGCCGGCGAGCGTGACCAGCGCGTCGTAGCCGTGGCCGCGCATGGTCAGCTCGACCGAATCGGCGATGATCTCGCGGCTGACCAGCGAGGCCTTCATGCCCTCGTGGCCCATGGCGATGCCGTCGGTCACGGTGATGGTGGCGAATTCGCGCGGCGTGCCCCTCGCCGCCGCCACGCCGTGCTTCACGGCCTGGGCCTGGCGGTGCAGGGAGATGTTGCAGGGCGCGGCCTCGTTCCATGCCGCGGCGACGCCGACCAGGGGCTGGGCGACCTCTTCCTCGGTCACGCCCATGGCATAGAGGAACGCCCGGTGGGGCGCGCGCTCCGGCCCGACCGTGGTGTAGCGGGAAGGCATTCTGGACTTGTCGAAGGCGCCGTTCGTGGTCATGGGACGGTCTCGCGGATCGGTGTCGGTCTAGCGGGTGCTGAAACTAGCGCCGCCGTCCGCCGGCGGACAAGCGGCAGCGGTGGCGCAGGGAGCGGGATAACAGGACGTGTCAGGGAATGGCATGATGCGCTCTTCCTTCGGCGCGGGAGGGGTGTCGGAATGTCATGACATGTCATGATCCGTCATATTCCGTCCTTCCGACGTCCCGATCGTGTCTCCCGGACGGCCGCTCCCCGGATCGGGGTCCGGGGCAGGCCGCTCCATCCGGAGCGACAAAAGAGGGGGCCGGATGTGTCATGAAGTGTCATGATTCGCTTCCGGGAAAAATATCAGAGTATCGGGAATATATAAGGAATAAATCAACAATACAAGGAAAATAACCGTTAATGACGGTTGCTTCTCGGCCGGCCGTTCGGCCGTCCCGCCCGTTTGCGGCGTGGACCGGCGTCCGGGCATGGCCTATCGTCCGGCGCGCATCGACCGGCCGGCGTGGCGGAGCGAAAGGCGGCGGCATGGACCGGAAGAAAACTCTCTATCTCGCCAATCCCTACGGGTTTTCGGAACAGCAGCGCTCCGGGCCGCTGATCGAACTCGCCGCCGCGCTCGAAGCCCTCGGCGCCGAGGTCTGGGAGCCGTTCGCGCGCAACAACCAGGTCGACAAGCTGGCGACCGGCTGGGCCTACAGGATCGGCCAGGCCGACCTGCGCGACGTGCGCGACAGCGACGGCATTTTCGCCGTGGTCAACGGCTGCCCGCCGGACGAGGGCGTGATGGTCGAGCTCGGCATGGCGATCGCCTGGGACAAGCCGGTCTTCCTGTTCCGCGACGACTTCCGCCGCTGCACCGACAGCGAGGCCTATCCCCTCAACCTGATGGTGTTCACCGGCCTGCCGGAGCGGGGCTGGGAGGACCACTGGTACGATTCGCTCGACGGCCTCGCCGACCCGGACAAGGCGCTCGCCCGCTGGCTGGCCGCCTGATATCCTCTTGATAATCCGGGCCGGCGGGCCGACATCGCCGGGCAAGCGCAGCGCCGCAATAGCTCAGCCGGTAGAGCATCTGATTTGTAATCAGGGGGTCGGGGGTTCGAGTCCCTCTTGCGGCACCAAATAAATCAATGAGTTAGCGGAATTTCGGCAAATTTTCGAAAGGCGACGGTCACCAAGCGGTCACCGATTTCGCAAATTTGCAGGCACCGCGGCGGCTATGTTACAGGACGCGGTCGGCCGCGGTTTCGATAGGCATGGAATGGGTCGGCATTAAGCCGGTATACATGCTGGCGAAGGGGAGGCCACCGGCCGCACCAGCTACCGAATACTTGACAGCTATTCGGCATTTCGGAGCGAAACGCATGCTGACTATACGCTGGGATGTGTCAATTATTATGACAGTAGTTGGCTTGGTTCTAGTTGTTTCAATATCCACCAATCCTCGTGCAGAACCCGGTCCTATTGGACGATGGCTGATGAACGAACCCCTTACATTGTGGGACAGGGGAATGATGCGTGCGCAGGAAGTGGCTGACAGGGCCGGAAAGCAAGTCGTAAGAAAAGTAGGGGCACGCGGGTTTGCCGTAGCACACTACAATTGGGAAAATAATGAAATTAATATCAGCTTGTTTGTGTTCGGATTTCACGGCAAGTTGTCGCATGATATTTGCAACCAAACACGCCGTTCTTTTATTAGTAAATTGGCTGGATATTCCATTAAACAAGACGCGGAACGGGTAAGGAAAGAAATTCCTGAACTAGTCAGCAGATGGTTTTCTCATATAGGTTTCGAATCTAAATCTCGTGACAAAAAGTTGGGGGAAAAAATGGCAAGAATTATATTTGTCGGCGTTTTTCTAAATGGTAAGCAAAAGAGCATCACGTGCAAGGAGCGGATCAGATCGTTCGATGCTCCATCGAAACCGCTCTAATCGTGTCGCTGTCAGGCTACTGCAAACACTTCCCGCGCCGCCAAGCCCACGGGGCGACATTCTCCCCGGCGCGCATCCCGCGCCCTTCGGCCTTGGCCTGCGCCTCATCCTGCACATACCGCTTGGAGTAGCGCCGATATGCGAGCGCATGGCATTGCCGGACCAGCCAAATGAGAATATCCCGCTCGCGCTCGGAGACGACGAATGACGCTTGAAACATGGGACGAAGCGGTATTGCGGATCGTCAGGGCAAAAGCCGGGCCGATTTTGGCGCGGGAAATCTATCAAGAGATGGAGCGGCACCCGTTAGTCACCCCTCATCACAGGGAGATATGGGGTAGCCAGCCCCGTTATCACCATTGGATTCGTTCTGCGTTGGCGAGGCTCAAGAACGACCGCAAAGTTCGCCATGTTGGGCGAAGCCTTTACGAATCGGCTTGACCCATGACCGATTTAACGCCGGCTGCTATTTGTACCTTAAATGTTTCAATCGCGGGATTGCTTGGCACCGGATTTGCTCTCTGAATGGAATATCCGACGATCCTGACCGTGATTGCCACCGCGCTGGCCATTCTCGGCTTCATGTGGCGGGTCGATGCGCGCTGGCAGGACCGCTTCAACGACATGCAGAGGGAACTGAGCGCGATCAAGGAACGCGTCGCCCATGTCGAGGGCATGCTGTCCGGCGCGCCGGGCCGGGATAAGCGGCCGTAGCTCCGGCGGGTCAGGTTCCCCCGGCCGCGTGCTTCAATGCCCGGCCGATCCAGGCCATCAGGGCGATCGACAGGGCCGCGGCGGCGGTGAAGACGTAGATGCCGCTGTGCACGCCGACATCGGCGACCAGCGAGACCTTCACCGCGACGACGATCAGCGCGACGACGAAGACGTCGATCATCGACCACCGGCCCAGCGCCTCCATCAGGCGCACGGCCCGGCTGCCGCCCGGGCTGGCGGCGTCGACCCGGGCCCAGACCCATCCCGCCGTGAGCAGCTTGGCGGCCGGGAACACCATCGAGAAGCCGGCGACGATCGCGAACAGCAGGATCTCGCCCTGTTGCAGCAGGCCGGCGGCCGTCTCCCAGAGCGACACCCGGTCGCTCCAGAACCAGAATTTGGTCAGCGTCATGATCGGCAGGAACCAGGCCGCGACCAGCAGGGCCAGGTTGGCCATCGCCAGCGGCCCGATCCAGAAGGCGCCCGCCCGGCCCGCCAGCGCGTACGGATGGCGCCAGCGGCGTACGGCCCCGATGCGTTCGTTCCCAGGCATGAGGCTGATTAGGCGCGCCCGGCCGCGGTTTGCAAGGGCGTGGCGCCGCGTGTGGCGAACCGTGTGGCGTCCCGTGTCACTGGCACGCCCGGCCTGCCACCCTATATTGCCGCGATTCCGCCCTTCCAGCCCGGAGACCTTCATGTCCGCACCCGACCGCCATGCCGCCAATTCCCCGGCAGCCCGCGATATCGCCGCCGTCATCCATCCCTACACCAACCTGAAGCTGCATCAGGAGGAAGGGCCGCTGATGATCCGGCGCGGCGAGGGTATCTTCGTCTACGACGATGACGGCAAGCAGTATATCGAGGGGATGGCCGGCCTGTGGTGCGCCGCGCTCGGCTTCGACAACGGCCGGCTCGTGGAGGCGGCGGCCGAGGCCCTGCGGACCCTGCCCTTCTACCACCAGTTCACCCACAAGTCGCACATGCCGGGCGTCGAACTGGCGGAGATCCTGCTCGAGATGGCGCCGGCGCCGATGGCGAAGGCCCTGTTCTCCAATTCGGGCTCCGAGGCCAACGACACGGCCATGAAGCTGATCTGGTACTACTGGAACGCGATGGGCAAGCCGGAGAAGAAGAAGCTCATTTCGCGCCGCCGCGCCTATCACGGCGTCACCATCGCCTCGGCCAGCCTGACCGGCCTGCCGCCCAACCATATGGACTTCGATCTGCCGATCGACCGGATCGTCCACACGACCTGCCCGCACCATTATTTCGAGGCGCAGGACGGCGAGGACGAGGATGCCTTCGCCACCAGATGCGCGGAAGACCTGGAAAAACTGATTTTGAATGAGGGCCCGGAAACAATCGGCGGCATGTTCGCCGAGCCGATCATGGGGGCCGGCGGCGTGGTCGTGCCGCCGCGCGGCTATTTCCCGAAAATCCAGGCGGTGCTGAAGAAATACGACATCCTGTTCGTCGCCGACGAGGTGATCTGCGGCTTCCACCGCACCGGCAATCCCTGGGGCTGCCAGACCTTCGATATCGAGCCGGACATGATCTCCATGGCGAAGGCGCTGTCGGCCTCCTACCTGCCGATCTCGGCCCTGCTGGTGAACGAGAAGATCTGGGTCGCCATGGTCGAGGCGAGCGCGCGGATCGGCACGTTCGGCCACGGCTACACCTATTCCGGCCATCCGGTCGCCGCGTCCGTCGCGATCGAGACCCAGAAAATCTACCGCGAGACCGATATCGGCGCCCACGTCCGCAGCGTCCAGGACCGCTTCCAGGCGCGTCTGCGCCAGTTCGCGGGCAGCGACCTGGTCGGCGAGGTCCGGGGTGTCGGCCTGATTGCCGGCGTCGAGCTGGTCCGGGACAAGGCCGCGCACAAGGGCTTCGCCAAGCCGGGCGTGGTCGGGACCGTGTTCCGCAAGAATGCCGAGAAGCACGGCCTGATCCTGCGCAACATCGTCGACGCGATCGCCCTGTGCCCGCCGCTCGTGATCGACGAAGCGGGCATCGACGACCTGGCCGACCGGTTCGGGGCGGCGCTGGAAGACACCGAAGCCTGGGTGCGGGAAAACGATCCGGCCTAGGCGGCGGATCGTTCTGTTCGATCCAGATTCGTCTTGCGGGCAAGTGCAATGCCCTTCGAGCTTCGGGCATTCCTGCAGCGGCGGCCCTTTCTGTTTCATCTGACTGCTTGCCGTAACGTGCCCCGGATTCGGCAAATGGGCTGTCTGGAGAGCGCGGCCAGCTTATTTTCCGCTGCCCGGCGCTCTGACCTCATGTGGGAGCGCCGCCGCAAGTGCTGTCTGTTGAAAATCGGCACAGACGAAATTCATGTGCGGGACCAAGCGCCTCTCCATGAAGGGAATATGGCGCTCTGCGATCTGTCGTTTGAGGACTTCGTTCAGAAGCTCAACGAGAACGTCTTTTTCTGGCCCGGCACGGAAGCTGGCCCGAACGAGTATGGAAAACGACACTTCGGGCGATACAGGGACGAGCGCCCTTTACTGATTCGGCTCCGCACCGAAGCCCTTCTGAATGCGAACCGCGATGCGGCTCCTCTTTTCTCCCGTTGCAATTCCGGGGCGCCCCGCTGGTCGCACGGAAAACCCAGCCCGCGCGGATCGAGGACATTTCTCGATGCGAATTCCGCTCCATACTCCCCGTCGGCGGTGGTCGAGCTCGTTTACAAGGGGCGGGCGTACCTACCCGAAGATGCAGAGATCGGCCCTTCGCCCGAAGGCCCGTGGGAGCGGCTTTTTTTGACCCGATGCGAGCTGCCGCCGCACGATCTGCACTCGCACCTGACCCGCGGCGGCCTGACCGTTGATCCGCCGGCGCTGCTGCGCCGATTGCTCGACGAAGCCGTCGCGGTCGCCCGGCCGGAGCATTGCCTGCCGCAGGCCCTCGCGGAACTGGACGCGCAACAGGGCGCGAAACCGGCAAGCCGGACCCTCGTTCTCGGCGCGGGCAAGGCTGCCGCCGCCATGGCGCGGACGGTCGAGGATACCTGGCCGGAGCGCCCGGTCGAAGGGCTGGCCGTCACCCGTTACGGCCATGCGGTGCCGTGCCGGTCGATCCGCGTGATCGAGGCGGCGCATCCGGTGCCCGACCGGGCCGGCGCCGGGGCGGCTGCGGACATTCTGGACAGGGCGCGCGCCGCCGGGCCGGACGACCTGGTGCTGTTCCTGCTGTCCGGCGGGGCGTCCGCCCTGCTCAGCCTGCCGGCGCCGGGCCTGACGCTGGCCGACAAGCAGGCCGTGACCCGCGCCCTGCTGGCGGCGGGCGCCGACATTCACGAGATCAATGCGGTGCGCAAGCATCTGTCGGCGGTCAAGGGCGGGCGGCTTGCCGCCGCCGCGGCGCCGGCCCGGCTGGCGACCCTCGCCATTTCGGACGTGGCGGGCGACGATCCGGCGACCATCGGATCCGGGCCGACGGCGGCGGATCCGACGACCCTGGCCGACGCCCGCGGCGTTCTGCGCCGTTTCGGGATCGCACCGCCGCCCGCCGTGGCGAACGCGCTGGACGACCCGTCGAACGAAACCCTGAAGCCGGACGACCCGCGGCTCGCGACAACGCAATACCGCCTGATCGCAACGCCTGCGCAGTCGCTTGCCGCTGCCGCCCGGCGGGCGGAAGCCGAAGGACTCGCCGTCGAGATACTGGGCGACGATCTGACCGGCGAAGCGCGCGATCTGGGCCGCGCCCATGCCGCGCTGGCGCGGGAGCGCGCCGCCCAACGGCAGGCCGACCAACCGGTGCTGCTGCTTTCAGGCGGCGAAACGACCGTGACCCTCGCCGGCCACGGCCGCGGCGGGCCGAACGCGGAATACCTGCTCGGTCTCGCCGAGGCGCTGGACGGCATGCCGGGCGTGTGGGCGCTGGCGGCCGATACCGACGGCGCCGACGGCAGCGAGGACAATGCCGGCGCGCTGATCGGCCCGGACACGCTTGAACGCGCGCGGCAACGGGGCTTGCGCCCGGCCGGCTTTCTGGCCGACAACGATGCCTGGACCTTCTTCGACGCCCTGGGCGACCTCGTCGTCACGGGACCGACGTACACCAATGTCAACGATTTCCGGGCGGTCCTGATCGCCTGACCGACCCGGCCGGCGGCCGGCGGGTTTCACCGGGTCGGAGAACGCGAGACGCGATGCCGAGATTACGCGCCAACGCCAAGATCGTCGCGACGCTGGGCCCGGCGAGCAGCGACCCGGAGACCGTGCGCGAACTGTACGAGGCCGGTGCCGCGGTGTTCCGGATCAATTTCAGCCATGGCGGCCGGGAGGATCACCGTGCGCGCATTCGTGCGGTCCGGGCGGTCGAACGGGAAGTGCGCCGCCCGATCGGCATCATGGCCGATCTGCAGGGCCCGAAAATCCGCATCGGCGATTTTGCGTCCGGGCCGGCCGTACTGACCGAAGGCGCGGCCTTCCAGTTCGACCTGGACGACACGCCCGGCGACGCCGCACGGGTCTGCCTGCCCCATCCCGAGGTTTACCGCGCCGTGGCGCCGGGCCAGCATCTTCTGGTCGATGACGGCCGGCTGCGGCTGGAGATCACCGGCTGTTCGGATCGGCATATCGCGGCGGCCGTGCTGGCCGGCGGCCCGATCGGCGACCGCAAGGGCGTCAACCTGCCCGGCGCGGTGCTGCCCGTGTCGGCGATGACGGAAAAGGACCGCAAGGACCTGTCCTTCGCCCTCGACCAGGGGGCGGACTGGATCGCGCTCTCCTTCGTGCAGCGGCCGGACGATGTCGCCGAACTGCGCAATCTGGCCGGCAGCCGGGCAAGCGTGCTGGCCAAGATCGAGAAGCCGGCGGCGCTCGACAACCTGGCCCAGATCGTTGACCTGTCCGACGCCGTCATGGTGGCCCGGGGCGACCTGGGCGTAGAGTTGCCGCCAGAGGAAGTGCCAAGCGTCCAAAAAAGGATCGTGCGGGCCTGCCGGGCGGCCGGCAAGCCGGTGATCGTGGCCACCCAGATGCTGGAGTCGATGGTCGCCTCGCCCACGCCGACCCGCGCCGAGGCCTCCGACGTCGCCAACGCGGTCTACGAAGGGGCCGATGCGGTGATGCTCTCAGCCGAAACGGCGGTCGGGCGCCATCCGGTCGGTTCGGTCGATGTCATGAGCCGGATCGTCCGCCGGACCGAGGCCGACCCGACCTTGCGCCATGTGATCGATGCCGGCGCGGCGATGCCGGACCCGACGGCCTCGGACGCGATCACGGCGGCGGCCCGCCAGGTCGCCGACACGGTCGGCGCCGCGGCGATCGTCACCTACACCATGTCCGGCTCGACGGCGCTGCGCGCGTCGCGGGCCCGCCCGGCGGCGCCGATCCTGTGCCTGACCGGCAGCGACCGGACCGCGCGCAAGCTGGTGCTGGCCTGGGGCGTGTCCTGTTTTTTTTCCCACGACGCCAACAGCGTCGAGGAAATGGTCGATTACGCCGTCGAAATGGCGCAAACCAACGGATTCGCCGCAGAGGGCGAGCCCATCGTCATCACCGCCGGCATGCCCTTCGGCACGCCCGGCGCCACCAACCTGCTGCGCATCGCCTGGGTCGGCAGCTAGTCCGGCGCGCTTCTTGCGCTTTGCCGGCGGTTTCCGGAAAAAATGAGCGTTCCTTCAACAATAATCGAGACGAGACCGTGCCTATGACTGCCCCGACGAAAGCCCGACGCAACCCGCCGTTCCGCGCAGAACATATCGGCAGCCTGCTGCGCCCCCGGGAATTGAAGGACGCCTTCAAGGCCCACAGCGCCGGCGAGATCGGCGACGAGGCCTTCGAAGCCGCCAAGCGGGCGGCGATCCGCGATGTCGTGGCGATGCAGGAGGGCCTGGGCCTGGATATGGTGACCGACGGCGAGTTCCGCCGCAAATCCTACTGGGGCCACTGGGTCGACGCTATTGACGGCTTCGATGTCGCCCCGTCGCTGTTCACGTTCCACGACGAGACCGGCGAAGAGCAGACGTTTATCGCCGCCGACTGCGTCGGCCCGTTGAACAAGGTGGCGCCGATCTCGACGGACGAGTTCGCCTTCCTCAAGACGGCAGTCGAATCCGCCGAACCCAAGATCACCATGCCGTCGCCTTCGACGCTGCATTTCTGGCGGATGTCGGACACGATCACGGGCTCCGGCTACGCAACCGACGAGGCTTTTTTCGACGATCTGTGCGCGATTTTTCGGCAGGAAACTGCCGATTTGGCCGCCCTGGGCTGCCGCTATGTCCAGCTCGACGAGGTGCCGCTCATCATGCTCGGCAGCCCTGCGGTGTGCGAACGGGTGCGCGCCCTCGGCGGCGATCCGGACCGGCTGTTCGACCTGTACATCGAGGCGATGAACGCCGCGGTGCGCGGCCGCGGCGACGTGGTGGCCGGCATGCATATGTGCCGGGGCAATTTTCGCGGCAAATGGCTCTCCGAAGGCGGTTACGACCTGATATCCGAGCAGGTTTTCCAGCGCGTCGACGTCGACGCCTTCATGCTGGAGTACGATACCGGGCGGGCCGGCGGTTTCGAGCCGCTGCGTCATGTGCCGGACGACAAGAGCGTCGTGTTGGGTCTCGTCAGTTCGAAAGATCCGGATCTGGAGGCGGCGGAGGACCTGAAACGCCGGATCGACGAGGCCGCGCGGTATGTCGGCCGCGAACGCCTGTCGCTCAGTCCGCAATGCGGCTTCGCCTCCACGGTTGCCGGCAATCCGGTCGCCGAGGAAGACGAGAGGGCGAAGCTGGAAACCATCGTAAGGGTTGCAGAAGACGTCTGGACCTGACGCGGCGCGGCGCCGGCCGGGTTGTACACAATGGAACATCCATCTTTATTGGGTGCTGTATACTGTATAATGAGGAAATCGGCGCGATGTATGCTGCACGGCAAGGCTGAGCCATCCGGCAGCGCTGACGGGCAAGTCGTCTCCCGAACCGCATGACTGCCGCGCTGACCTCACGATAGACCCGGTTCTCCGCGATTTCATGGGATGCAATGTCAAATCGGCGCCGGTGCCGGGCCCTGTCCAGGAGATTCCGGCCGAAACCAGCCGAGTCCTCGGCTGTCAAAGAAAATTCACGATCCTCGCCGGCCGATTCGGGCGTCCGGCTTTTTCGAAACGCCGCCCCTGAGAATTCCGCATGATGTATACAGGAATTCGTATGCCGCCTGGAGGGCGGCACGCCGGCAGGGTTGAGGGGGAGGCTCAGACGCCGGCGGCCCGATCGGCAAGAAACGGGCGCACCGCCGCGATCAGGCCGGCCGGGTTGTCGCCGGGGACGTTGTGGCCGCCTTCGACCTCGACCAGCGCGACGTTGGCGTTCGTCGCCGCGACCTTTTCCGCCGTTTCAGGCGCGAACATGTCGGACTGCCGGCCGCGCAGCACGAGAATCGGACAGGCGACCCTGCCCAGGCATGCCCACAGGTCGGCGCCGTGGTCGGGCTTGACGCCCTCGTCGCGGGCCTTGCGAAACACCTCCCTGAAATAGGGATCGCGGGACACGGTGTAGTTGCCGTCGAAGGTTCCGAGATAGGCCTCGAAGCGCGCGCGCCTGCCCGGATCCAAAACCGCCGGGTCCAGCCCGAAAAAGCGCAGCGCCTCGTCCAGTCCGCCGAAGGATGCGGGCATGTCGATCGACTGGTTCATCACCCGCATCGCCCCCGCCTTCGCGTTGGTTGGTGAATAATCGATCAAAATCAATCTCTCGACCCGGTCGGGATGGGCCGCAGCGGTGTAGGTGGCGTTGCGCCCGCCCATCGAGTGGCCGGCAAGGACGAAGCGGTCCCAGCCCTGCCGGTCGGCGACCGCCAGCACATCGGCGGCGAAATCCTGCACCTTGTAGGCGTGGCTTGCGCTCCAGCCGGAACTGCCGAAGCCGCGCATGTCCATGGCGATTATCTCGCGGCCGCCGTCCGGCCCGCCGTCCGTATCGCGCGCCAGTTCGTCGGCGATCCCGACCCAGTCGTAGGAAAAATATGACTGGCCGTGCAGGACGATCATCGGCGTACCGCCCCCGGCGTCAGAACGGGGCGCGCCGAAGTGCCGGTAGAAAATAGTGACGTCGCCGGACTCGACGGTGCCGGTCCGGTGGTCCGGCAGGGTGACGGGTGCGTTCACGGGTTCGCCTCCTGAAGGATTGCTGTGCATGGCTACCCGGCCGCGCCGAAATCGACCAGCCGGCTCTTGTATTCGCTGCGCGGCAGCGTTTGGTGGGGCACCAGTTCGATCTCGGTCGCGACGATGAGTTCGCTGCGGATCGCCGCCCGGATGCGCTCGGCAAGGTCGGGCGGCGGATCGGCGCCGGCGGCCAGTTCGATCGCCACCGGCAACGGCGGTTCCTGCATCACGCCGCGCTGCTTCGGGCGGATCATCACGACCTCGCCGACATGGGGCGCAAACCGGTTCACGACCGCCCGCAGCGCCGACGGGAACAGGTTGACGCCGCGCACGATCAGCATGTCGTCGGTCCGCCCGATGCAACGCACGCGCACGCTCGTCCGGCCGCAGGCGCAGGGCCGGGCGTTGACCGCGACATGGTCGCGGCTGCGGAAGCGCAGCAGCGGCATCGCCTCGCGCCGCAGCGCCGTATAGACCAGTTCGCCCTCGGCGCCGTCCTCGAAGGGCAGCGCAGCGCCGCTCTCCGGGTCGATCAACTCGACATGGACGAAGTCCCGGCCGCTGAAATGCATGCCGCCCTGCTCTTCGCACTCGCCCCACAGGGTGATCGAGACGTCGCCGATGCCCATGGCTTCGTTGGCCGTGCAGCCGAACGCCGTTTCGATCCGGCTGCGGATGACCGGGTCGCCGCCGCCGGGTTCGCCGGCAACCGCCATGCGCTCGATGCCGAGCGACCGGGGCGCGATGCCGCGTTCTTCCAGCCAGTCGATCAGGTACAGGGCGAAAGAGGGCGTGCCCATGATCGCCGTTGCGCCCATTTTGCAGATGCCGGCGACATAGCGTTCGGTATTGCCCGTGCCGACCGGGATGTGCGCGATGCGGTTGCGGGTCAGCATGTCCGTGGCCGCTGCGGCGACGAAGGGGCCGGCGCCGTAATTGTGCACCACGCGGCGCCCGCGGTGGATGCCGCACGCGGCATAGCTGCGCGCCGAAATTTCCGTCCAGACGTCGAGGTCGGCCGGCGTGATCGCGATGTAGCAGGGGTCGCCGCTGGTCCCGCTGGTCGAATAGACCCGGATTATCTCGTCCCACGACGCGGCGGCATGGCTGCCGAGCGGCGGATGGTCCGCCTGGCTCCGGCGCAGTTCGTCCTTTTCCGTGAACGGCAGGCCGGCGATCGCGTCGAGACCGCCGGCGTCTTCGACGCTGAAAATTCCTGCCTCGGCCAGCTTGGCTCGGTAAAAGTCCGACCTTTCGAGCAGATAGCCGATCTGCTCGGGATAGCGCGCCGCGTCTTGCAACGCCTGTTCCGCCGGATCCCGGGTCTCGACCGCAGGATTGTGCAGGAAGCCCGTCACGGGCCGGTCACTCCTGCTCTGACGGCGGCGGCTCGCCGTCGTATTCTACCGCCGCCTCGGCGTGGTGGGCGAGCAGGAAGCCCATCGGCCGCTGGGTCTCCTCGTACAGATGGCCGAGCAGGCTGGCGGTCCGCGCCAGAATCGGCACGCCGCGCAACGCCTCCATCGGAAAATCCAGGTCCAGCATGATGGCGGCGATGGCGCCGTTGATATTGACCGGCAGAGTGCGCTGCCAGATGTCGTTCACGACCGGGGCCAGAACCTCCAGAAAACGGGTGTGATCGCCGACAATACCGCGGTCGTGCGCGAGCGCGAGCAGGCGTGTCGCGCGGGGATCGTCGGGCTTGTGCAGCGGGTGGCCGAAGCCCGGGATCGGCCGGCGCGCCGCGCGGATTTCCGTTGCGATGCGCCGGGCGGCGGTCTCGAACGAGGCCGCGTTTCCGCCAGCCTCGGCGACGCCGCGCGCCAGCAGCCGGCCGGCCTCTTCCGCCGCGCCGAGGACGACCGAGCCGGCGCCGGCGATCCCGGCCGCCACCGCGCCCTGCAGCGATTCCGGGGCGGCGGCCAGGGTCATGCGCGCCGCCTGCACGCTGGGAGTCACGCCGTGTTCGGCAAGCCCGACCAGCATGGCGTCGAGGAAGAAGGCCTGGTCCGCGGTCGGCGCCCGGCCGGTCAGGTGCAGCAGGAAAAAGTCCGTGAAGGACAGGCCGCCCATCAGGTCGCCGCACAGATCGCGCCCGCGCACCGCGATGCTGGTCTCGTCCGCCGTGCAGATCGCGCTCTTGAGCGCGCCGGCCTTGCCGATCAACATGGTGTTCCTTTCCGTTGGCGCCTTTTGCCGGCCCCATCCCCCGGCTCATCGCCCTGCCGACGCCCTGCCGACGCCCGGTATCGTCAGTCCGGCCGATTTCGCAGGACGTATCATGAAACGGCAGAGCCATTTGACTGAATTCGCCGGGACTCCTACGCTTTCGCCGATCTACCGTAAGCGCAAGCCGGATTGCCGGCCATAGGACAGGTCAGGAAAATGGACGGAACACCGCAATCGGTTCAGGACACCGGGGACACAGGCACGTCCGCCGGCATGCCGCTGCGCGGCATCGACCATCTGGCGATCGTCACCGACGATCTCGAAGGCACGCTGGATTTCTATACACGGGTGCTGTGCATGCCGCTGGTGCATGTGCGCCGGGTGCCCTATGCGGCGGACCGCGGCCAGCCGCCCTACGACCAGCTCCGCCATTACTTCTTCGACATGGGCAACGATTCGCTGTTCGCCGTGTTCGAGTATCCGAAAGGGGTGCCGAAGGCCGACCGGGACCATATCGGCGGCATGCAGCATGTTGCGTTTCATACGCCCCACCAACGCTTCGACGAAATCCGCGCCCATGTCCGGGCCAGCGGTGTGGAGATCACCGGGCCGATCGACCTGGGCGACGGTTTCCTCTCGGTCTACTTCTACGACAACAACGGTATCCGGCTTGAAATCAGCACGAGGGTGGAAGGCTTCGACCCTTCTGTAGTACAGTCGGCAAGACAGACCCGGTCCACAGCGAAAGCGGAACTGGAAACCCTGTTCGACGATCCGGCGGACGTTGAAAAATGGCTGGATCGCATGCCTTTGCTGGACGGTTGAGTGCAGGCGGCGTTCCGGTATCCGGACTGGTGCCGGCTCCCGACCGAGGTTTGCAATGCGCCTGTGCGGGCACGGTGCCCCGGCGCAACGGGAGGAAACACATGCACCATCTGAAAACAGCAGCCGCCGCTGCGGCCCTCGCCGGCGCGGTGTTCTGGTCTGCATCGGCCAACGCCAAGATTGAGATGAAGCTGGCGCATTTCGTGACGCCGAAACACTCGTTCTCCCAGTGGCTCGCCCGCTGGGCCAAGGAGGTCGAGCAGAAATCGGGCGGCGAGATTACCTTCAAGATCTTCCCCGGCGCCCAGATGGGCCCGCCGCCGAAATACTACGACATCGCCCGCACCGGCCGGGCCGACGTGACCTGGTCGGTCCACGGCTTCACGCCGGGCCGCTTCCCGCTGACCGAGATGTCCAACATGCCGTTCCTGATCGGCAGCGCGGAGATCGGCACCAAGGTGCTGAACGATTCGGGATTGCGCAGCAAGTATCTCGACAAGGAGCACAAGGGCGTGAAGGTGCTCGTGCTGCTGACCCACCAGCCGGGCAACATCCACACGGCCAAGAAGCCGATACGGACGACCGCGGACATGAAGGGGATGCGCCTGCGCTTCGCGTCCCAGACGATCCGGGACTTCATCCGCGCCCTGGGCGCGACGCCGCGCGGCCTGCCGCCGACCCAGATCGTCGATCAGATGCAGAAGGGCACGCTGGACGGGGCGTTTATCGACTATGGCGGCGCCGGCATCGCCTTCCGCATGGGCCCGGTGACCAAATACACCACCGAAATGTACAGCTACGTCGCCAGCTTCTCGGTCAACATGAACGCCAAGCGGTACGATTCGCTGTCGCCCAAGCTCAAGAAGGTCATCGACGACACCGTGACCGGCCGGGAAAAGGAAATCGGCCATGAATGGGACAAGCTGGACGCGATCGGCAAGAAGATCATGATGAAGGCCGGCATGACGCCGATCCGGCTGTCCGATGCAGAGGCGAAGAAGTTCCGCGAGGTCGGCGCGAAGGTGACCGAGGCCCGGATCGCCGCCCTCCAGAAGAAGGGCCTGCCGGCGCGCGCGGTCTACACCATGATGAAATCGCTGGCGGCGAAGCACGAGAAGACGTCGCGGAATTTCCTGCGGCAATAGCTCCGGCGACGGTTTCCGCACGAAAAGGGCGGAATCCGGCCGTTGACCCGGCCTCCGACCGGACTGGACCGGGCGGCGGGGGTCTTCTCCCTCGCCGCCGCCCTGTTCCTGCTGTTCATGATGCTGTTCACCGCGGTGTCGGTGACGTTGCGCTACGTCGCGAACTGGACCGGGGAGAACGATGTCGACATCATGGTGTGGGCGTTCGCGACCTGCATCTTCATCGCCCTGCCGGCGGTCACCCTGCGCGATGAGCATGTTGCGGTCGACCTGATCGACCAGGTCGCGCCGGCCCGGCCGATCCGCGCGATGCGCTGGTTCGGGCTGTTTCTGATCGTCGTTTTCCTGTCGGTTTCCTTTTTCCAGGCGCTGCCGGTCGCGCTGGAAAAGCTGGAATTCGGCGAAAACACCATGTCGCTGGACATCAACCGTTTCTGGTTCTGGCTGCCCATGCTGATCGGCCTCGGCAGCGCCGCGCTGGCCGGCGTGGCCGTCGCCCTCCTGTGGCTGCGCCGCGGGCCGCCCGAGCAGGGCGGTGGCGCGCCGCTGTGACCGTTCATTGACGGTCAATCGTTCAAAAACCGGAAACCCGCGGGTTCGGGCGATTCCCGATGCCGGATGAGGTCTATGGCGCCCTCGGCCTGCTGGCGGTTTTCGGGCTGATCCTGATCCGGGTGCCGGTCGGCGCCGCCCTCGGTATCACCGGCCTGCTCGGCTACACCGTCATGGACGGCTGGCGCAACGCCGGCCTGGCGGCGGGCGAAACCTCCTCCTACCTGGTCGGCGAAGGCGCCTATGGCTTGACCGTCGTGCCCCTGTTCATCCTCATGGGCGTCGTCGCGACCCGGTCCGGCATGTCGGGCGACCTGTACCGCGCCGCCAACGCCCTGTTCAGCGGCCTGCGCGGCGCGCTCGCCATGGGCACGATCGGCGCCTGCGCCGGCTTCGGCGCGATCTGCGGCTCGTCGCTGGCGACCGCCGCCACCATGTCGCGCGTCTCGATCCCGGAAATGCGCAAGTTCGGCTACGACGAAAAGCTGGCGACCGGCACGGTGGCGTCCGGCGGCACGCTGGGCATCCTGATCCCGCCGTCGGTCATCCTGATCTTTTACGCGATCATCGCCGAGGCCGGCGTGCCGGAATTGTTCGCCGCCGCGCTGTTGCCGGGAATCGCGCTCGCCGCCCTGCACGTCGTCACGATCGCGATCATCGGCTGGGTCGCGCCGGGCCGGGTGCCGAAAATGCCGGGGCTGGGGCTGGCCGAGCGGCTGCTGCCCCTGTTCGGCCTGTGGAAGATCGCCCTGCTGTTCGGCATCGCCGTCGGCGGCATCTATCTCGGCGTATTCAGCCCGACCGAGGCGGCCGCGGTGAGCGCGCTGGTCGCCATCCTGATCGCCGCGGCGACCCGGACCCTCGACTGGGCCGGTTTCCGGACCAGCCTGGCCGAAACGGTTTCGACCACGGCGATGCTGTTCTTCATCGTGCTGGGCGCGTTCCTGTTCAAGGAGTTCATCGTCCTGACCCAGCTTCCGAAGGCGGTGACCGATCTGTTCGGCGCCGGCTCGCTGCATCCCTGGCTGGTCGTTCTGCTGATGCTGGCGGTCTATCTGGTGCTCGGCTGCTTTCTCGATACCCTCAGCATGATCCTGATTACCGTGCCGGTGTTCCTGCCGCTCGCCGAGGGCATCGGCTACGACAAGGTCTGGTTCGGCATCTTCGTCGTGGTCGTCGCGGAGGTCGGCCTGATCACGCCGCCGGTCGGCATGAACATTTTCGTCATCCGGGCGCAGATGCCCGATATCGAGCTCGGCGCCGTCTATCGCGGCATCGTGCCGTTCCTGTTTGCCGATACCGCGCTGGTCGTCCTGCTCGTGCTGATCCCCGGCCTCGCCCTGTGGCTGCCGGGGCTGTTGTATTGACGCCCAACGCCACAAGCGCCGGCCGCAATCTCGGTCCGGAAATTTTCTAAGAAATTGCGAATGACCGGATAATGACCGGATTCCCTGGCGTTTCGGCCGCCAATCTTTTTCGCTCATTGAAAATATGAACGATTGTTTAAATACCGACACTCTTCCAGGTCGAACCGGGCGGGAGAACCGGGGATCGGCGTAAATGTAGCTATATCGGACGATTTCGGCGGCGGAAGATCGCGCCGCCGCGCGCCCTCTACTCCGCCGCTTCGGCGCGGACTCCCATCAGTTGCGCCAGCGCCGCCAGGGTCTCCTCGCAGGTCAGCAGGTCGCCGTATTTCTGGCCCATGTCGAACAGGTTAGCCTCGTGCGGGCCGATGGCGCGGTCGCCGACGCAGTCGGTCACGACGATGTTGCGGTAGTTGTAGCTGAGCGCATCGATCACCGAGGCGCGCACGCAGCCGGAGGTCGTGCAGCCGGTCTGGATGATCGTATCGACGCCGCGCATCGTCAGCCAGGAATGCAAATTGGTGCCGAAGAAGGCCGAGGGCTGTTGCTTGCGCGCGATCAGTTCGCCGTCGCGCGGCTTGAGCGCGTCGACGACATGGCTCTCCGGATTGTCCTCGGTCAGCGTCACGAGGCTCGGCGCCTTGAGGCAGAACACGCCGGCGTCCGCGCCGTCGTCGGCATAGATCACCCGGGTGAACACGATCGGCAGCCCATAGCTGCGGCAGGCGTCGAGCAGGACCGCCGTGTTGGCGATCGCCTCCTGGATGTTGCCGCCGCCGAAGCGCGCCGGATCGGTGAAGCCGTTGACGAAATCGACGATCAGCAGGGCCGGCGCCCGGCCCCATCCGCTGCTGTTGCCGAAATTCTGGGTCTTGTAGATATCGACATCGCTCATCGGACCGGTCCTCCCCCTCATTTTGCAGCAAACGCTTTCGCCTGCCGTCCTTTCATACAGCTTCGGCAGCCGCCCGTCAGCCTTGCTATCGCCAAGGCGGTGCGCCCAGCGTCAGCTTACGGGCCGCTGCCGCGCGAGGGCGGCGTCGCGGATCTGGCTGATCGAGCGGGACGTCGAGCCGGCGTCGGGGCTGACCTCGAGGTCGATCAGCGACGACCGGCCGGCCGCCAGGCAGCGCTCGAAGGCCGGCGCGAAATCGTCGGTCGTGCGCACGGTCTCGCCGTGCAGGCCGTAGGCTTCGGCCAAGGCGACGAAATCCGGGTTGCGCAGGGCGGTGGCGGAGACGCGGGTCGGATAGTCCCGCTCCTGGTGAATCCGGATGCTGCCGAGCATGCCGTTGTTGACCACGATGTTGACCACCTTCGCGCCATACTGCATGGCGGTCGCCAACTCCTGGCCGTGCATCAGGAAACAGCCGTCGCCGGTCCAGTTGACGACGATCCGCTCCGGTTCGGCCATGGCGACCGCGATCGCCGCCGGGGTGCCGTAGCCCATCGAGCCGGAGGTTGCGCCGATCTGCGTCCGGTAGCCCTTGAAGACGAAATTCCGATGCAGCCAGCTGTTGTAGTTGCCGGCGCCGTTGCACAGGATGGCGTCTGCGGGCAGCCGGTCGCTCAGCCAGGCGACGATCTCGCCGGTCTGGACGTCGCCGGGAACCGGATGGGGCCGGAGGAAAGCGAGATAGTCGCTGCGGGCGGCCTGGCGCCATGCGCCCCAGGGCACCGATCGCGGCGCGTCCAGCGCGGCAGCCGCCGCCGCGAAATGCTTCATCCCGGCATTGATGCCGAGGGTGGGCTGGAAAACCCGGCCGAGTTCTTCCGCACCGGGATGGATATGGATCAGCGTCTGGTCCGGCACCGGCGGCCGGACGATGGTGTAGCCGCCGGTCGTCGCTTCGCCGAGGCGGGCGCCGGCGACGAGCAGCAGGTCCGCCGCCGCGATCCGCCCGTTGAGCGCCGGATCGGTGGCGACCCCGGTATGGCCGGCGTACCGGTCGAGCCGGTTGTCGAAATAGGCCTGGCAGCGGAACGAAACCGCGGTCGGCAGGTCGAACGCTTCGGCAAAGGCCTCGAAGCCGGCCACGGCCTGCCGGTCCCATCCGCCGCCGCCGAGCAGCGCCATCGGCCGCTCGGCCTGCAACAGCAGGGCGCGCAGCCGGGCCATATCGGCCGGCGGGGGCGCCGGCTGCATCTCCTGGAACCGGCGCGCGTCGCCGACTCCGGCGCGCTCGACCAGCATGTCTTCCGGCAGCGCCAGGACGACCGGGCCGGGCCGGCCGTTGACCGCGGTGTGGAAGGCGCGGGAGACCATCTCCGGAATCCGCTCCGGATCCTCGATCTGGCCGACCCATTTCGCCATCTGGCCGTACATCCGCCGGTAGTCGATTTCCTGGAACGCTTCCCGGTCCGCGGTGGCGCGGGCGACCTGGCCGACGAACAGGATCATCGGCGTCGAATCCTGGAAGCCGATATGCAGCCCCGCGCTGGCGTTGGTCGCGCCCGGCCCGCGGGTGACGAAGCAGACGCCGGGCGCGCCGGTCAGCTTGCCGTGCGCTTCCGCCATCATGGCGGCGCCGCCTTCCTGGCGCGCCGTCACGACCTGGATTTCCGGGACGTCGACAAAGGCGTCGAGCGCGGCGAGATAGCTTTCGCCCGGGACGCAGAAGACCCGCTCCACGCCGTGGATGCGCAGCTGGTCGATCAGGATCTGCCCGCCGGTCCTGAGATTATCGGTCCGGGTGCCGTCGGTGCGGGCGGGCGCGGCGTCGTTCATGATGTCTCCGCTTTCGGCTGGCGTTCTCCGTTAGCACCCTTCGCCCGTGCTGCGGAAGCGTCAGTCCGTCCCGGTCTTGCCGGGCGACGCGATTCCCCATAGGTGACGGCGGCGAACGATCCCTCAAGCCCGGAGCGAACATATGAACCTTCTCGGCATCGCCGGCAGCCTGCGCGCCGGATCCTTCAACGCCAGCCTGATCCGGGCGGCCGGCGCCGTTGCGCCCGACGGCGCGGCCGTCACCCTGTTCGACCGGCTGGGCGAAATTCCGCCCTACAACGACGACGAGAAGCAGAAGGCGATCCCGGACGCGGTAACGGCGCTGGCCGGGCAGATCCGGGCGGCCGACGGCCTGCTGATCGCGACCCCGGAATACAATTACGGCGTCTCGGGCGTGCTGAAGAACGCCATAGACTGGATTTCCCGCGTACCGGACCAGCCCTTCAAGGACAAGCCGATCGGCGTCATGGGCGCGGCGATGGGCGGCCTGGGCACTTCCCGGGCGCAATACGATCTGCGCCGCTCCTTCATCTTTCTCGACGGCCTGGTGATGAACCGCCCGGAAATCTTTGTCGGCGCCGCGCACACGAAATTCGACGATAACGGCGTCCTGACCGATGCGCCGACACGGGAAATCCTGACGGACTACATGAAGGCCTTCGCGGGCTGGATCGAGCGGGTGGGATAACCCCGGCCCGACAGCGCCGCCGCCGGCACGGTCGGCCGCCCTGTGCATTTGCCCACGCCCGTGCCGGCGGGCTATACCGGCCGCAGTGCAACCCTTGCCGGCGCTGCCTTGACCCGCCCTGCCCTCACCCTCGCCGAGAAACTGTGCGCCCGCGCCGCGGGAGCGGCGGTTGTGCGGGCCGGGGAGATCGTGACGGCGGCGGTCGATCTGGCGATGATCCACGATTCCGGCGGGCCGCGCCGGGTCGGGCCGATGCTGGCCGAACTCGGCGTCGGCCTGTGGGATCCGTCGAAGGTCGTGCTGATTAGCGATCACTTTGTCCCGGCGGCCGATGCCGGGAGCGCCGCGATCCTGGACCTCACCCGCAAATGGGCGGCCGATAACGGCGTCGGCGCCTTTCACGATATGCAGGGCATCTGCCATGTCGTGCTGCCGGAGCGCGGCCATCTGAAGCCGGGGATGTTCGTGGTCGGCGGCGACAGCCATTCGACGACCGGCGGTGCGTTCGGCGCTTTCATGATCGGCATCGGCGCGACCGAAATGGCCGGCGTGCTGGCGACCGGTGAAATCTGGGTGCGCGTGCCGCCGACGATCCGGCTGGAATGGCGCGGCGCGCTCGGCCCCGGCGTCGTCGCCAAGGACATGATGCTCGCCCTGTGCACCCGTCTCGGCATGGATGCCGGCAACTACAGGGCCATCGAATATGCCGGGCCGGCGATCGACGCGATGACCATGGACGCGCGCATGACGCTCGCCAACATGGCGGCCGAACTCGGCGGCAAGGCCGGCCTGATCGCGCCGGACGAAACGACGGTGCGTTGGCTCGCCGCCCATGGCACGGCGCCTGCGGACGGCTGGCGGGATTGGCGCACCGACGACGGCGCGGACATCGAGGCGGCGCATGTCCTCGATGCCGGTGAGCTGTCGCCCCAGGTCGCCGCGCCGCACAGCCCGGCCAATGCCGACGACGCCGGCGCGTTCCGCAGCGTGCGCTTCGACCAGGCCTATATCGGCGCCTGCACCGGCGCGAAGCTGACCGACCTGCGAATGGCGGCGGAAGTGCTGCGCGGCCGGCAGGTCGCGCGCGGCATCCGGCTGCTGGTGGCCCCGGCCTCGACCCGCACGACGGCGGCTGCGGCGGCCGATGGCACGCTGGCTGCATTGACGGAAGCCGGCGCCATCCTGATGCCGAGCGGCTGCGGCGCCTGCGCCGGCTACGGCGCGGGCGTGCTGGCCGACGGCGAAGTCTGCCTGTCCTCCACCGCCCGCAACTTCAAGGGCCGGATGGGGCATCCGGGTTCCCGCGTCTATCTGGCCTCGCCCTATACCGTCGCGGCCTCCGCCGTGGCCGGCGAGATCGCCGATCCGCGCGAATTCCTGCGGGAGACAGCGGCATGAGCGCGGCCGTTACGGGCCGCGCCTGGGTGTTCGGCGACGATGTCGATACCGATGCGCTTGCGCCCGGCCAGCACATGAAGGACGGCATCGAAGCGCTGGCGGCGCACTGCCTGGAATCCCTCGATCCCGATTTCGCCGGCCGGGTCGCGCCGGGCGATATCGTCGTGGCCGGGCGCAATTTCGGCATGGGCTCGTCGCGCGAACAGGCCGCGATGGCGCTGAAGGAACTCCAGGTCGGCGCGGTCGTGGCGGAGAGCTTTGCCCGCATCTTCTTCCGCAATGCGATCAACCTCGCCCTGCCGGTGCTGGCATGCCGCGAAGCCCGCACCGTCGCGCCCGGAGACCGGCTGCGGCTCGATCCGCCGACCGGCGCCCTGGTTAACGAAACCCGGGGCCGGACGCTGGCCTGCGACCCGCTCCCGGAGCATCTGCTCGCCATGATCGCCGACGGCGGCCTGCTGCCGCATCTGAAAAAGCGGCTGAAGGCGGCAGCAGCATGAACGGCCTGCGCGCTCTGGTCGAGGCGCCGGAGATTCTGGTGGCGCCGGGCATCTACGACGCCCTGTCCGGCCATATGGCGGAGCGCGCCGGGTTCCGGGCGGCCTATCTCAGCGGCGCCTCCGTCGCCTACACGCGCTTCGGCCGGCCGGACCTCGGCCTCGTCGCGATGAGCGAGGTGGCGGATACGCTGAGCGCCTGCCGCGAACGCATATCGATTCCGCTCATGGTCGATGCCGACACCGGCTTCGGCAACGCCCTCAACGTCATCCGCACCGTCAAACTGTTTGCCCGCTGCGGCGCCGACGCGATCCAGCTCGAAGACCAGAGCCTGCCGAAACGCTGCGGGCACCTGGATGAAAAGCGGCTCGTCTCCGCCGGGGAAATGACCGGCAAGATCAAGGCGGCGCTGGACGCCCGGCCTTCGGAAGACGTGCTGATCATCGCGCGGACCGACGCCGTCGCCGTCGAGGGGCTGGCGCCGGCCCTGGAGCGGGTCGAAGCCTATCGCGAAGCCGGGGCCGATATCCTGTTCGTCGAGGCCCTGCGCTCCGACCGGGAGATCGCGGCGGCCATGACCCGGCTCGGCGGCACGGCGCCGCTGCTCGCCAACATGGTGGAAGGCGGCAAGACGCCGGTGAAGCCCGCAGCGGAACTGCAGCGGCTGGGCTTCAGCGCGGCGATCTTTCCCGGCGGGCTGGTCCGGGCGCTGACCCACACGATGGCGGCCTGGTTCGCCAGCCTGGCCGAAACCGGTACGACCGATCCGTTCCGCGACCGGATGCTGGACTTCGACGCGCTCAATGACATCGTCGGCACCGGCGACATGCTCGACCTGGGGAAACGCTATGAGTGACGTCCCGGCGGCGGCCGGCCGCGCGGCCCGGGATACGGCGTCGGCGCTCGACCCGGTCACCCTGGCCGTGCTCAAGGGCCGGCTGGAGCAGATCGCTGACGAAATGGACGCCACGCTGTTCCGCAGCGCCTTCAATCCGATCATCGCCGAGGCCCACGACGCCTCCCACGGCATCTACGATCCCGGCACCGGCGACACGCTGATCCAGGGCAAGCTCGGCCTGCCGATCTTCGTCGGTGCGATGGCCTTCGCGGTCAAGCTGGTGATCGGCAAGCTGGCGCAGAGCGGTGTTGCGCCTGAGGACGGGGACGTCTGGATTTTCAACGATCCCTACGAGGGCGGGACGCATCTGTCGGATTTCAAGCTGGTCCGGCCGTTCCGGTATCGCGGCGACCTGTTCTGCTATCTGGCCTCGGTCGGCCACTGGCACGATGTCGGCGGCAACGTGCCGGGCAACTACAACCCCTCGGCGACGGAATGCTATCAGGAAGGCATGCTGATCCCGCCAGTGCGCCTGTTCCGCGGCGGCGCGCTGCAGCAGGATATCGTCGATATCTGCCTCGCCAATTCGCGCCAGCCGAAAAGCGCCTACGGCGACCTGTTCGGCCAGATCAATGCGCTGGACCTGGGCGTGGAGCGGCTGACCGCGCTGCTCGACGAATACGGCGCCGGGACGGTGCGGCGGGCGCTGGGGGAGCTCAAGGAACGCGCCGCCGCGCTGATGCGCGCCAACATCGCCGCCGTCCCGGATGGCCGCTATTCCGCCGACGACTGGCTGGACAACGACGGCATCGCGGACACGCCGCTCCCGATCGCGCTCGACATCGCGGTGTCGGGAGACCGGATGACGCTGGATTTCTCGCGCTCCGCCGACCAGTGCGCCGGGCCGGTCAACATCTCGCGCCCGACCGCCATCGCCTGCTGCTACGTCGCGCTCAAGCATGTCTTTAACGATGTGCCGGCCAACGCCGGCTGCCTCGAGCCGATCGATTTCATCATCCCGGCCGGGTCGATCCTGTCCGCCGGCCGGCCGAAACCGGTCGGCGGCTACACGGAAACCATCCTGCGGGTGATCGATACGGTGTTCAGCGCGCTCGCCCAGGCGGTGCCGGACCGGGTGAACGGCTGCGCCTACGGCACCATCAATGCCCTGTCGCTGGCCGGCCACCGGCGCGACGGCAGCCGCTGGGTCATGTTCTCCTTTTTCGGCGGCGGCCATGGCGGCCATCCGGAGGGCGACGGGCTCAGCCACGGCAACGCGCCGATTTCCATGGCAACCATCCCGCCGGTCGAGATTCTCGAGAGCGCTTATCCGGTGATGTTTACCCGATGGGCCTTGCGGCCGGACAGCGGCGGCCCCGGCCGCCACCGCGGCGGCCTGGGCGCGATCTACGAACTCGAACTGCTCGAAGAACAGGCGGACGTGTTCCTGTTCGGCGAGCGCGGCCGCTATGCGCCGCCCGGTGTCCTGGGCGGCGATGGCGGCGCGACCAACCGCTTCGTCTATCAACAGGACGATGGCGAACGCAGCCCGCCGATGGCCAGCAAGATGACCGGCATAAGCATCCGCAGGGGCCAGCGCGTGCGCATCGAATCGCCGGGCGGCGGCGGCTACAGCCCGGCGCGGGAGCGGTCGCCCGGGGCCGTCGCGCGCGATGTCCGCCTCGGTTACGTCAGCGCCGGACAGGCGCGGGAGGCCTACGGCGTTGCGGTCGGCGACTCGGGTGCGGTCGACAGTGCCGGAACTGACGAACTGAGGGCGAAGCCGGCCGGCGGGGCGGGCAACCGGCAGCGCGGGTGACGCCATGGACCGGTTGCATGGGTGACAGTGTTTGCGGTTCGTTTCGTTTGCCGGCACCCGGGCCCGGGCCGGCGGGCCGGTCCACCCGGCGGAAGGCAGGACAACATGTCGGTCGCCGGCAACGGCAAACCATGTTCAAATAGCAAGCGATCAGAACGGTAAATGAAATGCCCGCTCGCGTCGGCTCGGCGGCAGGGTCATGGCAGAGGACTTCCGATGAAAATTGAAATCGAATGGCAGGATTATGACGTGATCGTGGTCGGCTCCGGTGGCTCCGGCGGCCAGGCGGCCCGGGCGGCGGCAGACGCCGGCGCGAATGTGCTGTCGGTCTCGAAGGACCCGGTCGGCGCTTCCGACACGAAGATTTCGGAAGGCATCGCGACGGTGCGCGGATCGGGCGCCGAGGACGATACCGAAGACGTGCTCTCGGAAAATCTCAAGATGGCCGGCGGCGATCTGCCCGTGCGGGCGATTACCGACGCGTTCGCCAAGGACAGCACATCGGCCTACGACCGTTACCGCACCCAGGGCCTGCGCCCGACAATCAAGGAAGACGGCTCCGGTCCGGAAGCCCGGCCCCTGCCCTTCGGCGGACACACGCGGCGGCGCTCGGTCGGGCACAAGAACAGCGGCATCGCGTTCGGCCACGCCAACTGGAACGCGATCGTCCAGGGCAATCGCGTCGACTATATCGAGGATGCCTGGTTCCTCGACCTGGTCACCGAAGACGTGTCCAACGGGTCGGGACCCAAGAAGAAAATCGTCGGCGGCCTGATCTACGACGCGGCGCGCGGCGTGCTGATCGCGGTGCGCGCGCCCTCGGTGGTGATCGCCGCCGGCGGCCTGTCCAGCCTCTACTTCCCCAACACCGACACCATGCGCGGCAATACCGGCGACGGTTACGCCATCGCCGCGCGCGCCGGCGCCGACCTGGTGGATATGGAGCAGGTCCAGTTCCTGCCCTTCTGCCTCGCCTCGCCGCCGGCCTACGAGGGCCTGTGCGCCGGCGAGCCGGTGATGGCCAGCTATCTCGGCGTTTTGCGCGACAAGAACGGCAAGATCATCCTCGACAGCGTCTTCCTGCGGACCCGCGCCGAATGCGCCGCGGCGATCCTTCGCGCGGTCGAGGATGGCCGCGGCAGCCCCAACGGCGGCGCCTATCTGGACATGACCGCCAACAAGGAACTGCCGCTCTCCGGTCCCTATTTTCAGCGCTTCGGGGAAACCTGCCTGCCAAGTTCCTACAACACCGCCCGCCAGGCGCTGGGCAAGAAGGCCGCAAAGTTCGAGGAACCCTGGGAAGTGCGCCCGGGCGCCCACTATCACATGGGCGGCATCCGGGCGGACGCCAACGGCGCCTCGGCCGGCGGCGAGGGCGATGGCGACGCGGCGCACGGCATTGCCGGCCTCTTCACCGCCGGGGGGGCCATGGGCGGCGTCTTCGGTGCGAACCGGCTCGGCTCGACGTCCCTGACGGAAGGCGCGGTCTTCGGCGGGCGCTCCGGCCAGGCGGCGGCGGCCCATGCGCGCGAAACCTGGGGCCGGAATCGGGATGCCGCGTTCCAGCCCGCGATCGATCAGGTCAACAGGCGCTTCGGCCAGAAAGGCACACTGGCGGCGGCAACCCTCAAGCTTGAGTTGCAGCAGGAGGCCTGGAAGAATATCGGGCCGGTGCGGACGGCGGAAAAGCTGGACCGGATGGACGGGCTGATCGCCGAGTGTACAGCCAGGCTCGACGAGGTGGCGATTCCGGCTTACGGCATGTGGAACCAGGCGTTTATCGAGTTCCAGGAACTGCGTAACCTGCTGGATTGCGCCAAGGCGGTCGCCGACGCGGCACGGGAGCGCGACGGCAGCCTGGGCGGCCATGTGCGCTTCGACAGGAAGACTATCTCCGCCTTCTCAAAACCCTACTCCACGGTGGTCCGCCTCAACGACGATGGCTGGCAGGTCGCCCGTCTCGAACGGGAGCGCACACCGATGAAACGCCTGATCTCTTACAAGGTCGAGGACACCAAGCGGAAAATTCAGTTGAAATGGCTGCGCATGTTGCCCAAGGGCGTGAAGGACAGGAAGCTGCTGGCACGCTATCAGGCGATCATGGGCAAGGGCGCGGTGGAAAAAGTCAGCGCGCCTGCAATTTCGATCGGCAGCGCAGAAGCCGCGACCGGCGAAAGCACACGAGCGTAAGGGCGGGGTCATGAAAGTAGAAATCGTCACCGTCCGGGACGGCGAGGAGGCCGTCGTCGAGTTCGACTATGCCCGCCGCTCGGAGGACGAGAGGCCTATGGTGCTCGACGTCCTCCTCCAGGCCCAGGCGACAACCATGCCGGACCTCGCCTTCCGCTACGGCTGCCGGGCGCGCAACTGCGGCGTCTGCACCATCGACGTCAACGGCCGGCCGATCATCGCCTGCCGCGCCCGTGCGCGGGAGGGCGACCGATTGAGCCCGATGGCGACGCTGCCGGCGGTCGCCGACCTGGTGGTGCGCCGCGACGGCATCGCCCGGCAGATGCGCGGCCGCCTGCAGACCGCCCAGGGCAACGACCTGAACGTCGAGGCGCCGGAGGAGTATCACGAGCTCACGTCGTGCATCGAATGCTACGCCTGCCTGAACAAGTGCCCGATGCACATGCGCAACTTCGAAGGCGGCCTGCCCGGCGACATGGACCCGGCCGACCGGCCGGACCCGGCGGAAGGTTATCGCTGGGGCAATCCCTTCTCGCTGCTGAAGCTGCAGATGATCCGCCTGGATCCGTTGACCGCCGAGTCCGGCCGCGAGGCGGCGCTGGACAACGCCATCGACCTCGGTCTCGACGCATGCGTCGGCTGTCCCGGCTGCAAATGCGGCGTCGGCATCGATCTGAAGGGCCTGGTGGTCAAGGCGCTGGTCGACGCCGCCGGAGACCGGCTGCCGTCGCCTGCCGAAAAGGCGCTCAAGCGCGCTTCCTAGGCAATCCTGCCGGATAGCCGCCCGACACCGCCCGGGTCGGCGTTGCTTTTGCAGTTGCTTCCCGGTCGGCGCGCCGGTCGTGCGCCTGGCCGGGCATCGGTCTTGCAGCGAATCCGCTTGCGGATTGCTTGCGTCGATTGTCCGGTGTCTCGGGGCAGTGGATCAAAGATGAATTTTTTGTCCAGAAAAATCCATTAGCTATGGAACAACCGAGAACCGGCTGGCGCCTTGGCGTCGATGTCGGAGGCACCTTCACGGACCTGTTCTTTTTCGACGTAGCGACCGGTGCCTGCGATATCGCCAAGGTGCCGTCGACGCCGGTCGACCAGGCCGTCGGGCTGATGGAGGGCATCGCCCGGAGCGTCGACGATCTGGGCGCGGTCGTCACGGTGGTTCACGGCACCACGGTCGGCACCAACGCGCTGCTCGAGCGCAAGATGGCGCCGACCGGGATCGTCACCACCCAGGGTTTCCGCGACGTGCTGGAGATGCGCCGGCGCGACCGGCCGCACACCTGGGGCCTGTGGGGCACCTACGAGCCGGTCGTGCCGCGCGACCGCCGCCTGGAGGTGCAGGAACGGACATTGGCCGATGGCACGATCCACACGCCGGTCGATGTCGCCGCGGTCCGGCAGGCGGCGCGGACCCTGGCCGAACGGGGCGCCGAGGCCCTGGCGATCTTCTTCATCAACGCCTACGCCAACCCGGCGAACGAGCTAGCGGCGCTGGAAGCGGTCCGGGACATCTGGCCCAACGGCCACATCGTCGGGTCGAGCGAAATCCTGCCGGAGATCCGCGAGTTCGAACGCGCCTCGACGACAGCGCTGAACGCCGGCCTCCAGCCGGTCGTCGGCGCCTATATCGCGTCGCTGGAAGAGCGGCTGCGCGCGGGCGGCTTTGCCGGACAGCTCTTGATCGTGCAGTCGAACGGCGGCGTCATGACGGTGGAAACCGCAAAGCGCCGGCCGATCCGCACGGCGCTGTCCGGCCCGGCGGCAGGGGTGATCGCCGCCGGCCGTATCGCGCGCGCTGCGGGATTTCCCAACATCATCACCGGAGACATGGGCGGCACCAGTTTCGACGTCGCCCTGATCGTCGATGGCGAGAGCGCGCTGGCGGCGCAAACCACGGTCGACTTTGGCCTGGTGGTGCGCTCGCCGATGATCGAGATCACGACCATCGGCGCCGGCGGCGGTTCGATAGCCTGGGTCGACCGCGGCGGCCTGCTGCAGGTCGGCCCCGAGAGCGCGGGCGCCGATCCGGGTCCGGTCTGCTACGGGCTGGGCAACGACCGGCCGACCGTGACCGACGCCAATGTCGTGCTGGGACGGATCGATGCCGGGCGGCCGATCGGCGGCAAGCTGGACCGCCTGGATGCGGACGCTGCAAGGGCAGCTCTCGCCAGCCATGTCGGCGGGCCGCTGGGGCTGGACGTTGAGGCCGCCGCCGAAGCCGTAATCCGCGTCGCCAACGCGGCGATGGCCGGCGCGATCCGGCTGGTTTCCATCGAACGCGGGCACGACCCGGCCGCCTTCGCCCTGATGTCGTTCGGCGGCGGCGGCGCGCTCCATGCCGGCGCGCTCATCCGCGATGTCGGCCTGGCGCAGGCGCTGGTGCCGCGCTTTCCCGGCGTAACCAGCGCGCTCGGCTGCACCATTGCCGACATGCGCCACGATTTCGTCCGCACCCTGAACCGGCCGCTGGACGCGGTGGATCTTGCCGCGCTGGACCGCGAGATCGTCGACATCGCCGCCGCGGGCGCCGCCCTGCTCGACGCCGCGGGTACACGCTTCGAATTGCAACGGACGCTGGTGGAATTCGACATGTCCTATGTCGGCCAGACCCATACAGTCGCCGCGCCGCTCCGGCTGGACATCGGGAAGGAGACCGCGGGCATTACGGCAGCGGGACTGCGCGACGCCTTCGAGCGCACCTACCGCCGGCTCTATGGCCGGCTGCTGGAGGATGTGCCGATCCGGGTTCTCAACCTGCGCATGGCGGCGATCGGCAAACGGCCTGGGTTCGACCTGGCGTCGCTGCGGCCGGAGGACGGGCTGACGGTCGATGCCGCCCTGACCGGCCGGCGCCCGGTCCGGGCGGACGGAGAGTGGCGCGACACGCCGATATTCGACCGGCTCAGGCTGCCGGCCGGCGCGCGGATCGCCGGACCTGCGGTTCTGGAGCAGGCAGATACGACCGTCTTCGTCGATCCCGGCCTTCAGGCCCGGGTGGACGAATTCGGCAATGTCGTGCTGGAACGGGTCGCATGACCGGATCGCTCGACCCTGCCGCGACGGCGCTTCTGCTGGTCGATATGCAAAACGATTTCCTGCACCCGGAAGGCGCCTACGGGCGGGCCGGCGCTGCCGCGCCGGACATCGCCGCCCTGCCGGACCGCCTTGCCCGCGTCGCCGATGCCGTGCGGGCATGGGGCGGCTGGATCGCGGCGACGCAGTTCACCCTGGTGCCCGGCAAGGCCGGCGAACCCTTCATCGCGCCGCATCTGGAACGGCTGCGGCCATTTCTCGGCAAGGGCGATTTCGCGCCGGGCAGCTTCGGGCAGGCGGTGATCGCCCGTCTGCAGCCGGTCGACCTGGCGGTGGAGAAGGTCGCATTCGACGCCTTCTATCAATCCCGGCTCGAGTTCACGCTGCGCAAGGCCGGCATCCGGACCCTGGCGGTCGCCGGCATCGTGACCGGCGGGGGCGTCGCTTCCACCCTGCGCGGCGCCCATGTCCGCGATTTCGAGACCGTCCTGCTGAGCGACGGCTGCGCCGCCTTCGACCGCAAGACCCACGAGGCGGCGGTCGCCGCACTGTCGTCGGTCTCGCCGGTCGCGACCTGCGCCGGCTTCGTCGACTCGCTCGCTGCGGGCAAGGGATAGCGCCGCAACCATGGCCGCCGAGAACAACCCGGTCCGCGGCATCGCGATCATGTGCCTGTCGATGTTTTTCTTCGTCGCGGTCGACACGCTCGCCCGGGAACTGACCCAGCGCCTGCCGGTCAGCCAGATTCTCTGGGTCCGATTCCTGATCTTCGCCGCAATCGTGATCGCGATCATCGGGCCGCGCACCGTCCGCACCAAACTGCGGAGCCGCAACCCCTGGCTCCAGCTCGGCCGCAGCCTGGTGCTGGTGGCCGAGATCGCTGTCTTCGTGCTGTGCTTCCGCTACCTGCCCGTCGCCGACGTTCACGCGGTCGCCGCTGCCGTTCCGCTGATCGTCACCGCGCTGGCCGTGCCGATGCTGGGCGAACGGGTCGGCTGGCGGCGCTGGATCGCGGTCGGAGTCGGGTTCGTCGCGGTTCTGGTGATCGTCCGGCCCGGTTTCCTGGACCTCGACTGGTACCACCTGCTGCCGGTCGCCGGGGCGTTGATCTGGGCGTTCTACCAGGTGCTGATCCGCCTGACCGCCTACTATGACGGGCAGGATACGACGCTGCTGTGGACCGTGCTGGCCGGCGCGGCGATCACCAGTTGCTTCGGCTGGGTCGACTGGGTCTGGCCGAGTCCGCAGACCTGGCTGTTGCTGGTTGCGGCCGGGTTCATGGGCACCGCGGCGCACTACACGCTGATCCTGGCGCTCAATGCCGCGCCGGCCTCGCTGTTGCAGCCCTTCGTTTACACGACCTTCCCCTGGGCCGTCCTACTCGGGCTGATCTTTTTCGGCGAGTTTCCCGATGCGGTGACGATCGCGGGCGCCGCCGTGCTGATCGCCGTCGGCGTCTATGTCATGCGCCGCGAGGCGATATCCGCAAGCTGATCCGGCATCGGCCCGCCGGCGCGCCCTACGCCGCGTCGGCCGAGATCCGCTGGTAGGCCGGCAGGGTCAGGAATTCCAGGAACTCGTCTGACACCGTCATGTCCCAGAACAGGGCGCGGGCGGTGTCGAGCGCTTCGGACGCGCCGGCATCCTCGCCCCGCTCCTCCCTGATCCTCTCCGTTTCCTCCTCGACCAGGCGGGACAGGAGATCGTCGTCGATCGCCGGTCCGTCGGCGATCGCCGCGCCGTGCTTGCGCCATTGCCAGAGCTGGGAGCGGCAGATTTCCGCCGTCGCAGCGTCTTCCATCAGATTGTTGATCGGCACGCAGCCGTTCCCGCGCAGCCAGGCCTCCGTGTACTGAATGCCGACCGAGATGTTGTTGCGTACGCCCTTCTCGGTGATCGAGCCGCCCGGAACGGCCAGCAGGTCGGCGGCCTTCGTATGTACGTCCTGCCGTTGGCGCGCCAGCTGGTTTCGGCCCGGCATCAGCCGGTCGAACGCTTCCAGCGCAATCGGCACCAGGCCCGGATGCGCGACCCAGGTGCCGTCATGGCCGTCGCCGGCCTCGCGCTCCTTGTCGGCCCGCACCATGCCGATGGCGGCCTCGTTGGCCTCGGGATCGTTCTTGATCGGGATTTGCGCCGCCATGCCGCCCATGGCGAAGGCGCCGCGCCGGTGGCAGGTGCGGATCAGTTCCAGCGAATAGCTGCGCAGGAAGCCGACCGTCATCGTCACCTGGGCCCGGTCCGGCAGGGTGAAATCCGCCCGGTTCCGGAAACGCTTGATATAGCTGAAGATATAGTCCCAGCGGCCGCAGTTCAGGCCGGCGATGTGGTCCTTCAACTCGTAGAGGATCTCGTCCATCTCGAAGACGGCCATGATCGTTTCGATCAGGACGGTCGCCTTGATGGAACCGACCGGCAGGCCGAGCCTTTGCTGGGCGTGGACGAAGACATCGTTCCACAGCCGCGCCTCGAGATGGTTTTCGAGCTTGGGCAGATAGAAATACGGGCCGAGGCCGCGCTCGATCTGGGCCTTTGCATTGTGGAAGAACATCAGGCCGAAATCGGCCAGGCTGGCGGAGATTGGCGCGCCGTCGACCCGGATGTAGTTGTCCGGCAGGTGCCAGCCGCGCGGCCGGACGATCAGGACGGCGGTCTTGTCGCCGAGTTCATAGTGTTTGCCGCTGTTGGGATCGTCGAAGGCGATCGTCCCGCGCACGGCGTCGCGCATGTTGATGTGGCCCTGGATGTTGTTGTCCCAGGTCGGCGCGTTGGAATCCTCGAAATCCGCCATGAAGACCCGCGCGCCGGAATTCAGCGCATTGATCGTCATCTTGCGGTCCACCGGGCCGGTGATCTCGACCCGCCGGTCGAGCAGCGGCTCGGGGATCGGCGCGACCTTCCAGTCGCCCTCGCGGACCGCCTTCGTCTCGGGCAGGAAATCCGGCAGCCAGCCGCCGTCCAGCCTCTCTTGAATCTCTTCCCGGCGCGCCAGCAGTTCCGCCCGGCGCGGCCCGAAGGTGCGTTGCAGGCCCGCGATGAAATCCAGCGCCTCCGGCGTCAGGATTTCGTCGTAGCCCGGTTTCATCTCGCCGTGCAGGGTCACGCCCGCCGCTGCCGTCATGATCGGTGTCTCCCGAAATTACGATCCGGCAATGCAATTCCGCTCTATCATCTGGGCCGGATCCGTGGCGGTTCAACGGCAATTGGCCGGAAGGGTCAAGGGCGGCTTTCCCGCACCGTGCCTTTGCCGGCGACCCGCCATCCGGCCAGCGTAACAATTTTGACGCAAAACTGTAGTATTTCGGAAGCCAGCCGCCGCTAGCGTTCGGAGCGCCGGCAGCGCCCTCCCTTACGATCGGGGTTGCTGCGGTATGCGGTGAGGAGAAAACGCATGGGGCCGCGCAACCGGATTCCGGTCGCGAATTGCCTGTGCCGCGATCCCTTTCCGACTTGGCTCTAATCGCGCTGCGTATTCCGGCTGGTTCCTGTACGCGGCCTTCAAGACTGGAGAAAAATCCGTGAAACACACCGTCACGTTCGCAACGGTCGGGGCGCTGGCCCTGGCCGGCGCGGCCGGCCAGGCCGCGGCCCGCGACCAGGTTCGCATCGTCGGCTCGTCAACGGTCTATCCGTTCGCGACCGTCGTCGCCGAGCGGTTCGGCAAGAGCAGCAAGTTCAAGACCCCGGTCATCGAATCGACCGGTTCGGGCGGTGGCCTCAAGCTGTTCTGCGCCGGGCTGGGCGTGAAGACTCCCGACATCACCAACGCCTCGCGCCGCATCAAGAAGAGCGAATACGAGCGCTGTACCAAGAACGGTATCAAGGTCGCCGAGTTCAAGATCGGCTATGACGGCATCGTGATGGCCAATTCGAAGAAGAGCGGCCGGATCGAGCTGAGCCGTCGCGACATCTTCCTGGCGCTCGCCAAGCAGGTCCCCGAAGGCCACAAGGACGGCGGCAAGCTGGTGCCGAACCCGAACAAGACCTGGAAGGATGTCAACCCGGCCCTGCCGAACCTCGCCATCAAGGTGCTTGGCCCGCCGCCGACCTCCGGCACCCGCGACGCCTTCAACGAACTCGCCATGGAAGGCGGCTGCAAGACCTTCAAGAGCCTGAAGGCCATGAAGAAGGTGGACAAGAAGCGCTACAAGGGCGTCTGCCGCGGCATCCGCGAGGACGGCGCCTGGGTCGAAGCCGGCGAGAACGACAACCTGATCGTCCAGAAGCTGGAAGCCGATCCGAACGCGCTGGGCGTCTTCGGCTTCTCCTTCCTCGACCAGAACCGCGACAAGGTCCAGGGTTCGATCGTCGACGGCGTCCCGCCGACTTTCGAGAACATTTCCGCCCAGAAATACCCGGTCAGCCGCTCGCTGTTCTTCTATGTCAAGAAAAACCATGTCGGCCAGATTCCGGGTATCCAGGAGTATGTCCGCGCTTTCATGAGCCGCAAGGCGATCGGCAAGCGCGGCTACCTGGTTGGCAAGGGCCTGATTCCGCTGCCGCCCGCCGAAATGAAGGACTATATCTCGGCCGGTAAATCCCTGCCCGACCTGACCATGTAGAGGAGTTTCCGGGCCGGGGCACCGGTCGGCGCTCCGGCCCGGACCTTCTTTTGACGATTCGTTAACTGAAATGGCGCGCGCAGCCGGCCGGGTATCGGGCCCGGTGAATCCGCAACGGCTGCCATATTCTTTCGGCGGGGAGCTATGAACTACGGCGCCATACTGGCGACCTTGCTGGTGTTGACGGTCATCGGCTTCTATTTGGGCCGCGGTCGCGCCCGGGCCGCCGCCGGCGCACCGACCCGCCTGCATTCGCTGCCCGGATATTACGGCGCCCACGTCGCCATCTGGATGGCCCTGCCCGCCTTTGCGCTGTTCCTGTTCTGGATCTCGTTCCAGAGCGCGATCGTCGAGGGCATGGTCTGGAACGGCCTGCCCGACAGGGTCGCCGTGCTGGGCGAGGCGAAGCCCAAGAATGCGCTGCCGGCCGCGCAGAAGCAGCTTCTGATCAACAATATCCGGAACTACGCCTCCGGCGATATCGTGAGCGGTGAAATTACCGACCTGGTGAAACAGGGCGCGGCGGCGTACCGGCGTCTGGAAGTCCTGTCTTCCTGGATCATGGCGGCGGCCATGGCCCTGCTGGCCGCGATCGGACTGCTGGTGACCTACCGCAGCATTTCGCCCGCCATGCGGGCACGCAACCGGGTCGAACGGGTGCTCCTGCTGCTGCTGATGGTGGCCTCGACGATCGCCATCCTGACGACCGTCGGCATCGTTCTTTCCCTGCTGTTCGAGGCGCTGGCCTTCTTCACCAAGGTTTCGCCCGTCGACTTCCTGTTCGGCCTGGAATGGAGCCCGCAGACCGCAATCCGCGCGGACCAGGTCGGCGCGTCCGGCGCGTTCGGCGCAATTCCGGTGTTTACCGGCACGTTGCTGATCACGGTGATCGCGATGATCGTCGCCGTGCCGGTCGGCCTGTTCGCGGCGATCTACCTGTCGGAATACGCCTCGCGCCGGGTCCGGGCGACGGTCAAGCCGGTCCTGGAGGTGCTGGCCGGCATCCCGACGGTGGTCTACGGCTTTTTCGCGGCCCTTACTGTGGCGCCGCTGATCCGGGACGCCGGCGCCGCCATCGGCCTGACGGTCGCCTCCGAAAGCGCGCTCGCCGCCGGCCTGATCATGGGCATCATGATCATCCCGTTCGTCAGTTCGCTGTCGGACGACATCATCATCGCCGTGCCGCAGGCGCTGCGCGACGGCTCCTACGGCCTGGGCGCCACCCGGTCGGAAACCGTCCGCCAGGTGGTCCTGCCGGCGGCCCTGCCGGGCATTGTCGGCGCAGTGCTGCTCGGCGTCTCGCGCGCTATCGGCGAAACCATGATCGTGGTGATGGCGGCCGGCCTTTCGGCCAGGCTGACGGTCAATCCCTTCGACGCGGTAACGACCGTGACGGTGCAGATTGTCACCAATCTCACCGGCGATCCGGAATTCGACAGCCCCAAGACCCTGTCCGCCTTCGCCCTGGGCCTGGTGCTGCTTCTGGTCACCCTGTGCCTCAACGTGATCGCCCTGCGGGTGGTCCAGAAATATCGCGAAAAATATGACTGATTCGGCCCAAAGCGTGCTGATTGCAGGCCAGAAGGAGAAGGTCCGGCGCGGCCTCGACCGGCGATTGCGGTCCGAACGGCGCTTCAGGGCCTACGGAATCGTGGCGATCGTCCTCGCCATCCTGATGCTGTTGTTCCTGGTCGGCACGATCGTGTCGAACGGCTATTCGGCCTTCACGCAGACCTGGATCAAGGTCGATGTCCTGCTGGACGAGGAACTGATCGCCCCCGACGGCGAGACGGATCCCGAAACCCTGCGCGAGGACGGCGATTTCCGCGGCGCGCTGATCGAGACGCTGGTCGCCGACTACAAGCCGGAAGGGCGCGCCCAGGAAGACCTGCTCGTCGCCATGTTCAGCACGGAGGCCGAGTGGACGCTGCAGCGCCATGTCATTGCGAACCCGGACCTGATCGGCAGGAAAATCACGATCTGGGTCAAGTCGTCGTCCGATATCGACCAGTTGACCAAGGGCGCCGTCCGCCGCGACTCGCCCGAATCGGGGCGGAAACTGAAAGACCTGCAATTGCGCTGGTACGACCGGATGACGGCGGAGAACCGGATCGAAACGCGCTTCAACAGCGGCTTTTTCTCCAGCGGGGATTCACGCGAACCGGAACAGGCCGGCATCTGGGGCGCGATCGTCGGCTCTTTCCTGACCATGCTCGTGACCCTGGTCCTTGCTTTCCCGGTCGGCCTCGCGGCGGCGGTCTATCTCGAGGAATTCGCGCCGAAGAACCGGCTGACCGACCTGATCGAGGTCAACGTCAACAATCTGGCCGCCGTGCCGTCGATCGTGTTCGGCCTGCTCGGCCTCGCGGTCTTCCTGAACTTCTTCGAGTTGCCGCGCTCGGCGCCGCTGGTCGGCGGCATGGTGCTGGCACTGATGACGCTGCCGACCATCATCATTTCGGGGCGCGCCTCGCTGCTGGCCGTGCCGCCGTCGGTGCGCGAAGCCGCGCTGGGCCTCGGAGCGTCGCGGATGCAGGTCGTCTCGCACCATGTCCTGCCATTGGCGATGCCCGGAATTCTGACCGGGACGATCATCGGCATGGCTCGGGCGCTCGGCGAAACGGCGCCACTGCTGATGATCGGCATGGTGGCCTTCATCGTCGACATCCCCGGCGGGCCGACCGATGCGTCGACGGTGATGCCGGTCCAGATCTATCTGTGGGCGGACAGCCCGGAACGCGGTTTTGTCGAGAAGACGTCCGGCGCGGTCATGGTCCTGCTGGTCTTCCTGATCGTCATGAATGCGTCGGCCGTATATCTTCGCAAGAAGTTCGAGCGCCGCTGGTAGGAGACCGTCATGGACGAGAATATCGCGGAAGCCATTGTGGCCGCACCGGAGGCAGACGCGTCCGACGCAGTCGACGCAGAGACTTTTCGGGTCAAGATGACGACACGGAACGTCAACGTCCATTACGCCGAGAAGCACGCCCTGCGCGATGTCACGCTCGATATCGGCGAGCGCGAGGTCACGGCGCTGATCGGGCCGTCGGGCTGCGGCAAGTCCACCTACCTGCGCTGCCTGAACCGGATGAACGATACGATCGATATCTGCCGGGTCACCGGCCGGCTGGAACTGGACGGCCAGGATATCTATGACGACAGCGTGGACGTGGTGCAACTGCGCGCCAGCATCGGCATGGTGTTCCAGAAGCCGAACCCGTTCCCGAAGTCGATCTTCGACAATGTCGCCTACGGCCCGCGGATCCACGGCCTGGTTTCCGACCGGGCCGATCTCGATCAGCTCGTCGAGCAAAGCCTGCGCAAGGCCGGCCTGTTCGACGAGGTGAAGGACCGGCTCGGCGACCCCGGCACCAGCCTGTCCGGCGGCCAGCAGCAGCGCCTGTGCATCGCGCGGGCCATCGCCGTGGGCCCGGAAGTGATCCTGATGGACGAGCCCTGTTCCTCCCTCGACCCGATCGCCACGGCGCGGATCGAGGAGCTGATCGACGAACTGCGCCAGAACTACACGATCGTCATCGTGACCCACTCGATGCAGCAGGCGGCCCGGGTTTCGCAGAAAACGGCGTTCTTCCATCTGGGCGACCTGATCGAGCAGGGCGAGACGCCCCAGATTTTCACCAATCCGCGGGACGAAAAGACCCAGGGATACATCACCGGCCGGTTCGGCTAGGGCGGCGGACCGGCGCCGGATCGGAGTGCAAGCGACAGACGGCTGAGGAAATTCCAGGATGGCATCGGAACATATCGTCAGCTCGTTCGACCAGGAGTTGAACGAACTGAAAAACAAGGTCTCCGAGATGGGGGGCCTCGCCGAAGCGCAGCTGGTCAATGCGCTGGAAGCGATGCAGCGTCGCGACACCGAACTGGCGAGCCGCACCATCGAGGCCGATGCCCGGGTCGACGAGATGGAGCGCGAGATCGACGCGTTCGTCGTGCAGTTGCTGGCCCTGCGGCAGCCGATGGCGAGCGACTTGCGGGAAATCATCGTCGCGCTCAAGATTTCCAGCGACCTCGAGCGCATCGCCGACTACGCGACCAATGTCGCGAAACGGACGATGAGCCTGGCCCAAAGCCCGCAGGTCCGTCCGGCCCATGCCATCCCGCGCATGGTGCGGCTGGCGCTGTCCATGATCTACGATGTGCTCGATTCCTATTCGGACCGGGACACCCAGAAAGCGATCGCCGTGTGGCGCCGCGACGAAGAACTGGACGAAATGTATATCAGCCTGTTCCGCGAACTGCTGACCTACATGATGGAGGATGCGCGCAGCATTTCCTCCTGCACCCATCTGCTGTTCATCGCCAAGAATATCGAGCGGGTCGGTGACCACGCGACGAATATCGCCGAATCCATCTATTATCTGGTCGAGGGCCGCCCGCTGCTGCAGTCGCGGCCGAAGGGCGGGGACGAGGAATACGGCCAGGTGGAAGCACCTCCGAGCCAATAGACCGGCGCCGGGAGCGAGGAGGCCGATGAGACCCTATATTCTTGTCGTCGAGGACGAAGCGCCGCTGATCACGCTGCTGCGCTACAATCTCGAGGAAGCAGGGTTCGATGTCGACGAGGCGACCAACGGGGAGGAAGCGCTGATCTCGGTGCGCGAGCGCCGGCCGGACCTGGTGGTCCTGGACTGGATGCTGCCCGCAGTCTCCGGCATCGAGGTGTGCCGGCAACTGCGCCGCCGCCGCGAGACCCGCGACGTCCCGGTGATCATGCTGACGGCCAGGTCGGAGGAAACCGACCGTGTCCGCGGGCTGGACAGCGGCGCCGACGATTACATCTCCAAGCCCTTCTCGCCCAAGGAGCTGATCGCCCGAATTCGCGCCGTCCTGCGCCGGACGCGGCCGTCGATGTCGGCCGAGCAGCTTACTTTCGCCGATATCGAAATGGACCTGACCGCCCACAAGGTGACGCGCGGCGGCAGGGCGACCCACCTGGGTCCGACCGAGTTCCGCCTGCTGCGCCATTTCATGGAGCATCCGGGCCGGGTCTTCTCGCGCGAGCAATTGCTCGATTCGGTCTGGGGCCACGATGTCTATGTCGAGCCGCGCACGGTCGATGTCCACATAAGGCGCCTGCGCAAGGCGCTGGATGTCGGCCGCTCGCCCGACGTGATCCGCACGGTCCGCTCGGCCGGCTACGCGATGGAGTTGCAATAGGCAAAAGGCGTCAGCCGCCGGACTGCGTCGCGCAGGGCGGCTCCGTTAGGCCGAGCCGGGAGCCGGGCGGGCGGCAGCGTCCCCGGCCGCTTCCTCTTTTCCGTTGCGCTTGCGGCGAATGATTCCCAGGCGCTCCAGACGGACCAATACCAGGATCAGGATGACAGCCGGGGCGCCCAGCGCCGAGGCATAGGCGAAAAACAGCACATAGCCCGCGGCATCGACGACGACGCCGGAAAAGCCGGCGACCAGCTTGCCGGGCAGCAGCATGATCGAGGTCAGCAGGGCATATTGCGTCGCCGTGTACTGGACATTGGTGAGCGACGACAGGTAGGCGATGAAGGCCGAGCCGGCCATGCCGGCGGCGATGCTGTCCGCGCTGACGATTGTCGTGAGCAGCCAGAAGCTGTCGGTCTGGATCAGCGCCATGAAGCCGAACAGCAGGTTGGTCGCGATCACCGTCAGCGCGGCGGTCATGAGCGCCGGGAGCACGCCGACGCGAGCCACGACGAAGCCGCCGAACAAGGCCCCGCCGATCGCCGCGAACAGGCCGAACAGCTTGGTTGCGTTGGCGATCTCGGTCTTGGAGAAGCCCAGGTCGATATAGAAAGGCCCCGCCATGACGCCCAGCGTGATGTCGGACAGGCGGTAGACCCCGATCAGCAGCAGGATCAGCAGGGTCCAGCTGCCGTTGCGGGTGAAGAACTCGGTGAACGGCCCGATCACGGCGGTGCTGAACCATGTCGCGATCCCGGTGAGAGCAGTCTGGCGGCCGCCCCGCAGTCCGGCCGCCGCCTGGATCTTCGCCAGCAGCTCGTCGGTCGCCTCGGTCCGGGCCGCCGTGGGCTCGGGCCGGATCAAAATGGTGACGATGCCGATGAGCATGAAGGCGGCCATGACGGCATAGGCCGTACCCCAATCGATATATTCGGCGAGATAGAGCGCAAGCGCGCCGCCGACGATCTTGACCGCCAGCATGTAGCCGGCCTGGTAGGCGCCGGCCGTTGCGCCCTGCATGTGCTCCGGCGCGCTTTCGATCCGGAATGCGTCGAGCGCGATATCCTGGGTTGCGCTGCTGAACGCCACGACGAAGGCGAACAGCGCCATCTGCCACAGGTCGCTCTTCGGGTCGGTGAGCGCCATGCCGATCAGCCCGGCGATCACGCCCAGGATGGCGAGCAGGATCCAGCTTCGCCGGCGCCCCAGCCGCCCGAGCGGTTGGGGGAGCTGCAACCGGTCGACAAGCGGCGACCACAGGAACTTGAAACCGTAGGTTGCCGCGACCCAGCTGAAAAAGCCGATGGCGGTGCGGCTGACCCCGACATCGCGCAGCCAGACCGACAGGGTGGTGAAGACCAGAATCAACGGCAGGCCGGCCGAAATGCCCATGAAAAACATGGTGACGACGCGCGGATCGCGATAGGCGCCGAGCGCCTGCCGCCATGTCGGCGCCGGCCTGTCCGCAGCGTTTGTCATTCTCTGTCCCTCAACGGTGCGGCCGGCCCGGCCCGCAGCCCTGCTTCCGGCCGCAACCGGAAAGTGTCAACCCGTCTTTTCCGCCACCAGGTCCTTGAGCGATACCGCCGGCCGCGCGCCGAAATGGCCGATGACCTCGGCGGCGCAGATGCTGCCGAGGCGGCCGCATTCGGCAAGGCTGCGCCCGTGCGAGACGCCGTGGAGGAATCCGGCGGCGTAGAGATCGCCGGCGCCGGTCGTGTCCACCACCTTGTCGACTGGCTTCGCGCCGACGTCTACCGCCTCGCTGCCGGAAACGATCACCGAGCCCTTTTCGCTGCGGGTCAGCGCCGCGATCTCGCACCGGCCGCGCACGGCATCCAGCGCGGCGGCGAAATCGGCCACCTCGTAGAGCGAGACGATCTCCTCCTCGTTGGCGAAAAGGATATCGATATAGCCGTCGACAAGCTCTCGGATTTCCGTCCTGTGCCGGTCGACGCAAAATGAATCCGACAGGCTGAGTGCAACCTTGCGGCCGGCGGCGTGTGCAGTCTGCGCGGCCTTGTAGAAAGCTGCCCTGGCCGGCGCCGGATCGAACAGATAGCCCTCCAGATAGGTGATTCCGGCATCGCGGACGACGGCATCGTCGATATCCTCCGGGCCGAACTGCGCCGATGCGCCCAGGAAAGTCTGCATGGTGCGCTCGGCATCCTCGGTCACCAGGATCAGGCAGCGGCCGGTCGGTTCGCCGTTCCGCGCCGGCGGAGTATCATAGCCGACCCCGATGGCGCGGATGTCGTGGGTGAACACCTCGCCGAGTTGGTCGTCGCGCACCCGGCCGAAAAAGACCGGCCGGCCGCCGAGGGATGCAATCCCGGCCATGGTGTTGGCCGCCGAGCCGCCGGACATTTCCGTCGCCGGCCCCATGGCGCCGTAGAGCGCCTCGGACGCCGCCGTGTCCGCCAGCGTCATGCCGCCCTTGCGGAGGCCGTGCTGCGCGATAAAGGTCTCGCCGGCCGGCGCGATCACGTCGACGATGGCGTTGCCGAGGCCGACAACATCGAAAGCGGCGTCATTCATCGGGAAGTTGTCCGGACTGGTGGAAAATTGAGGGCCCGTCCCCAACTATAGCCCCAACTGCAGCCCCAACTACAGGCGGTGCGCCGCGGCGGCAAGTGCGGCGGTACGCATGGCCCGGGCCACCCGCGCACTGCATCGTTTTTGCGTGGCGGTATTCGGCGAAAGGGAGCGCCCATGGCATCGAACGAAACCGTCCATACCGCCGGGTCGCTCGCCCGGGCGTTCGGCGCCCTGCTCAACCCGCGGATCGGTTGGGTCGTGCTGGTCAGCATTCTGCTTACCGTGGCGGCGCTGGCCGGGCTGTGGACGGTCGTGGACTGGCTGCTGACCGGCTTCGAGATTTTCCGCTGGGGCTGGGCCAACTGGATCGTCGACACCTTCACCGGGCTGGCGATCTTCTTCGCCGTGCTGCTGGTGGCGCCGGCGGTCCTGCTGATGATCACCGGCTTTTTCCTGTCTTATGTCGTCGCGGCGGTCGAGCGGCGGCACTATCCGCACCTGCCGCCCGTGCGGGACATACCGATCGGCGAAGATATCGTCGGCGTGCTCCGTTTCACCGGACTGCTGCTGCTTCTGAACTTGCTGGTCCTGCCGCTCTATCTGCTGCTGCCGGGCGTCAACTTCCTGATTTCATGGACCCTGAACGGCTATCTGGCCGGCCGGGAATATTACGACCTGGTGGCCATGCGCCGGCTGGAAAAGGATGAGCGCACCGCGCTCCGCCGCGCCAATGGCGGGCGGGTTTTCCGCGCCGGCTTCGTCATCGCCATGCTGATGACCGTGCCGGTCCTCAACCTGGTCATGCCCGTCGTCGCCGCCGCCTATATGACCCACAGGTTCCACGCGATCCGGGAAGGGACGGCCTGAAGCGTATACGTCTTGGTTGGGAGCCGAGCGGCGTGGCGTCCCTCGATACGCCCGGACGAAATCCGGGGCTGTTCGGGATGAGGAAAAATTGAAGAAATTCCGAACCGCAACTCCACTTTACCCCTCACCCTGAGTAGCCGCGAAGCGGCGTATCGAAGGGCGTCCTCGAATGCGTCGGCGGTTTCGATGGAAACGGACACACTCCAGGCCGCCCTATCCCCGGGCCAGTTCCTGCTCGACCAGGGTGGCCCAGTAGCTGGCGCCGAGCGGCAGGATTTCGTCGCTGAAATCGTAGTGCGGGTTATGCACCATGCAGCCGCCTTCCTCGCCGACGCCG